>WNGB01007885.1_pt1 | contig 15232 bp, 20 predicted proteins | sample 5400681 | NCBI WGS metagenome assembly WNGB01 (sample SAMN13153367, study PRJNA577476) | soil metagenome | isolation source: 115 cm soil or saprolite under grassland replicate 2 | place: USA:California | collected 2016-06-15
TTGAAATCGCCGGTGTGGAACAGCGTGCCAACTGGTGTGCGGATGACCAGGCCGACGGCGTCGGGGATGCTGTGATTGACGGCCATCGGCTCGATATCGAATGGGCCGAGCTGGGTCGACTGCGCGTCTTGAATGACGTACTGCTCGACGCGGCCGAGCATGCCGTGCTCCTTGAGCTTGACCGTGATCAGCCCGAGCGTAAGCGCAGTGCCGTAGATCGGGATGGGCTCATGTGGGTCGAGCTGCATGATCAGGTAGGGCAGCCCGCCGATATGGTCCTCGTGGCCATGCGTGAACACGATGCCGAGCAACGAGCTGAGCCGTTCGCCGACATACCCGTAGTCGGGCACCACGAGGTCGATGCCGTGCAGCTCCGCTTCGGGGAACTTGACGCCTGCGTCGACGATGATCAGGTCTTCGCCGTACTCGATCACGGTGGAGTTCTTGCCGACTTCGCCGACCCCGCCCAGCGGAGCGATACGAACTCGTGCTTCGTCGTTAGTCATTCGTGCTGCCAGATTGTAGTTATGATTGGCGCATGCGCTGTCCGGTGTGTCGTTCGCCCGACACCCGTGTACTCGACAAACGCGATTCGGCCGATGCGTCGACCACGCGCCGCCGACGTCAGTGCGGCTCGTGCCAGCATCGGTTCACGACGTACGAGCGACCCGAGATGTCGGCGTTGATCGTGGTCAAGAGCGACCACCGCCGCCAGGAGTTCAATCCCGACAAGCTGCGCCACAGCTTGCAGGTCGCGTGTACGAAACGGCCGATCGGCGCCGAGACCATCGAGCGTACGGTCGAGCAGATCGAAGCCGAGCTGCGTTCGCGCGATGTGGCAGAAGTGCCGTCCTCGGTGATTGGCGACCTGGCGATGGAAAAGCTGCGCCAGCTTGACCAGGTGGCCTACATCCGCTTTGCATCGGTGTACCGTGCCTTTGCCGACGTCTCCTCGTTCGAGGACGAAGTGCGGCGCCTGATCGAGCGCGCCAGCACCAAGTCCGACGTTGGCGTCGCGCGTCCACGCGTCGCTCGCTGAAACGCGGCTACCATTGCCGCTCGGTGATCCTCTCTGACAAGTCCATCCGAGAAGCGATCGAGGGCGGCCGCCTGGGCATCGAGCCCTTCAACCCCGAGCTGATCCAACCGTCCAGCTACGACGTCCGTCTCGACAACAAGTTCCTGGTCTTCCGCAACACCAAGCGCGCCTATATCGACGTCAAGCAGCCCGCCGACGATCTGATGGAGATGATCGAAGTGGGCATGGACGAGCCGATGTTCCTCCACCCGCACGAGTTCGTCCTGGGCAGCACTGTCGAGCGAGTCCGCATCCCCAACGACATCGTCGGCCGCCTGGAAGGCCGCAGCTCCCTCGGCCGCCTGGGCGTCGTGATTCACAGCACCGCGGGTTTCATCGATGCCTCATTCGAAGGCCACGTCACGCTAGAGATCAGCAATCTGGCCAATTTGCCGATTGCTTTGTATCCGGGCATGCGCATTGGGCAGATCTCGTTTTCGTTGATGACAACCGCGGCGGATCGGCCGTACGGACCTGCGCGTGGCAGCAAGTACAGCGGACAGCAGGTGCCGACCGCGAGTCGGCTGTACCTCGACTTCAAGCAGTAGGCGGTGCCGCCTTACGCGTATTACGCTGTCCTGGTCGCCGTGGCGCTGGTCGCGGCGGCGATCACGGCGTGGACCTTCGCACCCGCGCTCCGCGGCCCAGACGCGGCCCGACGCGACGTGGGCAGTCACGGACTCGCGTTCGGCGGCATCGTCTCGCTGCTGCTGCTCAGCACCCTCGCGAGTTTGCCGTTCGCTCAGGACTTGCGCGACGCGCCATTCACGCTGAGCACGTTCTCGCTGGCAGCGCTCGCGACGCAAATCCCACTTGTCCTCGTCGTCTATGCGCGGCTGATCTGGCCGCGCGCCCTGACCTGGCAAGACCTCGGCCTGCGTCCGCTTCCGCTCGAGCGCGTGCTGCGCGTGGGGATGTACACCGGCGTGGCCGTGCTGCTGCTCACGATTCTTGTCTCGCTGGCTCTATCGCGCCTCGACCTGCGGCCAAATCAGCTCGATCAGTACGGCTTCGTGCGCCAGGCAGGCACTCCGGGCCTGATTGTGGTCCTGGTGCTGGTCGCCATCGCGGCGCCGATCGCGGAAGAGCTGTTCTTTCGCGGCTTCCTGTTCGGTCTGTACAGAAGGCGCCAGCCACGCTGGTTGGCGTATGTCGTGTCGGTGGCCGCCTTTGGCATCGCGCACGTGATGCCGACGCGAATGAACCCGCAACAGGCGCTCGGGCTGGTGATCGCGATCGTGCTCCTCGGCACGATCCTGACCTGGACCTACGACCGCACCGGCAGCCTCTATCCAGGCATGCTCGCGCACGCCATCAACAACTCGGTCGGCGTCCTGGCCCTGTACTACGTCGGCTCGACCTGACAGTTCAGCTCGAACGTGACAGGCGCGGCCCACTCTAGGTTCGAGGTCGAGCGCGGTACCACCCCCCGCACCGGGGGTGACCCGAAGGTACGGTTGTCGCCTCACGTGACCCGACCGATACTCGATCTGGCTGGAGGCCTATACCCACAGTGTCCACTGAAGCAGTCCAGGCGGTGCTCGAGCGCACTGTCACCGACGCCACCTTCCGCTCCCGACTGTTCACCGATCCCGATCAGGCGCTCGCCGAGTACGAGCTGACCTCGGACGAAAACGCCGCCCTGCGCGAGCTGTGCGTCGATCCTGGCCAGAGCCAGAGCGCCGCGCTCGATCGCCGCGAGACCAAGAAGGTCCTGCCCTTCTGGCTAACCGGCGGTCTATAACGCTCGTATCGACCTCCTGCGGGCTCTGCTTTATGGCGTCTCCGCGCAGCGGCCGTCCCACTCCGTGTTCGTGGGTGGTCAGCAGCTTCCGTTGGAGGCGCGCATGGGCGGGATCTTTCTCGGTTTCCTGTGCGCGCTCGCACTCCTGGCGTTCCTCGGACGGCTGCGCGCAGCGAAGCCGCCCGAGGGCTGGCTGGGTCTCGCGTGTTGGGCGCTGGTCGCGCTGACCGGGCTCGACGGGCTCAACGCGTTCCTCTATGACGGTGGCCTGTTCCACCTGTACGCGCCCAGCAGCCTGCTGAGGCTGGCGACCGGTCTGGGCGCGGGTCTCGGCCTCGGCCTGCTGGCGATGCCGGTCGTGGCCAGTTCGATCTGGCACCGGAGCGATGACGACGCCGCGCTCGAGGATGCCGTCGAGCTCGGCGCAGGTGTGGCCGCCGCGGCGCTGCTGGCGGCGCTGATCCTGGCCGGTGTCGCGCCGCTGCTGTGGCCGATTGCGCTGGCGATGCTGCTCGGCGTGCTGGTCGCCTTCGGCGTGGCCAACCTGTATGTGCTCGTCCTGGCGAGCGGCCGCGCGCGCCAGGCCACACGCTATGCCGACGTCACCGGTCTGCTGATTGCCTCCGCCGGCCTGGGACTGCTGGAGCTCGCCGGCCTGTCGGTCCTTCGGACCTGGTTGGCCACATCATTCGGATTTACGTGGGGCGTCTGATCAGCTCGAGCGGTCAGCGCCTATGAAGCGCGGCCCAAACACCAGCACCAGCCCACTGACCACCACGAGCGCCGTTTGCAGCGCGACCGACGTCGCCATGCGCAGAGTGGCCGTGTACCAGAACGGCTCGGGGAAGAGCATGATCAGGTAATCGCTCGACGGATCGAGCTGCCACAGGTCGTTCCGAAACGCGATCTGATGGAACCTGGTCCATAGCTCCGTAAAGTCGATGAAGGACAACACTCCGACCAGCGCAACGAGCGCCACGAGCAGGCCGGCGCTCCATAACAGCTCACGGCCAAACGGCACCGGCGATCGGTCAAACAGAAACACGAACGCTAGACGAATCGCCGCGACCACCGCGACAACGATCTGCATGCGCAGAAACCACTGGATCAGCGCCTGCACATCCTCCATGTGCGTCACTTCACGTTCGTTGAAAAGCGGCCGCGACTGCCCAAAAACCGTCACCTGCATCTGGATCTGGCCCGGCGGACCCTGAAAATAGGCGACGAACAAGTCGGCGATCCGCTGCAGCTGCGCATCGTCCAAACCAGTGGTCCGCGCAACCTGGTTCTCGCGGAATCCGCGCAACATGAGTTCGCGATCGGTAACCAGCCCACGCAAGCTGGTCGAGATGAGCAGCAGCGGTAACAGCAGCACGAACGCCAGGCTGACCACGCCGCGCGCCCAGTCCAGCACGTCGGGCGCCACGTTCATCCGCGCGGCGGTTGTGCCTGTGGAGCGCATGCCTTGTCGGGAGCATACTGCTGGGCCGGCCGCGAGGCGTCAAAACGTGGGTAGATCAGCCACACACTGGCCAGACCGAAGAGCGCGCCGGTCAGCACGCGCAGCTCCCAGGTGCTCTCGCGCCAGCCGAAGAGCTGGGTGAAGCCGTCGATCGCCATGGGCAGGATCAGCATGACGTACAGCGGCACACCCAGCGCAGTGACATGCCGATGCCGCGCGTAGACCAGGCCCGCGATCAACACACTGAGATAAATGGCGAAGTCGCGCTCACAGATCGCCATCTTCCACCCGACGCCCGGCTCACCCACAAACCCGAATGGCTCGACGCCTAGCTGCTGCAACTGCTCGAGCGAATAGACGGCCTGTCCGCCCAGCACGAAAAACGACCGAAACGCCCACTGATGGCACGTCAGGTGGTACACGCCATACAGCGCTTCCGCCACGGAGGCAAGGCCCGCGGCAGCAAGCATCGGCGCCACCAGCGCCCCGGCGATGAACACGCCGACCACCGCGTTGACGCCCAGCAGCCAGTGCCGCGTCATGAAGCTCAGCGCGGTCCGGCCGTCGAGCCGCGCACCGCGCGCTCGATGACCTCGCGCGTCAGCGGCGCCGCGTACTCGCGCCAGCCAACCTGGAGCACCGGGATGCGTTCGCCGTACTTCTTGAGCAGCGCGGCGTCAGTGGTGATGTCGACCACCTCGATGTCGAATGGCGTCCGGCGCGCGATGTGCTCCAACTCCAGCAGCGCGTCGTCACACAGGTGACAGTCGGGTTTCGAGTACAGCGTGACTTTCACACCGGAACCCGTGATACCCGCCGTGCTTCAGGCCGATGGCGCGGCCGGAGCACCAGCCGCACGCCCGTCACGAAAACCGCCGCGGCGAGAAGCTGCTCGATCTGGATGCCGAGCAGGAACGCCGGCTCCAGGCGCAGTGGCGCGAGGGCGAGGCTCACGGTCGAGTATGCGATCAGAAAGGTGGCCGCGCGCCACGCGAGGCGCATCCGCCACAGCACGCAGCACAGCGCAAGCGTGATCAACGCATCGTAGATCTGCACCGGGTGCCGGGGTACGCCGAAGTCAGGCGCAGCCATCAGTCGACTCGAATACTGGGTCGCCCAGATCAGCGAGCTCGGAATGCCCTGCCCGTACCCATCGAGAAACTGTCCAAGCCGCCCAATTGCGATGCCCATGGCCACCGCGGGCGCCGCCGCGTTGAAGATGCGCGCGCGCCGCGCCGGATCATGTCGCAACGCCGCCGACGCGACCAGACCGCCGCCCACCAGGCCGCCCCACAGCGCCAGCGCATCGGGCGACAGGCGCAGCAGGTCTTGACTGTGGAGCAAGTAGAAGTCCCACCAGGTCAGGATGTCCGCTAAGCGGGCCGCGACGACGCCGACCGGAAGCGCCCAGGCGAGTGCCCTGAGCGCAGCCCGTCCGTCCGCTCCATCGAGTTGACGTAACGTGAGCCAGATGGCCGCGCCGAGCCCGACCAGCGCCAGCAGCCCGAACATGCGCATCGCCAATGGTCCAACGGGCACCACGAGCGGCTCAAACGGAATCACGATCACGCGCCGGCCATCAGACCGCGATGAGCTCCATCTCGACCTCGCCCACCTCGGCGTCGAGGCGTTCGCGCTCGATGAACTCGAGCACTTTGCTCAACATCTCATTGGTATGCCGCGGATCGTCGCTGACGCACACGATGCCGAGCGTGGCCAACTGCCACGCGTCCTGCGTGTCGACCTCGGCCACGGCGACGTTGAATCGATTGCGGACCCGCTGCGCGATCGATTTGAGCACCATGCGCTTGCCTTTGAGCGAGCTGTTTTCGGCCAGGTGAAGCGCCACGCGCGCGACGCCAACGTGCATTGCCATGGCGAAGGAAGGGACCACCTAGCCTAGCTGAAACGGAAGGTGTCGACCATCCGGTCGAACGTCGCGCCGAGCTGCTGGAACTGGTCGGCGGGCGCCGAGGCGGTGATGATGTACGGGGTGGTGCCGCGCAGGACCGTGATCTGGAATGCGCGAACGTTCAGGTCGCGCCCGCTGCTGTCGCGCTGCGTGAAGGTAAAGATGCGCCGCACTGACGGGTTGGCGGCCGTGCTGCCCGGCTGCACCGAGTCGAGCGCGTAGCCAGGCACCTGCTGCTGCATCGCCAGCTCCATGCTGGCCGCGTAGAGCTCCGGCGAGACCGCCCGGCCATTGGCGTCGACGGCGATGCTCAACCCCGCCCGCCCCGACGGATCCCTGAACTCGACGATGCCCGATCCAAACAACACGTGCGGCTGATCGACGACGGACCAATCGCGCGGCGCCGCGATCGAAAACCGCTGCTGCGCATCTCGATACGTCGCCATATCCGCCACCGCCGCCGAAGGCGTGGCCGACGTCGGCACCGCCACCGCCGTGGGCAACGTCCCCGTCGCGGCCCCGCCCGCTACCGGCGTCGCCGCAGCCCCCGAAGTTGGCGCGCCAGCTCCTGTCAGCGTTGGCCCTGCCCCTGTCACTGGCACCCCGGCCGAACGGGTGCCAGCTAGCATGGCCGTCGGCACAACCGCACCCGGCGCGGTCGGAGTCGCGCCGGCCAGCACGGTCGGCAGCGCCGGCTTGGCCACGGCCGTCGGCGCACCAGACGTCGGCGGTGCCGCCGCCGCGATCGCCGCCAGGCAGCGCTCGAGGTCGGTTTCGATGTCCGCGCGGTTATCGGGATCGTTGGTTTTGGCCAGGTCGATCAACGGGCAGCCGCGTACGACGTCGCCATTGTCCAGCAGGGCTTTGCCCGATTGATACGCCGCCTGCGCGGTCGCCCGCACCACCGCGAACGGATCAGCCGTCGGCTCCGCCGGCCGCGGACTGGCCGCGGGCGCGCACGCCCATGTCACCCCACCAAGCAGTACGGCACACAGCACACCAATCGCCCACGCCCACCGAGTAACCATTAAAGGCCTGCTAAGGGTTCTACCGTGTCATCCCCTCCGCCGACCAACTCAGACGGCGCCTACTTTTGGGCCTCTTGCAGTCGACGGCACTGCCGATCATCATTGCGCGCCCTCGAGGACCACACCAATGAGCCAGCCCACACCGACTGCGCGGGGCGCCATTCTCCTCAGTAACGTCAACACCGCCGACCCCAGCGTCGAAGCCGAAGTCACCGCCGATGGCTATGGGCGCATGTTGCGCGAATTGCGCTCGGGTGGGCGCTCTGGCTGACCGGTCTCGGCCTCGTCAACATCTTCGTCACTGGTGATGCGCCGTGGGGCTTGTTGCTGATCGCGGTCGGCTTGAGCTCATTGTGGATTCGGTCGTCGGCGATGTTCATGGTCTACGCGACGACCTTGACGTGGGCTGGACTGACAAATCTGTGCAGTGTCGGCTCGGGCGGACTCGGTTGGGCCGGGTTCGGCCTGCTGCAGCTTTTCTTTGCGTACCGGGTGCTACACCAGTTTCGCCTGTTCTCGGCGGTGCACCGCGCACTCGTCGAGGACGGCCTGCCCGATCGAGCGGCGCGGGTCTTTCCCGTTGGCGCCTTCCTGCTCGGCGTCACCGGCCTGGTCGGCTTGCTCATCGCGCTGGGCAACGTGATCGACCACACCACCCTTCAAGCGTCTGAACCCGCGGAGCTGCTGGTCGGCCTCACATGCGATGCCGCCATCCTCGGCGTGGCGCTCGGGGTGAGCTCGATGCTGAGCGGCTATCGTGCCCGGGCCCTGTCGATGGTCGGCCTGGTGTGCGGCGGCACGGCCGTCGCGCTCTGGCTCGTCGGCCTGGTCTTCTAGCGCCGTACCGAGCGTCCACGGAGCGCGTATACTCCCCACCCGCGCCTCCCAACCAGGGGGGTGGACGGGTCCCGGTGGGCCTCGCCGTCTTCAAAACGGTTGCTCGGCCAGCTTCCTGGTCGAGGGTGGGTTCGACTCCCATGCACCTCCGCCACCCCGATTTGAACTCGCAATCGATACAGATGTTCCACTCCTGGCCGGTTGAGGCGCGGGAGGTGGATCGTGTCACAGGCGCCGTTTTTTCTGCTTTGCAGCCATTTTGCAGCCGAACCCCTCTGTTCAGGCGCAGGACAGATGGCTCAGGAGGGAGTCTGAGAGACGCACGGACCTGTCGTTGGCGACCGGGCCAGTCCCGCCTTCTTGGCGCGACGATGGGCAGTGCTCTGAAGAGTCAGCCAGGTAGTGGGTGCAGCGGATGATGTGGGCTGTCGCGCCATCGACATACACGGCAACATCCTGGCTAGCCGCAGGCGCGCCGGCGCCGGGATCCTCGTGCGACCAGAACATTTGTCTTACAATGTGTGTGCCTGAGCCGGTTGGCAGAACCTGGTCGAGCAGTACGAGCCCGTGCAGTCTGCCGAGGGCAAATTCGAAGCATTGTGGCGGCTCGTTCTTGGAGGTTGCCAGGTGGCTAAGGTCCAGACTCAGTTCGATAAGTTTCACACGGCGATTCGTCTCGCGCGCTTCGGCGAGAACAAGCTGCTGCGCGACAAACGCGACATCCTGCGGAACCGGCTCTACGAGCGCCTGCCGGCTGTCTTCGAGGCGCACGGCGAGGTCTGTCCAGAGTTCTACTTCCGTGACCAGGGAAGCTACGAGCTCGGCACGGGTGTCGTGCCCAAGGACTGCGACTACGACATCGACCAGGGGCTGTACTTCAAGGTCAGCACAGACGAATACCCCGACCCCGTTGTCCTGAAGTTACGCGTGTTCGAGGCGCTGGAAGGGTCACACTGACGACGTTCGCATGCGGCGGCCGTGCATAACGGTCTATTACCGCCTCAACGGCGAGCCCGCCTACCACGTGGATATCGCCGTGTACTCAGACGCGAGCTGCAACCGTGACGGGAAGACGTACCTCGCCAAGGGCAAAGCCACCTCGCTCCCAGAGCATCGCATCTGGGAGGTCGCAGACCCTGAAGGCCTGGCCGAGACGCTGCTCGGCAAGTTCAAGGGCGGCGCACAGGACCAGTTCCGCCATGTCACTCGTTACCTCAAGCGCTGGAAGGACGAGAACTTCGACGCGACGGGTGTTGCGCGGCCCATCGGCGTTGCGCTCACCGTCGCGGTGTTTGAGGAGCTGCAGCCTACGTTCAGCGATTCGCTGCGATCGAGGCCCGACGACCTGCAGGCCCTGCGCACGCTGGTGACGCGGCTGCTCAACCGCTTCACGAGCGTGTGGAACGGAATGACCGGCCGATTCGAACGGCGTCTCCAGGTGTATCTGCCCGTCGAGCCTGGCAACGAGCTGTTCGTTCGCATGACCGAGAAGCAGATGGCCGATTTCGAATCGAAGCTGCATGACCTGCAGCAAGCGCTCGACTTCGCGGCTGACTCAGTAGATCCGGTCGCGGCCTGTGAGGAACTCCAACGCGTCTTCGGCGACGACTTCCCGGTGCCCCCGAAGGAGGAGACAGCCCGACGGCACGCCCCAGCCATCAGCACATCGAGCAGCAGTGCGTAGCTACATTGGCGAACGCATGCGCACATGAGGCCATTCTGCGCGGGGTCGCGGAGCGGGGGCTGCTCCGCGACGCACGTGTACTCCCGCCTGGACCAGGTACCGAGGCGTTTCTAGAGGGCGCCACTACGGTGGGCGAGACCGACGTGCGGTTGCGGGCAGAGTTGCCTGCGCGATTTCCGCTCAAGCTGCCGGTGGTGTCGCTGATGCCCTGGGACGCGCTCGAGTTCATCCCCCACCTGGAAACGGGCAGCGTCTGCTACACCGACCCTGAGGGGCTCGTGTGGGACGCCAGCCGACCCGCTGATGTGGTAGAGGAAGCCCTCCGGCGAGCAATCACGGTCCTGGAGGATGGCGTCAGCGGAAGGAATTCCGCGGACTTCACAAGCGAGTTCGAGGCGCATTGGATCCGCCTCAAGAGATGTGAGCACGTGCTTTCCGTGCTGGAGCCGGCTGATGAGGTGCGCGCCGTCATCATGGCATCCCAGCCGGGCGAGGTCCCATGGGTGGCCACGTCTATCGAGGACCTCGCCGCCTACCGCAACGGAGCGCCAGCTGCCAAGAAACCGTCCATCCGGAACGTCCTATTCCTCCCCCTCCGCCGTGACACCCGGCTCATTCCGCCACGCCCCGATGGGCCCTGCTGGACTCCTGAGCAAGCTCGGCAGCGGTTGCTGCCTGCCCTCACCGATGCCGACCGGCGCCGATTGAAGAAGCTCATACGGCGTAGCACCCGCACCTACGAGTTCGTGATCGTGCAGCTCCCGCGACCAGAGGGCGGGGAGTCGATGTTCGGGCTCCGCTTCGAGCACGTGGGCAAGCTGCACCCGCTCCTGCCTGGGGGAACCGCGATGCACGTGATTCCGTTGCGCGTAGACCGCCGGGACAAGGCGTACCTGGTTGAGCGTGGCGGTGGCAGACCTAGCTTGGCAGGCAAACGAGCGCTTGTGATCGGCTGTGGCGCGGTTGGTGGGCACATTCCTGGCCAACTGGCACGGGCAGGCGTGCTCGACCTCACGCTGGTGGACCATGAATCGCTCACCCCAGACAACACCTTCAGGCATCGCTTGGGCCGCAAGTGCTGGGGCATGAACAAGGCGCAGGCGCTGAAGACCGAACTTGAGGGGCAGTTGGTGTATCTGCGCGTTCGCGCCGTCCCTGACCAGATCGAGTCCGCCATCGCCGCAGGGAAGGTGCGCCTCCAGGAATTTGACGTCGTGGTCGTCGCGCTGGGTAAGCCCACGGTGGAGCTGTGGCTCAACGAGCAGCTGGTCGATCTCGTCAATGGCCCTGCCGTCGTTTTTGCGTGGGTGGAGCCGCTCGGCATCGGTGGCCATGCGCTGCTGGTGACCGATGCGAGCCAGTGTGGTTGCTTCGCCTGCCTGTACACGTCCGCCGAAGATGAGCCGCTCATCAATCGCGCTGCGTTTGCAGCGCCCGGGCAGCGGTTCGGCAAGGCCCTCACCGGCTGCGGCAGCCTCCACACTCCGTATGGAGCCCTGGACGCGGAACGAACGGCACTGCTCGCTTCCGAGCTTGCGGTGGAGTATCTGGCCGGCGACGAGCGCCAGGGCACGCTCGCCTCCTGGCGTGGTGACGCGACCGCGTTTGCGCAGCAGTACAGCCTTGCCCCGCGCTTCGGTAGTACGGACGAGCAACTAAACGAGCAGCGCCATCAGTTTCGGCATCCATCGTGCCCAGTCTGTAGCCAAAAGGCGGTGGCAGCGTGAACCAGGGAAGCCGACAACGACTTGTGCTCGGACGGCCCGGCGGCGGTCGCGTTGAGATTGCCCCCTCCGCCCTAGCCAGCCTGTCTCGGTACGTCCAGCGCTCACCCCGGGCGCCTGAGAGCGGCGGTGTGCTCCTCGGTCGGCACATCCGCGACAGCCGGGACATGGTCATTGACGACGTGACCACACCCATGCCGGGCGACCGTCGGTCCCGATTTCGGTTCTTACGCCACCACGCCCGCCATCAAGGGGTGCTCGATCGCGCCTGGGCTACTTCAGGCGGGACATGCACGCTCATCGGTGAATGGGCATACGCACCCGGAGCCGGACCCCGCGCCGTCGCTCATCGATCAGTTGACCTGGCGGCGGAAGCTCATGGCCGACGAGTTCTCCGGACACCTGGTCTTTCTCATCGTGGGCACCAAGAGTATCCGCGGCTGGGAAGGTCGGCGCCATGGCATTCGGCTGCGGCCGCTGCGAGGAACTGACTGACATGTCCAGGACGACGCTCAGCGTCAAAACCAGGCTCCTCGTGTGGGTACGTGCGGGCGGTCGGTGTGAATATCCCGGCTGCAATAAGCTGCTCCTTCGCGATGACCTGACCGCGACTGAGATGAACCGTTCCTATTTCGCCCATATCGTGGCCGACTCCCCAGACGGACCTCGCGGTGACCCTGTCCTGTCTCCCCTGCTCAAGGACGACCCGTCCAACGTCATGCTGCTGTGCGACGACCATCATCGACTCATTGACCGTGAGGCCGTGGCTGAGCATCCGGTGGATGTTTTGGCACGCTACAAGCGGGAGCATGAGGAACGCATCGAGTCGCTTACTGGCATGCATCCGAGCATGCGCAGCCACGTCGTGTTGTTTGGCACTCGCATAAGCACCCGCGCGGCCAACGTCAACTACGACCAGGCTCGCGACGCAATGCTGCCGGACCATTACCCGGTCGTGCCCGGCACGGTGTGCCTCGACATCTCAGACCTCGATGTCAATGAAGGGGACCCGAACTACTATCCGCTGGTCCAGCAGCTGGTCGATCGTAAGCTGCTCGAGCTGGAGTCCCTCATGGGGCAGTCCGGCGTAAACCACGCCTCCGTGTTCGCGCTGGCTCCTATCCCCGCACTGATTTACTTCGGACACCGACTTGGCGACATCAGAAAAGCCGACGTCCACCAGCTACACCGGGGCGCGCTCAGGTGGAAGTGGAAGGACGTGGATAAACCGCTTGACCTTCAAGTAGATCGCCGAGCGTCGGTCGCCCGCAGTCCAGAAATCGTCGTGTTGCTGTCGCTGAGCGACCCGGTGGACGCCGACGCGTTCCGAGATTTCCTGGGCAAAAGTCTGCCCACCTACGCGATTACGATGAACGCCCCTCGGCTCGACTTCCTGCAGACGCGAGAGCAGGTGGAAGAGTTTCTAGGGGTGTGGCGGGTACTCATTGGGGAGACTCGCCGCAGTCATGGCAATGCGTGCCAGGTGCACCTCGTTCCCGCCATCCCGAACGCAATCGCCGTGGAAATCGGTCGCTCACTGAATCCGAAGACGCATCCTCGGCTGCATATTTACGACTACAACAGTCGTTGGCCCGACCAGTTCCGCCTCGCGATGACGATTTAGCATCTCGCCAATCACCGTGCACGAACCGAACTCTTTTTTCTCGTTCGCCACCAGGACGAAACCCGCGTGAGCGGTACAGGCCGCGTGCTCGATGGCGTCGTATTCCATACCGGCCAAGTAGTGGTGTGCTGGCGGACCGATTTGCCGCCGGCCGAAGGTTTCAGCAGCATTGCCATTTATCCGAGCTGGGACGCGTTCCTCCGCGTGCACGTTCGCCCGCACCCTCCCGAAGCCACCGAGATTCACTTCGTCGCAAGTGGCCCAATTAGCACGAGCGAGTAAAGCTGTCGGTGTACTCTCCGGGCCGCGGAGTTTCCCTTGCTGGCCTCGCCGAGTGGCAACGCAGGAGGTACCTAACTCGACGGCGCGGGTAGCCGACGACAAGGCCCCAGCCGCGAGCCGGTGTTGAGGTGGACTCATCTACGGCTATTTGCCTGAGTCGCTTCGACCGCATCCCTGCCCACTCAAATTGCTCTAATAGAGAGTTCGAGTCTCTCCGCAGCATTTCTCCACTCCACGCCGGTGACATGCGGGTGGTCCTGCGGCCAGTCTGTAAAACGGGTGCTCGTCTGAGCAGTCGAGGTCCGATTCCTCCGTCACCGACCTTCTATGCGCACCTCGCGAAGCTGCCGGTGCGCTTCGAGAACCTGTGAACCTCATGTGGGCTGAAGGATGAGGACCTGGTGGATGGCGAAGGGTGGCAGGGTGAGGCTGCTCCAGCCTGGGCGCAGCTGGTGGTCGATGGTCAGCGGCTGCTCGGGTGGGGCGACGCTGGCCGAGCCGATCGGGCCGACTCGGCTCTCGTTGAGCGCCACGTGGAGCTCGGCCAGACGTGGCGCGTCGTGCGTGCCGAGGTGCTCGCTGAACACGTAGTTGTTGAGCAGGTGCAGCAGCAGCCGTCCGTCGCGGGTGCGGTTGAGGACTAGCTCGACGCCTGGTGGCGCATCGGTGTCCAGCAGTGGCTCGGGCAGCAGCGCGGCGATCAGATTGCAGGCCAGGCGTTTGGCCCACGGATCGACGTTGCGGCGTGCCTGGAGGTACTCGCCCAGCGGCGCACTCACATACATGGCGCGACCGAGGCCGAAGGCGTGCTGGACGATGGCGGGCTCGGAGGTGGGTGGCCCTGGCGGGTTGAACAACGACGCGGTGTGGCGCTCGAGGGTCTGCTGGCCGCCGAGCGGCGGGATGAGCTGAGCGAGTGGCGTTGTCAACTTGAGCTATTGGAAAGCGGAGGAGGACAACTGAAATGGGCGTGACTTCGCTCACGTGGGTCTCATGGGCGCACGTCGCCGAGGGTGACGTCCCGCCAGATGACGTGGCGTTCGGCGCGGATCTGTCGATAGGTGGAAGCGGTGAACAGGTGTCGTCGCGGACGGAAATGGTTGCTGACAGCGCTGAACGGCCCGAGGAAACGCTGAGCATGCTCAGCTGATTTGAAGCGCTGCAGCACGCGCTCCCGTTTGCGGGTCGGCAGGTGTGAATTCTCCGCTCGGTTGTTCAGCCGCTTGTGCCGTCGATGCTCGGAGTTGGGAAGCACTTGCCGAATCGCGGGTGCGTAGCTGGCGAGTTTATCGGTGATCACGACGCGTGGTTCATAGCCGACGCCGTCAACAACCTGCCGCAGAAAGCGTTCGGCCGCCTGTTGATCACGCCGCGACTGGACCAGGATGTCCAGAACGACGCCGCTCTGATCGACCGCCCGCCACAACCAGTAGCGTTTGCCGCAGATCTTCAGCGCCACTTCGTCCAAGTGCCACTTATCGCCAGGCCGTGCTCGTCGGCGCCGTAGCCCACGGGCAAACGCAGCGCCGAACTTGGTGCACCACTGACGGATCGTCTCATGGCTGACGATGACGCCACGCTCGGCGAGCAGATCCTGAACGTCGCGGAAGCTGAGGTGGAAACGAAAGTACAGCCACACAGCGTGAGCGATGATCTCGGGCGGAAAACGGTAGCCGCGATAGAGCGCACGGTCGGAAGCGGCTGCTGCTGCGACAGGCATGAGGCGACGCTTATCGCCGATACGCGCTCAAGTTGACAACCCCCGCCGTAGGCCGTGCTGGTGTATTGGACGCCGCGGTCGGTGTGATGGATCAGCCCTGGTCTCGGGTGGCGCGTCCGCAGCGCCATGTCGAGCGC
>WNGB01017352.1_pt1 | contig 15228 bp, 20 predicted proteins | sample 5400681 | NCBI WGS metagenome assembly WNGB01 (sample SAMN13153367, study PRJNA577476) | soil metagenome | isolation source: 115 cm soil or saprolite under grassland replicate 2 | place: USA:California | collected 2016-06-15
GCGCCCGGGCAGCGCCGGGGCGACCCGCGAATGTCCGCACTGCCGGGAAATTATTCTCGAAAGTGCGGCCGTGTGTCCGGCCTGCCGACATTACCTGCGCTTCGATGCCGGCGTCGAGGCGCCCCAGCCGCCGGCGCTCACGCCACTGTGCATCGAAGGCAGCATTCGCCATCCCGCCGACGGCGAGCCTTGGGAATACACCGTCGTCGTGTCGATTCGCAACGATCGCGGCGAAGAAATCGCCCACAAACTCGTAGGCGTGGGTGCGATGAACCCGAACGAGCAGCGCACCTTTACTTTGTCGGTCGAAGCCGTGCCGGCGAAGGCTAAGGCCCCCGGGAAAAGCGGCACGCGGCACTAAGTGAAGGGTGACGCCGGTAGTAGTCTTAAGCGACCCGCGATACGTGCAGCGACGGGACGCGTTCCGCCCACGGTAACGCCTCCTCGAGCGCGGCAGCGAGCTGCAGCACAACGTGCTCGTCTGCGGACCGGGTGCCGAGCTGGATGCCAATTGGCAGCCCGTTCGGATGCATCGCCAGCGGCAACGAGATCGCGGGCGTTCCCATGATGTTGTACGGCAGGGTGAACTGACACGTCCCGCGGTAGATTTTCTCGGGCAGCTCCTCGACGGTCACGTCGGTCCGGCCCAGGTTGTAGTTGCCCCACGGCTCCGAGACCCGGGGCGTTGTCGGCGACAACCAGACGTCGTAGCGCGTGAAGTAGGCGCCGAGCTTGCGGCGCGCCGTGTTGATGTACGCCATCGCATTCAGGAACTGCTCGGGCTTCATCTGCCTGGCGTGCTCGTAGATCGCGAAGGTGACCGGCTCCAGCGTATCGGGACCGATCGCGTGACCGCTTCGCGTTGCGTAGCCCGCGAGGCGCAGATCGAAGCCGAAGAACCAGACGTCCATCATCGAGCGCATGGCGTCCAGACCACCGAATTGCGGGCTCTCCTCGGATACATCGTGCCCCATGTCGGCCAGAACCCGTGCGACCTTCGCGACGGCGCTTGCGACCTCTGCATCGGTCTTCGTCCCCATGAGCGCGTCAGTCGACCAGCCGATCCGAAGTCGCGCGGGTTGTCGCTGGATAAGCGCGGCGTATTTCTCGGCGGGCTTCGGGATGACGAACGGGTCGCCGGGTTGAGGCACGGCGAGGCAATCGAGCACGGCCGCGGCGTCGCGCACGCTTTTCACCTGCACGAAGTTCTGCGCGAGACCGTAGCCGAGCTCGTCGAGCATCGGACCGAACGAGACGCGCCCGCGCGACGGCTTGAGGCCGACGCCGCCGCAGTAACTCGCCGGAATGCGGATCGAGCCGCCGATGTCCGACCCGTGCGCGATCGGCACGATGCCGGCGATCACCGCCGCCATTCCGCCGCCTGTCGATCCTCCCGCCGAGTAGCCCGCGCGCCACGGTGTGCAGGTATTGCCGTAGAGCGCGCCCTCGGTCGTGCCTGCCATCGAGTACTCGGGCGCCGCGGAGCGGCCGATGATGTTGACGCCCGCCGCCCGGACGAGCTCACAGTAGTGCGTGTCCTGCTGCGCGATCATGCCGCGGCAAAGTCGGCTGCCGAATTCGATCTTGCGCCCCGCCTCGTGCCCGAACACGTCCTTGATCAGGAACGGGACGCCGCGAAACGGACCGTTGCCGAGACGCCTCTCGTCGAGCGTCTCGATCCGGTCCGGATACGTCTCGACCACCGCGTTGATCGCGGGATTGATCGCCGCGATCGCCGCTGCCGCGGTTGCGGCCAACTCTTTGGGCGACCAACTCTTTGGGCGACACTTGCCCGCTCGCAACGAGCGCTGCGAGACCCAACGCGTCGTGATTAGCGTATTCGGCGAGCTTCATGGGAATCCTGTCATTCCGCTCGCGGTTGCGCCGTTCGCTCTTCGCGGAAGACGAGCTCAGCCGCGCGGCCGCGCCGTGGCGCGTCGTATCTCCGCAAGACCGAGCTTGCCCAACATCCGACGTGCGTCGTCCTTCTTGCTCGGACCGGGCTTCCTGGCAGGTCTTTGCGGCTCGGGCAAGTCGGGCAGCATCACCTTTTCCAGCCGCTTACCGGGGATGTCTTTGCGCTTGGCGACGATGCGGTACGAGAACCGCACATTGCTCTTTCCTCCATTGAGTTCCCGCACTTCGAACTGCGTGCGCGTGCGATTCGCGACGAACAGACCGCCGCAGTCCCCGTAAGGGGTGATGAAGACGTGATAGTCGCCGGTACGTATGAGCGGCGCGAAGTCCTTAGGTATCCGGATGATCGCGCGTCCGCTTCGCAGCGCGCCCTCGCCAAAATCCTCGAGCCAGCTCTCCGGGCTTTCCATGGAATAGAGCCGGCGGTAATCATTCCTGCCGGTGCGAACCGCCGCGCTCTTCGCACCGAATACGGTCAGAGAGCGGGTGATTTGCACATCTCCCGAGAAGGATCCTGCGAATTTTCCGCGCGTGGGTGCAATGCCGATTACGCCGTGGCCGGTCGACGAGAATCCTAGAACGCCCACGCCGCCGCCTTCGCCTTCGATTCCGATGTTCGGCCCGAGTCCGTAGACGCCGACCATTCCGCCGGTTGTGCCGGTAACGGCGATGCCGGTGTTGCTGAATCCTGCAACACCGTCGCCATTGATGTTCTGTCCGGCGACGCCGGCGCCGGCCGGCGAATCGCAGCGACCAAATACGCCAGCCGCAATTGTCGAGGTACTGGAGTTGAACCCAAAAACAGCGCTGCTGGCAGTCGCGGCGGTTACGCCGACGACTCCTTCTGCGGTGTTGCTCTGGCCGAATACACCCGCGCCATCCGCGGAGCCGCCGCCACCCGCGCCGCCGAAGCCCAAGACGCCGATCCCGCCCGTGTTGCTGCTGCCTGCGCTGCCATGCCCGACGACGCCTGTGCCACCGCGTCTGCCGACGGCGACTCCGCCGGCCACGCCGACTACGCCGGCCGAGCCGAAGTCACGACCGGCACGGTCCATGAATCCCCCGAACCCGACGACGCCGGTTCCGCCGCGGTTTCCGATGCCTTGAATGCCGACCAGGTCGCGATCCGGGGCGATAGAAGTTCCTGCGCGCTGGGGCGCCGCCTTGAAGATGAAATCCCCTACGAAATCGCTCGATGGACGAGATTTTTGTCCTACCAGTATGGTTCTGTCCGAGGCACCTGTGGTTCGGCCCGCTTCGATATCGTCACCGCTTGCCATCCTCACCTCCGCTTCTTGTTAGTGAACATCCGCGAACAATCCGAATGGTTGCCCGCGGTCCGCGACTTCTGTAAGCGAGTGGGTCCAGCGTTCGTATTCGCCATTGTATCTGCACATGCAAGATTTCGAACCTGCCTCCGGGACACGACCTAAGTCGCATCGTCGGGCATCTCTACGCTCCCGTAACACATCTAGCTGCGAAGGAGGAGGGCGTGCCGATTGAGCCTGAGCCACGCGCAGCGCGTGGCCTCGGCGGTCGAAGAGGTCGTGCACGAGCAGGCGGTGACCGGCGTGAATGTGATCAACGACGGCGAGATGAGCAAGCCGAGCTACGCGACTTGCATCAAGGACACGGCACAAAGTCTTTCAGCGCCGCCTTATTACTTGGGAAGCTTGTAATCCGACTTGTCGAGCGAAGAGCCTGCCAGGTAATAGCGCAGGATGCGCAAGTCATTGAGGACGTCCGGCGGAAAGCCTCTTCTGCCTCCCCGGCGGTCGATGAACAATTCATCGAAGTAGGCCCGCAGACCTTCGGTATCCCCCCACATGGCCGCGAGGGAATTGGCAATGCGTGGGTAGTAGTCGCAAAGCACGTGCGGTTGAACTCGTCGCGGCAAAGCCTCGAGCCATTTCTGGGTGCCTGGTAGAAGAAATGCAACGGGCTGTGCTCTACGTTGCCGGGTGAAGTCGATCGAAGCTTGCGAGTCGACCGACTCATCCGGGCGCCCTCGGTCTATGGGATCCGCGACGGCGTACACCAACCCGGCGTGTCGACGGTAGATCGACGTTTTCATCGGGTCGGCTGGCAGCGCCTACAATAAGGTGGTATGGCTTGACGCGCGAGTCAGCTTCCGTGCGTCCGAAGATACTGTTCACCCTTGGCCGTCACCGTGACGACACTCGCGACGCCTTGCTCGGCGTAACCGCAGGCAATCAGCGCGTCGACGATCTCCGATCTTTCAAAGCGGATGGAAATGCCTCTGGCACACCGACTCAAGCAATCGAGCTGTTCGGCCGTCAAGTGCGTTGTGAACGATGCGACTTTTTCCGACGGGTCGGCAATCGACAACGGTTTCAGCGCGCGGTTAAATGTCATGTATTGGCTCATCGAGACGAAAGCGATAATGCCATGCGCAAGTCGTGCGCCGAGTGACCAGCAAACAAGCGGCAGTTTTTTGGGTACGAACGAATTGTCATGAACAGTGCGTCGCGGTTGCTCGACCGTACGGTGGCGATGCCGGAATAGGTTGGCCCGTGGGCTGACGACTGATAGACTCGTTACATGCAACGCTTCGCAGCCAACGAGCGATGACCACATCCCGCGTTCGTTATTTCGCCTATAGCTCCAATATGCTGACGGATCGCCTGCGCGAGCGAGTACCCTCCGCGATGGCAATCGGCATCGGCCAACTCGCCGGCCATGCTCTTCGTTGGGACAAGCGCAGTGAGCGCGATGGGTCGGGCAAATGCGACGCCGAAGCCACCGGCCGCCAGGACGACGTCGTTTGGGGCGTTGTATTCGAGCTCGACCCGGAAGACAAACCGGCGCTCGACAAGGCCGAGGGACTCGGCGCCGGCTACATGGAAAAGACGGTGCACGTATTGACCGACGCCGGGCCGGTCGACGCCGTCATGTACTACGCGACCGACAAAGACGCATCGCTTCGGCCTTACCACTGGTACAAGGCCCTGGTCATTGCCGGTGCACGCGAGCACGGGTTGCCGGCGAGTTACCGCAGCCGTCTTGAGCTCGTCGTTACCGTTTCCGATCTCAAGCCTGCGCGGGCCGACACGCACAGGTAGCCGCGATCCGGCCGCCGGCGCCGGACGTGCAAATGCGCGCGAGCTAAAACGACCGCGACAGGATCAGCACCGCGCTGTTCTTGCTTCTCAGACTTGTGGCCGGATACGGAGTGTTCGCCGAGCTGATTCCCACCCAGCTTAGCTGGACGCTGAACTGATCGAAGTCGAGGGCCAGGCCGACGCTCGCATCGAATACGTGGCGGTCGGGTCGCAGGCCATAAGCGCCCTCGCTATTGTTTCGCAACAGGCCGCCGTGCGCGAGGAGACGAACGCGATCGATTAGCTGCTGCGACGCATTGACTTCGCCGTAGATCACGCCCGACTCCTGTCCAAAGTAGCGCGGCGCATAGTACAGCCTCGCGCTGACATTCTCGGAGGCGATGCCCGCGTATACTTCCGGATAACTGTAGCTCTGTGCGCCGGTGACGGCGGAATAATCGGCGCCCGCTTCCCAGCTCAGGCCGGACGGGAGGCGCTTGGCATAGCCGATGAACGAGACCAGTTGCAGCTCTCGATTGGTCGGATAGACAAACTGGACGGTGGACGCGAATGCGCCGCCGTACCAGCCCGATGCATCGTCGTACGCGACGGCAAGTTGCGCGGCCGGCCTGTTGTGACTCAGAGAAACGCCGCGAAACCGGTAATCCGAAAGCAGGCTCGCGCTGCCCGAGAACTGGGCGAAGACGTCGGCGGAAACGAAGAGAAACCAAAGAGCAAAAGCGCCGTGCGACCTCGGGCTGTCAAGGAGGCGACGACGATTGAAAATCGCGCACCACGGTGCACGCACAGGCACAGGTTCCGGCGGTCCTTCTGACGGCTTCGCAGGCATCGACGATAACGCGGCGATCGGCCGCCGATCCCCGCAGCGACCGAGGTGCCAGCGCGTCTCGCACTTGCTGGGGCCGCAGGTCGGGAGCGAGCTCACGCAGCAATGCCACGAGACCGGTTACATGCGCGGCAGCAAACGACGAACCGGTAACGAAGCCCCACTTTTGACCCGTCATCGTCGTTGGAATGTCTCGCCCAGGGGCCAGCAAAATATCTCCGGCTACATCGTGCCCGTCATCTCCAGCGACCGCAAGCACTCCGCCGTGCGAGGCAGGAAAGCCACCGTTGCCAACCTCCGGGTCGGCGGCGCCGACAATGGTGATGCCGCGCGACAAGGCAGTGTCGAGAAGCCGCTCGAGCAGCCGGTCGCGTGGCCCGCCGAGGCTCAAGTTGATCACCTGGGCGTTTTCGTCGAGCGCGAACTGCAGCGCCTTCGCCAGGGTGAAGCTGCTGCAAAAGGCCGCGTTGTCGCCGGACGCCGCGGTTTGCCAGCAGGCGCGCAGAACCAGGAATTTCGCCTCGGGCGCGATGCCGGCAATACCTATGCCGTCATCCGCACGCGCGGCGATGATGCCGGCGACCGCAGTCCCATGCCATTCGGCGGCATCACGGCGACCATCCACGAAGTTTCGCGCCACAGCCACTCGTCCAATCAGATCGGGATGGTTCACGTCAACGCCGGTGTCGACCTCGGCCACACGAACACGCCTTCCCGTGGTGATCTTGTGCAGCTCATCCAGATGCCAGAGCCTGGCGCTTGGTTGCAGCGGATACAACGGATCGTTGTGCGCGAGCACACGGAACAACTGCATCGGTTGCGCCGATTCGACGCGCGGATCGGGCGACAATTTTTCCACGATCTGCGCGAGCGAAGCGTTGCCCGGAGCTTCCATGACGAAACAGTCGACGCCCAGCGCGGGCATGGGCCAGCCGTCGATGATCTTGAGGCCGTACGTGTTGGCAAGCCGTTCGGCAATTTGCCGCCGCGCATCGCGTCCGGCGCCCCGGTCGTAGCTGCCGGCATAGTTCACGTCGGGACGAAAGTGCGGTGCAGGCAAGCGCAACATGACCAGGACCTGCCGCTCGAAGGAATCGCTATCGACCGGAGGCTCTGTCTGGCGATCCATCTGCGCGCAGGCAACGACGCACAGGCACAGCAGCACCAGGACCGATAGGCGAATTGTCCTCATCGGGCACCCTGACGACCGAGCGGCTCGACCACCAGCGCAGCGCGCTCGGCCTTTATTGCCTGCGCCGCCCGGTCTGTCTGCCCGCGGGGAACCTCGAGCACGTAGGCATTTGCCTGGGTCGGGCCGTCCACGATTCGCGCTCCGGCGCCGCGCAAAATGCGCTGCACCTCGGCCTCGGTAGTCGCCGGGTCGAAGACGACGACGAGGTTTCCGGTTGCCGGTACGGTAGCGCTCCTCGCGCTCAGCGTTCGATACGTCGGGCCGTCGGTGTCCGATAGCAGCAAGATTCCCAGGACGGCGATTACCACGAGTTGGGCCGCGATTGCCCATCGCGACCACAGCCGCGCGCGGCCCCGGGAACGGCGCAGTCCTGCAATCGAGTCGCGGCCTTCCCTTGGCTCTTCAAGCTGGCGGCGCAGGTTGCGAAAGGCAGCGGACGCGCCCGGCATCGCCTCGCCGGCGATACAGGCTGCGTGGAGCTCGCGCAACCACTCGACCTCATGCTGGCAGCGCAGGCATTCGCCAAGATGTCGCTCGACCAACGCGAGCTCGTCTCCCTCCAGCGTCCCGTTTACGAACCAGGGCAGCAGCGCATCCGTGACCTTGTGCGCGGCGGCATCGAATGGAATCACGCGCCCGGTCATGCGGCCTCTTTCCCGCGGTCTGCGAGCAGCGATTTGAGGCGCCGCCGCGCGTGAAACATTCTCGTCTTCACGGTATCGATCGGACAGCCGACGATTGCCGCAATTTCGCGATACGTGTAACCCTCATAGTAGGTGAGCTCGATGACCGCCCGCTGTTCCGGCGACAAGCACATCAGCGCCTCGCTCAACCGCGTGCGCAGCTCCTGGCGCAGCAAGTTCGCCTCAGGTCCGCATTCCGTGGGACTGGCGGCGGCATCGGGATCGAAATCGATCGCATCGTCCACGTGTTCGAGCGCCTTGAGACTCCGGCGAAGGGCGATGCCGATGATCCAGGTGGACAGCTTGGAGCGCAGGTTGAAGGTATGCGCCTTGCGCCATACGACCAGCATCGTGTCATTGAGGATTTCATCGACCAGCTGCGGCCGTCGGGTCATGTGCTCGAGAAATCGTCTGAGCCGAGGGTAATAGCGGCGGAAGAGCGTCTCGAAAGCCGTCGCGTCGCCCCCGGCAACCTGGCCGATGAGCGCGATGTCGTCAGCCGCGTCCGGCAGCCGGTACGGAGCTCGTGCCTTGGCTTCGGTGTGTTCGCCACGCGACATTCGTGCCCACCGTGTCACGCGTCCGGAAAGGCCGCAGTCGGCGCTGCGCTCGCCGACAGAGCCTGGATCGCTCCCAGTGTAAACCAGTTCGCCGCGGAGATATTCCGTGCCAGGCCCATGGGCGGTCAATCCGGTGTTGCCGGGCCAGGTCACTGCCACGGTCATTGAACCGATTATCGCCTTCCGCGGATTCACCGCATGCGGGATCGATGCCGCAGCCGGCTCGATGCGGGCCAGTGATCAAGCGGTTTGCACGCTTTCGTCCCACTGCGCCTGACACGCCTACCCAAGCCGAGCTTCTCGCCCTGCTGCCGCGGTTGCGACGCTATGCCCGGGTGCTCACCGCCGACCGGCGCCGCGCCGATGAGCTTGTGCAGGAAACGCTCGCCCGTGCGTCGGGAAGGCTGTCTCCGCCAGCGCCGTGGCCGCAGCTCCGCCACCGACTTTTCGCCGTCATGCATCGCTTGCACGGAGAGCGTTTGGCACGAGAGCCGCGCACGCCGCCGTTGCTCGGCCCCGATCGCCGCGCGGCGGGCGAGCAGGAACTGCCGTCGGCGACGCTGTTCCACCGGGCTAATGCCGATGAGATGCTGGCGGCGTTTTCGCGGCTCCCGGTCGAGCAACGGGAAGTGCTCGCCTTGGTCGTCCTCGAGGCATTGCCCTACGCCGAGATCGCCGACTTGCTCGACGTGCAGATCGGAACCGTCTTGTCACGGTTGCGTTGCGCCCGCGAAGCGATGCGCTCGATGAGCGCAGAGTCGGAGGCGCCTCGACCGGCAGGCGAATAGTCGATCAGGCGTCCCGATGGGGCGTCATTCCCGCGAAAGCGGGAATCCAGTGACTTTGCTGCAACACCGCACCGCTGCGATGATGATGATCACGGTTGTCGATGGTCTGTAGCCCGGGCTGAGCGTAAGCGACGCCCGGGGACGACGAGGCGGTCAAAAACCAAACAGCTTGACCGGCGTCTCGGCGAGGATGAGGCGCCGCGTCTCTTTATCGGACACCCACGTGTGAAGCTCGTTCAGGCAAGTCTCGTACGTCACGTGGTCCTCGTGCGACACGAACGGCCAATCGCTCGCCCAGACGAGCTGCTGCGGACCGCCCGCGTCGAGCAGCGCGTCGACGTAGCGTTGGCAGTCGACTCCGCCCTGCCGGTACGACGCGGAGAGCTTGACCCAGGTGTCGCCGGCGCGTACGCCTTCGAGCACGCGCTGGAATCCGAGGCACGCAACGCCGCGCGCGGGATCGGGACTGCCGAAATGATCGACGACCACGTGCGCTCCGCTCTCGCGTATGCGCGGCAGCACGTTCGCGAGCAACGGACCTTCGAGATAGATCTCCACGTGCCAGCCGAGATCGCGCACGGTGGCGAACAGGCGCCGGTAGTCCGCCGACGATACGTCCGGCAGCGACGCGCGCCGCAACCAGTTCAAGCGGATCCCGACGGCGCCGCGCTCAGCCATCGCTTCGAGCACGGGGCGATCGATGTCCGGCGCGACGATCACCGTGCCGCGCAGGCGGCCCGCCGCGTGGTCGAGCGCGTCGAGCAGCAGACTGTTGTCGGTGCCGTAGAAGCTCGGCGCGGTCAGCACGCCGTGCGAGATACCGTGCGCGTCGAGCACGGTCAGGTATTCCTCGACAGTGCAATCGCGCTTCGGTCCCGAGTGCCGGTCGGACGCGAGCGGCGCGTCGCGGCGCAAGACGTGCGCGTGGCAATCGACGGCAACGACTGCGCCGCTCTGGAGCGAACGCGTCTCAGTCATGACCTGGTAGCGGTCTCTGGAACCGGTTACTTCGCAGCTGGCACGAGCGGATTGCGCAGCGTCAGCGGATAGGTGGCGAGGCTGCGCTGCCCTCCGTTGCCGACTGCGCGCACCGAGAACAGGTAATCGTCCTTGGACAGCGGCACGCCGGCGCGGGTGACGTTGCCGACGAACTGTGCGCCTTGCCAGAACGCCGCCGTGGTCTCGCGCCATACGATTTCGTAGCCCGCGAGATCGGCCTCGGGGTTGGCGAGCCAGGACAGCGTCGTCCGGTTTTCGAGCTGCAGCGTCTCGATCCGCACACCCGACGGCGGGGACGGCGCGCGGGCGAGCGAGCCGAGCGCGGCGGCATTGATGCGCGCGACGCTGCCCAGATACTCGAAGTCGACAAACTCCGGCAGGTCGCCGTACTGTACGCCGTCGACGATACGCACGTTCTGATGCTGGTGGCGGAAATCCTCGTGCGCTTCGGTGAAACGCACGGCCGTGTACCCTTGCGCGAGGAACGGAATGTGATCGCCACCGCGCAGGTAACGGTCGCGCCGGTAGACCAGCTTGACGGTCATTTCCGGCACGTAGCGCTGCGCGGCGTCGCGGATCGTGCGCGCCAGCTCGCGCGCAGGCGAATCGTTCTCGCCGCCGGTCTCGAGGCGGCGTTGCCACTCCTCGGTAACTTCCTTGCCCGCCGGAACGCCCTCCGCGAACAGCCGCAGCGTGCTCGCATCGCGATTGCCCTGCTCGTCGTGTGCGTTGCCGACAATATCGTTGGTGATCATCGCCTCGACGTTGATGCCCTTATCGCGCGCAAGCCTGGCCCAATGCGCGGCGCCGAGCAGCCCCTGTTCCTCGCCGGCGACCGCCATGAAGACCAGCGTGACCGGGAAGCGGCTCTTGGCAAACGTGCAGGCCAGCTCGATCACGACGGCGGTGCCCGAGGCATCATCGTTCGCGCCCGGCGCATCGCACTCGGAATTCATCACATTGCTGCACATCGAGTCGTAGTGCGTAGTGGCCCGACACGACCAGCACCCGCGTCTTCGCTTGCGGATCGGCGCCCTCGAGCGTCGCGACAACGTTGGCGAGCGATGTCGCCTTCGGGATGCGAGGCGTCGCCTCCTGAACGAATTCGTCGAATTCGACCTTGAGCCGTGTCTCGGATTCGGCCGCACAGCGGTCCAGCGTGTCGCGAATCCAGCGGCGCGCGGCGCCGATGCCGCGCGCCGGATCGTCGGTGGCCGATAACGAATGCCGCGTACCAAAGCCCGCCAGCGTGCGGACGTAGTTCTCGAGGCGCGCCGGCGAGACTTCGCGGACCAACCGCGCGATGTCAGGATCCGAAGCCGCGGGTGCGTCGGCGGCGTTGGCCGAAGCCGTGACGAGGGCGAATGCCGACGTGGCGGCGAGAGGCAAGAGGCGATGGAGCGGGCGTTCCACTTTGGTTCAAGTCCACATTCCCGATCACGCGTCCTGAACGATCGCGAGGATGTTGCCTTCGCTGTCCTTGAACCACGCCGCCTTCGCGCCGCCGGCGGTGACGACGCCGCTCGGGCTCTTCTCGCCGGGCATGTCGTAATCCTCGAACTCGACCCCGCACGCCTTCAACTCGGCCACCTCGCGCTCGACGTCGTCGACCTGCCAGAAGGCCTGGCTCGCCTTTGAGGTACCCGCGTTTGGCGTCGGGTAGAGGAAGCACGCCGTCTTGTCGCCGAACTCGTAGACCACGCCGCCAGCCACCTCCTGCTTCGGCCGAAAGCCGAGCTTGCCTTCGTAGAACCGCCGCGCGCGAGCGACGTCCTTGGCGGGAATGTGCGCGTAGAGGGGAAAATTTTTCAGCATCAGACGCTCCATACTGGAAGAAAGATGCGGCCGATAACGGCCACCGATCGCACGCCCGCGGCTATCGGGCTGCGACCCGGGCCGATCAGAGCTCCACGAGACTCTTGAATCCGCCCCAGAACATGCGCATCCCGTCGAAGGGCATGCTCTTCGGGTCCATCATGTCTTTCATGCGCGGGTCTGCCATCGCCTTGGTGTTGACGCTGTCGCGGTGCTCGCGCGAGTTATAGAGGATCCATGCAAACACGACGATTTCGTCGTCCTTGAGTTGCACGCTTTGCGGAAACGACGAGACCTTGCCGGGCTTCACGTCGTCGCCGACGCCTTCCCAGAACTGAAGCGCGCCGTGCTCCATCCAGATCTTGCCCCACTGCTCTGCCATGCGACGATAGGCGTCGAGGTTGCGCAGCGGCACCGGCACAACGAATCCATCAACGTAGTGCGCCATCGGGTCTCCTTTGAGTGGTGGGCTTAGCTTCGAGTTCGCCAGTGCGGCCGGGTCCCGGGTCGCGCGGTTCTCTCAATGTCCCGGAAACTGACATAGCGCGAGCACCGGATAGCCGAGTCTCTCTATTCTTTCGCGGCCGCCCAGATCAGGCAGGTCGACCACGAAAGCGCAGCCGACGACCGATCCGCCGGCGGTGCCGATCAGCCTGAGCGCCGCTTCAGCCGTGCCGCCGGTTGCAATCAAGTCGTCGACGAGCAGGACGTGCTCGCCGCGTTGAATCCCGTCGGTGTGCAGCTCGAGCCGGTCGGTGCCGTACTCGAGCTGGTAGTCGTGACCGAAGTTTTCGGCAGGGAGCTTCCCCTGTTTGCGGATCGGCACGAAACCGACATTCAATCTATGAGCGAGCGCGGCGCCGATAATAAAGCCGCGCGATTCGATCCCCGCGATCTTGTCGATTGGGCGGCCGCGATACGCCGCACCGAGTTTCTCGACGACCGCGTGAAAGCCATCCGCCTGTTTGAGCAGGGTCGTGATGTCGCGAAACAGAACGCCCGGCTTGGGAAAATCGGGGACAGTCCGAATCAGCGCCTTGATGTCGATGTCCTGCATCACGTGTGCTCCAGCGCGCCGGGGATGACTTTGCACGCGCAGCGTACGTGACGCTCGCTCACATCCAGCAGGGGTTTCGACTCGATCCGCCCCGATAACAGTCTATTTCTTGAACTGAGAGGAAGCTTTATCCAGGGCGTTCTTCATTGAAGTCCATGCGGCGTCCATCCCGGTCTGCATGTTCTGCCACGCCGATTCGCTGGCCGTGCGTATTTCCTGCAATTTCTTGTACGCGGCGTCGCGGTTGGCGCGCATTGCCTTGAGCTGCTCCTCGTATTTGATACGCGCTTCGGCACTCATCTGGGCGCTTTTGGCTCTCAGCTTGTCGACCTCAGCATCCCATTTCTTGATTTGCGATTCCATCATCGTGAAGTATTCATCTTTCTTGGTCATGGTGAGACTCCTTTGTTAGGTCGCAGGCAACGCGCTGGCACAGACGAACATGCGGTGGGGTCAATACGTGGAAGCAGGAGGCGGCCTGCGGAATGTCCTAAGGGTCAGAGCGGCAGATTCGAAGGCGGTCCTGTTGCCTTGATTAGTCTACGCCGCCGGCACAAGGCCGCAACCGCTTGCGGTGCCCGCGCCTGGTTGAAACAGCTACCCGCGTTTCAGCCCCTGCGAAGACCAAAGGGGCGTATCGGCTGCTGCGCAGCGGAGTTGCGGCGCTGCGGAGGCCCGAAGGGATGCGTTGGCGCGCGTATCGCAACGTTGTGCCCACTCCGCACAGGAGGGAAGCGCCGAAAGCTTGGTGCGGACACCACGAAAACACTTGCCGGGTAGATGCCCGGAGCCCACCAAAGCCCGCAACCCAACCAGGCGGGATCGCATCCCGCATACGCCGGGGGTGCCACGTCGACCGCGTATTGCATCGGCGGCGCTGCCGGTTCGACGACGTATTGGATCGGCGGCGGGACGGATCGGTAATCCGTGCGCGGCGGCGCTTGGCGCCTGGCGAGGGCGACCTCGTCCTCCAGCTGGCGAACGCGCTCCGAAAGAGCCTGCGTCTCGGCCTGGCGCATCGCTTCGCGGGCTGCGTTCTCCCGCGCCACGACTTCGGGCGGACGCGCGTGAAGGATGTTGGTGACGCGAGCCCCCTCGGGCGGCGCGATATTGCTGACGTTGATCATGCCGGACGCATCGACCCAGGTGTAGATGTCTGCGTGAGCAAGCGGCAGCCCGAGCGCGCCCGCGAGAATTGCGGGCAACGCAGCGCGGAAAACACCGGTGACCATTATCGCCATCCGATAACCATCACCGCGATTGTAGGCCGCGACGCTTGCGTTGGGTAGCCACCGCTCAAAGTTGCGGCGGCTGCCGGTTGACTTTGCATGGCCGCAGCGGGTAGGTTTCGGTGGCGAAACCGGGGCTTTCGTTCCGGGCCACGAGAGGAAACCGATGCCGACGCGAATCCTGTTTGTGCTGCGCGTTGTCGCAACGATCGCCGGGATTGCAAGCTGCCTTGTCTTCCAATCCGCGCGCGCGCAGACGATCATCGATCAATGGAACTCAGTTTCCGCACCGCCGCCCCCGGCTTTGAAGCCCGTCACGATCGATAAGAGCACGACCGCCCTGCTGATGCTCGATTTCAACGAGCAGACCTGCAACCCGCAACGCAGGCCGCGTTGCATTGCGTCGATCCCGAAAGTCAAAACGTTATTGACGGCGGCGCGCACGGCGGGTGTACCAGTGGTGTTCAGCGTTGGCGGTGGCGGCAAGCCGAGTGACATCGCCAAAGATCTCGCTCCCACCGCGAGCGAGCCGGTGGTCTCGTCGGGTGTCGACAAGTTCGCAGGTTCGGATCTCGAGAAAATCCTCAAGGACAAGGGCACCAAGACCGTTATCGTCGTCGGCACGGCGGCGCACGGCGCAGTGATGTACACCGCGAGTGGCGCGGCGATGCGAGGAATGAAAGTGATCGTTCCGGTGGATGGTATTTCGGCGGACATCACGTACACGGAGCAATACGTCGTGTGGCATCTGGTCAACGCGCCGGTTATCGGCCCCGCGTTCACTCTGACGACGATCGATCAGGTCACTTTCTGACGGCGATTGCCAACGCCACGCCGACTCGCGAGGCCACCTGCGGTGACCTGCGCCTTCATTCAGGCAAACGCTATAACCGCCGCGACAAACAGAGCCGCGAACGCTAACGGAAAGGCGAGCGAAAGTATCAGCGCAGTAATGGGCGCCCGACCCAATAAGGCCAACCCAAGCGCGGGTACGCCGGTAACGAGGAATAGCGCTGTCACGATAAGACCGGCGCCTTGGTCCAGCCCTTTGGTTGCCGCATCCGATCCTGACATAAAGG
>WNGB01018548.1_pt1 | contig 15228 bp, 9 predicted proteins | sample 5400681 | NCBI WGS metagenome assembly WNGB01 (sample SAMN13153367, study PRJNA577476) | soil metagenome | isolation source: 115 cm soil or saprolite under grassland replicate 2 | place: USA:California | collected 2016-06-15
CATCCTGACGCACGAAGTCGTCGACGCCATTCCGAGCGCGCGAAATCCCTTCGACATGTCGAAGTTCGTGCTCGGTGCCTCGACCTCGACGCCCGACGTGGGCGGATCGACGGCACACCTGTACACCGCGATTCAGGTCCACGGGTCGCGCGGCAACGATCGCGGTTATTACCGCGACGGCGTCCGCGTCGGCGCCTACTTCGGGGACGGTGACGCGCCCCGCGCGTTCGGATCGACGGGCGCACAACAGGAAATCAACTATCAGACGACGGGCCTTCCGGCGGCCGTCGGTCATGGCGGGGTCGCGATCAACCTGGTGTCGAAGGACGGCGGCAACCAGTTCGGCGGCAGCTTGTTCGCGTCGGGCACGAACGTGCACCTGCAGTCGTCGAACCTGACGCAGGAGCTCCGCGACCTCGGCGTGTCGAGTACGAACGGCGCCAAAAAGGCGTACGACATCGATGGATCGTTCGGCGGACCGATCAAGCACGACAAGGTCTGGTTCTTCGGATCGCCGCGGGTGTTGTCGTTCACCTCGCTGCTCGCGAATCAGATCGGTCTGGATGGCCAGCAGGCCATCGACTATACCCGGCAGTTCAACTGGTTCGCGAAATCGACGATACAGCTGACGCCGCACAACAAGTTCACGCTATCGGACGCGTACGACGGCTCGTATCGACCCTACCGGCGCGAGAGCGCGACGTTCGTCTCCGACGAGGCAGCCGGGTTCAACACGAGCGGGCGCCACCCATACAACCAGATCGTCGGGTTCAGCTGGACGGGGACGCGCGGCAACAGCTGGATTTACGAGGTGGGATTCGGGCACACGCGCGTCGGCGCGAAGACCGATTTTCGTCCTGAATCGACGAAGGATGCGCGGCTCGACCAGGTGAGCTCCACGTTGACCGGTGCGGCTATTCGCGTGCGGGCCGACACGACGGACCGCGAAGATTACAACGCATCGATCACCCACGTCGCGAACTGGCGCGGATCGCACGAGCTCAAAGTCGGCAGCCAGGGCAACTGGGGCTCGTTCAACGACTACCGGTATCAGCGCGACGCGATCATTCTCTACACGCGAAACGGCGTGCCCGACGCCGTCGATCTTGTCAACGTGCCCGTGATTATTCTCACGGACGTCAGAGAGTTCGGGTTCTACGCCCAGGACTCGTGGCAGCTGGCGAAGCGGCTGACGTTCAACGTCGGCGTGCGCTACGACTGGTTCGAGAACCACATTCCCGCACAACATGCGGACGCCGGTCGCTGGGTTCCTGTCCGGGATTTCGCGCCCATCGACGTCATCACGTGGTCGAACGCGGTGCCCAGGTTTGGTGTGGCGTTCGACTTGTTCGGCAACGGCCGCACGGTCGTGAAAGGCAGTGCGAACAAATACATGGGAGTCGAGGCCGCGGGCGTGGGGCAGGCCGTGAACCCACTCACTCAGAGCTCCAACCGATGCGTCTGGACCGACCTGAACGGCGACAACGAATTCCAGGACAACGAATACAGCCGATGCCAGGGATTCGCAGGTGGCGTGTCCACGAGGATCGATCCAAACGTCAGGCGGCCGTTCAATCGCGAGTACAGCGTTGGTTTCGAGCACGAGCTGTTCCCCGCGACGGGATTGTCGGTTTTCTATTACCGGCGCGAGAACCGCGATTTGCGCGGCACAGTCAATCTGGCCGTGCCCACCGCCAGCTACATTCCGGTCACGATCACGAACCCGGTTACCAACCAGCCGTTGACGATCTACAACCAGAATCCCGCGACGGCCGGATTACAAGACAACCTTCTCACCAATGTCGACAAGCTGAATTTCGACTACAACGGGATCGAGGTCGCAGTCCAGCGTCGGTTCACTTCCCGATCGTCGGTGCTTGCAGGTTACCAATACGGCAAGGCGACCGGCCGGATTTCCACCGGCGGTGATTTGAACGATCCGAACCGCGACATCTTCGCCGTTGGCGCCGTGGGCAACGACGAGCCGCACCAGATCAAAGCGTCCGGCTCGTACGTCCTGCCGGGCGACGTTACGCTGAGCGGCTTCTTATCGAGCCGCTCGGGTCATCCACGGCAACGGCAACTCAACGTCGGCCGGGCGCTGGTGCCGACCCTGACGCGGTCTTCGCAGACCGTCGCGCTCGAGCGGAATGACGACGTCCGCTACGACCGGGTGACGCAGCTCGATCTGCGATTCGGCCGCGTGTTCCATTTCAGCGGTCATCGGCTCGAGCCGTTCGTCGACGCATACAACCTGTTCAACGCGAACACCATTCTTGCGGACGTGACCACGATCGGCACGAGCCTGGGACGCGTGTCGAACACGTTGAGTCCCAGACTGGTGCGGCTTGGCGCGAAAGTGGATTTCTGACGAGCAAAAGGAGCGAACGTGGACGATCAGAACGTCAAACGGATTCATCACATGGGCTTCGTCGTACGCAACCTGGACGAGACACTGCGCGTGTGGGAGTCGTTATTCGGAGTGAAAGCGGAGATAAAGGTGAACCCCGAGCTGCACGTCCGGCTCGGATCGATGGTCATCGGCGGGGTGAAGTTCGTGTTGAACGAGTCGACGATGCCGGGAAGCCGGTGGGACCGTTTTCTCGCAACGAACGGCGAAGGGCTCGAGCATATCGCGCTCGAAGTGAACGACATCGACGCGATGTGCGAAACGGCAAAGACGCTCGACTTGCACGTGCGTTTTGCCGAACACAAACCGATGTACGACACGATCAGCAACTTCATCGAGAAAGACGGGCTCGGCGCCACCACGATCGAGTTGATGGAGCCGGTGAAAGTGACGCGCTGAGCGGCAGGGCATGCCGGGGTGAAATGACCGGACGCGCCCGAGTTTCGTGGAGAACTCCGATGAGACCGAAGGATGTCTGGAGAATTGCGCTCGCGTTTGCCGTGACGACTGGAGCGGCCGTCGTTGCGCAGCAAGCGCCGCCGCAGAGCGGAGCGATCGTGATCAAGGCGAAAACCATCTACACGATCACGCGCGGCGTCGTCAGCAACGGCGAGGTGCTCGTCGCTGACGGCAAGATCAAAGCCGTGGGCAGGAGCGTCGACGCACCGCCCGGCGCGACGGTATACAACGCGATTGCCGTCATGCCGGGGATGATCGATGCCCATACGCATCTCGCGCTTTCGCGCCTGGGCGACCGCATACCCGGTCCCGTCACATCGGAGTGGAAGGCCGTCGAGCACTTGAGGCTCGACGATCCGATGTTGCAGATCGCGCTGTCCGGGGGAGTGACGTCGGTCATTACGCGTCCAGGCAGCGGCGTGATCAGCAGCGGTCAGGCGGTCGCGCTGAAGCTGAAACGCAAACCAATCGTTCTCAAACCATACGTCGATTTGAAGATGGCCGTTCGACCGCTGATCAATTTGCGCGAGGGTGAAACACCGCAGACCGTGATGGGCTGGTACGCGACGGCCAGCGAATACTTCCGCAAGGCCAAGGTCTATCTCCAGCAGCAGGAAGACTACAAAGCCGGTCGGCTCGCGACGAAACCGCCGGTCGACGAGCGCCTCGAGGCGCTCGCGGCGGTCTTGCGCGGCGATGTCATGGTCCACACGCATACGCATTATCCGAGCGAGAACCAGATGGTCATGAAGCTCGCGAAAGAGTACGGCTTCATCGATCGACTCGCGTTCGGCCACGCCGAAGAAGTGGCGCCGATGGCGGAAGTGCTCAGGGGTTCGAAGATCATCCCCGTCATCGGCCCGATGATGATCGTTCGCTACTTTGGCGACTCGCGGTCGCACAACATCGTGAAAGAGCTCATGGAAGTGGGAGTCTCCGCCAGTCTGCAGACCGACAACTCGCGCGAACAATTCAAGGACTTCCGCGAGTATGCAGCCATGCTCGTGCGGCACGGTCTCAAGGAGGAGCACGGCCTGCAGGCGATCACGATCAACGGCGCCAAGGCCATGATGCTGGCGGACCGTATTGGCAGTATCGAAGTCGGCAAGGACGCAGACCTGGTGCTGCTCGATGGTCATCCCTTCGATCTCACTGCCGATCGGATCGAACGCGTGATCGTTGACGGAATCGTCGAGTACGAACGCAAGGACGTGTGGCAGACTCGCCGGCCGACACCCGTCGGACCGTTTGCGCCGCTGCGCGCCGCCAGACAGCTCCCCGAAGGAACGTTTGCCCTCACCAACGCTCACGTGTTTCCGATCAGCCGTTCGCCGATGAAGGGTGCGACGCTTCTCGTGGAGAAGGGAAGAATCTCCGCGGTTGGCACCGGAGCACGAGTGCCTTCAGGCGTACCCACGGTGGATGTGGGCGGACGGGTCGTGACACCAGGCTGGGTGGTGGCACGGACGTATCCCAACGACTGGGTCGGCGATCTGAAGTGGCAGGTGCAGAACGACGAGGTCACCGAGCCGATCGTTCCGGAGATGAATGCGCGGTTCGCAGTGGATCCATGGTTCCCGTCATATGCGGTCAATCGCGAAGTCGGGATCACGACGCAGAACGTCACACCCGGTCGCTTGAATTTCATCGGCGGCAGCGGCGTCGTCGTGAAGAGCCGCGGCATGGATGTCGAGCAGATGGTGCGGCGCGAACCGAGCTCCCTCGTGATCTCGTTGACGCGCGATGCGACGGAGTTTTGGGGACGGCAGAACAAGAACAAGCAGCCACTCACTCTTGAAGCGGCCGTCAAGCAGATCCGCGACACGCTGACTGCCGCGCAGCAGTACATCGCCGGCGGAGCGCGCGAGTTCAATCAGCGGTTCGAGGCGCTGCGGCCGGCGCTGGCGCGGCAGGTGCCGGTTATCGTGCACGCCAAGCGAACCGACGAGATTCGCGCCGCGATCGATCTCGCGCGCGACTTCCACCTCCGCTTCATCGTCAGCGGCGCCGTTCAAGCGCACCGGCTGTCCAAGGAGCTGGCTGCGGCCGGCGTCGAGGGCATCATCCTTGGCGACGCCGGCACCTACACCTCTGACATCCGCGGCGGCGGTGACGACTACAACATGCAGAGCGCGGCGATTCTGAGCCGCGCCGGCCTCAAAGTCGGGTTCTTCGGACCCGGCGCATCACGACGCGCGACACCGACCGGGCGTCTCGACGGCGAAACGGTGCTCAATGCCGCGTGGGCGTTCCGGAACGGTGCGACGGAGGAAGAAGCCCTCAAGATGGTCACGTTGTATCCGGCGGAAATGTCGGATATGGGCTCGCGCATCGGCAGCCTCGATGCAGGCAAGGATGCCGATCTCGTCGTTCTCGAGGGACATCCGTTCGATTACCGCGCGATTCCGCAGATCGTCTATATCGACGGCCGCCTCGTTCATTCGAGCGTGTCTCCCACAGCGTCGACGGACACGGCGTCGGCGCTCCCCGACTCGCTGGTGCAGCAGCTCACCGGCGCGGCTGCGGCCATGGCGCTGATGGGACTCGTGTTCGTCTGCCGGTTGTTGCTCCGCACGCCGGCTTCCATTCGGCGTTCGCAAGCCTGAATCAACGCATTCAGCGACGGGGTGTGCCATGAAGACGAATCTGTCAATCGTCGCGACAACGGTTACCTGCTGCGCGCTCGCGAGCATTCTGTCGGGTTGTCGCGCGGCAGAATCAGGCAGCGCCGGGTCAACGGCAACCACAAAGCGAGTGGACTTTGCAACGAATGTCGATGCCTCGTATTTGACCGCGCTGGATTGGCGATTCGTCGGTCCACCCAGGGGCGGTCGCGCGCCGGCCGTGGTTGGCGATCCTCAGAACCCGCTCGTGTTTTACTTCGGCGCGAGCCACGGCGGCGTCTGGAAAACCGAGGATGCCGGCACTTACTGGCGAAACGTCTCGGATGGTTTCTTCAACACGGCGCCGGTAGGCGCGATCGACGTGTCGCCCTCGAATCCCGCAGTCGTCTACGTCGGCACAGGCGAAGCGTGCCCACGTCAAGACCTGACCCCTGGCGATGGCGTGTACAAGTCGACGGACGGCGGGCAGACATGGACCAACGTCGGACTCAAGGAAACCAGACACATCGCGAAGATCAAGGTTCATCCGCGCAACCCGGACATCGTGTACGTGGCGGCGGCCGGTGACGTGTTCGGCACGAATCCCGAACGCGGAGTCTTCCGCACCAAGGACGGCGGAAAGACGTGGCAGCGGGTGCTCTTCAAGAGCGATTCTGCGAGCGCGGTGGACTTCTCGATGGATCCGACGAACCCGAACGTCATGTACGCAGCGCTCGATCGACTTCAGCGCCTGCCATGGGACGAGATTAGCGGTGGGCCGGACAGCGGCTTGTACAAGTCAACGGACGGCGGAGACACGTGGACCGATATCACGCACAACAGCGGTCTCCCCAAAGGCATCGTGGGACGAATCGTCGTCTCAGTGTCGGCTGCGCGCCCCAGCCGCGTCTGGGCGCTCGTCGAGGCGGACGATGGCGCGTTGTTTCGTTCGGATGACAGCGGCCAGACGTGGACGCGCATCACCGAGCGCCGTGATTTTCGACGGGATGCTTCCTCGTTCATGCATGTGATCGCGGACACGCAGGATCCCGACACCGTCTACGTGCAGCACTACACGTTCTGGAAGTCCACGGACGCAGGAGCCACGTTCAACGCGGTTCCGATGCCTCATGGCGATCACCATTCGCTGTGGATCGATCCCAGGAACAATCAACGCATCATCGAAGGCAGCGACGGAGGCGCGGCCGTTTCTCTGAACGGAGGCCGTGCATGGTCCTCTCTGTACAACCAACCGACCGCCTGCCTCTTCAGTCTTGCAATCGACAACGAGAGCCCATATTGGATTTTCGCGACGCAGAACGACAACAGTCACTTCGCGATGCCCAGCCGCACCGGCGATGCCGCAATTGCATGGAAAGAGAGCGAGCCGATCGACTTCGGTGAAGGCGGACAGACGGCCGTGAAACCGGACGGCAGCGTTGTGTACGCAGGCGACCGCACGAACATCGCTCGCTGGGATCGGAGAACGGGGCAGGCGCCGACGATCAGCGTCTGGCCCATGGACCAGTTCAGCATGCCGCCAAAGGACGTGAAGTACCGCTTCTACTACACGTTCCCGATCCTTCTCTCGCCGCATGACCCCGGCGTGCTGTACACGGCAGGCAATCGTGTGTTCCGCACCACCGACGAAGGGTATTCGTGGGAGCCTATCAGCCCGGATCTGACGCGCAATCGCGTGGACAAGATGCAGCAGATCCCAGGACGTCCGATTACATCGTTCACGTCTTCGTTGTACTGGGTGAGCCTCGCGCAGTCGATCGCCGAGTCGCCACTCGAGAAAGGAGAGCTGTGGTTCGGTTCGGACGACACCACCCTGCAGCTGACGAGAAATGGCGGCACCACGTGGGAGAACGTCACACCGAAGGATCTGCCCGAATGGACAACGATCAGCGGCATCGATGTGTCGCCGCACGATCGCGGGACGGCCTACATCGCAGCGCATCGTTACAAGGTGAGCGATCGCAGCGTCTTCTTCTACAAGACCACCGACTACGGCCGCACCTGGCAGAAAATCACAAACGGAATCCGCCAAAATGATTTTGCGCGCGTGATCCGTGAAGATCCGGTGCGCCCGGGATTGCTTTACGCCGGTACCGAAACAGGTGTGTACGTGTCGTTCGACGCGGGAGGTTCGTGGCAGCCGCTTCAACGCAATCTTCCCGTTGTCCCGGTGCACTTCATGCTCGTCAAAGGCAACGACCTCGTCCTCGCGACGCACGGACGTGGCCTGTGGATTATGGACAACCTCAGCGCGCTTCGGCAGATCACGCCACAGGTTACCTCCGCGACAGCGCACCTGTTCGACATCGAGCCCACGTATCGCTATCTCCCGATGCGAACGTCGTCTGCCCGATCCGCTCGTCCGGGCATTCAGTTGACGGGCTCGTCGGGAGACGTCGTTGCGTTCGAGGATCGGCAAAGTAGCGACGGTCGCGTCCGGCGCACCTTCCTCAACGCCGGACAGAATCCACCTGCGGGCGTGATCGTGGACTACTACCTGAAACAGCGCCCGGCCAGCGAGACAAAGCTCGCCGTTGTGGACGCGAACGGACACGTCATCCAGGAGTTTTCGAGCTCGGCGAAAGACGCTCTCTCGGTGCCGGCTGATGCGGGAATGAACCGGTTCATCTGGGATCTTCGCTATCCCGGTCCTCGAGAGCTGCCGCCAAATCCGATGTTTGGTGCGCAGGATTCAGTGCGTCCCCAAGCGCCTGTGGCGCCACCCGGACGATACCGGGCGCGTCTGACCGTAGACGGAGCGAGCTACGAGGCACCTTTTGAGATCAAAAAAGATCCACGACTGACTGCCTCTGACGCGGATCTGGAGGAGCAATTCGCCTTCATGCTCAAGGTCCGCGATCAGATTTCAGACATCACTGACACGGTCAACCGCATCCACGAGATTCGCAAGCAACTAGACGAGCGCGCTCCGGCCGCCGGTGCACCGCGGGCGCAGGCCACTGCGGCTGCGAAAGAGAAGCTGCTCGCGATCGAAGGGGCAATCACGCGAGTGCTCGGCCCGAACCCCAATCTGGTGCCGCCACGAGCGCCTGATAATCAGCTGGCGGCGCTCAGCGGGGTCATCACGCGGGCCGATGGCAAGCCAACCCGCTCGATGAATGCGGTATTCGATGAATTGGCGACCCGCGTCGCCGAGCAAAAACGGCGTCTCGATCAGACCGTTTCCACAGACATCAAAGTAATCCTCGACAGGGGCACACAATGACATTCCAGGGGACATTCCAGGGCGTGATCCCGATCCTTGCGACGCCGTTCCACGACGACGAGTCGCTCGACCTCGATTCGTGGCAACGGCTGATCGAGTTCATGATCGACCTGCGCGTCGACGGCGTGACCATTCTGGGCGTGCTGGGTGAATCGAATCGCCTGCTCGATCACGAGCGGGAGGTACTCATTCGAACGGCGGTTGCGACGGCGGCCAATCGCGTGCCGATCATCGTGGGCACGAGCCACACCGGCACCGAGGCGGTGGCCTATTGCGGTTGGTACGCGAAGTGCCGGCGATCGCCTGCATCAAGGAGGAAGCCGTGCCGACAGCGGTGAAGATCGCGCAGCTCCGCGCCGGCCTGACCGATCGCTCGTTGCCAATCCTGACGGGTCTGGGCGCCTTATATGCGCCATTCGATCTGGAGAGCGGCTCGGACGGTTTCAACACCGGATTCGCGTTTCCTGAAGTGCTCATGGCGATGGTCGCCGCGGCGCGCAACAGCGAATGGCAACGCGTTCACGATCTGTACTCACGGTTTGCGGCACTGATCGTGTTCGAACAGCAGCCCGGCGTCGCAATACGCAAGGAGCTGTGGCGCCGGCGCGGTCTGATCGCCTCAGCTCGCGCGCGTCATCCCGGAGCGACGATCGCGGCTTCGGTGGCTCGGCGACTTGACCACGTACTCGAGCGAACACTACCCGGTGAGGACATCACGCGGCCGCTCTATCTGAGCGAGCCCACTGAGCACCGCGCGCGTGCCTGATTCGTGACGCACGCTGTTCCCCAACCGCGACCAAATCTAAAGGGGGATTGTATGAGCTCGGAACCATGCGCGGAGAGGACAGCGCGCGGGCCCTTCTATGCGCAGTCCAGATGGTGGCTTGCCCCTGCTATCGCCGCCGCAGTCGTTACTGTGGCAGCGCAGCAGCCGCCAGTGCCCGAGCTCGTCATACATAACGGCGTTCTCGTGTCGCCAGAGGGTCGAAGCGAAGGCGACCTCCGGATCCGAAATGGCACGATCGCCGAAATTGGACGGAATCTGCAGCCAGCGGCAGGAGCGCGGGAAATCGATGCGAAAGGCATGCTGGTTCTTCCCGGCGGGATCGATCCGCACGTGCACTTGCCGGGCATCCCCCCTGGCGAAGGTGCCGATGATTACGCCAGCGCGTCACGCGCAGCGCTCGCCGGTGGAACCACCACGATCGGCAACTTTGTGAGCCCGGTCGCGGGCGAAGATCTCGCCTCGACGCTCGACAAAGAGATCGCGTTGGTGCGGAAACAAGCCATCGCCGACGTGATTCTCCACGCAGAGTCTTCCGATCCCGGCAAGATACCGCTGCCAGGCCAGGCCGACCTCGCAATGCTTGCCGCACGCGGTTTCACGCTGAAGTTCTACTTGATGCGCCGGTACTTCGACACCTACGTTCCGGATCACATCCGCATGCTCCGCGCAGCAGGTGCGGCTGGTCTTCTGACGATGGTGCACTGCGAAGACAGCAGCATCGTGACGACGACGAAGGAGCGAATGGTTGCCGAGGGCCGTACCGCAATTCGGTATTTTGCCGAGAGCTCGCCAGTCGTGGCGGAGGAGCTTGCGACCCAGCGCGCGGTTGCCATGAGCGAAGTGACCGGCTCCCCGATTTACATCGTGCACTTGTCGTCCGAGCGCGCGCTGCGCGCAGCCGAAGCCGGCATGAGCCGCGGCTTGCCCGTCTTCGTCGAAACACGAACCATGTATCTGCACTTGACGAAGGAACGGCTCGAGGAGCCCGATGGCGGCATCTACACGGGAAACCCGCCGCTGCGAGAGAAGCGCGACATGGATGCGTTGTGGGACGCGCTGGCAAAGGGGACGATCCACGTCGTCGCGACCGATCACATCGGGTTGACACGCAAGGACAAGCTCGATCCGCCTCAGACCATCACGAGGACCAAGCCGGCCGGCAACTATCTGCAGGCGAACCTGCCGCTGCTTTACTCGCAGGGCGTTCGCACGAAGCGCATCACGCTCGAACAATTCGTCGCCGTCAGCTCGACGAATCCCGCGAAGTTGTTTGGTTTGTACCCGAGCAAGGGAGCCATCGCGGTCGGCTCCGATGCCGACGTTGTGATCTGGAATCCGAACCTGAAGCAAACGATCCGCGACGAGGATCAACTCTCCAATTCGAGGTTCGCGATTTTCAGAGGATGGGAGGTCACCGGCTGGCCCGTCGTCACCATTCGGCGCGGAGAGGTTGTTTACCAGGATGGAAAGATCACGGCAACGCCAGGAAGCGGACGGCTCGCGCCGCGGCATCGCTGGCAACAGCCCTCGCCGCGGCACTGATACAGGAGCAGGCGAGTTGATCATGAGATACCGCAGGCGATCAGTGTGGCTCGCGTTGGCTGTTGCCATCACCACCACAACTTTCGCTCAGCAACCGCCCGAGCTGATTATCCGCAATGGCCTCGTCGCCACTGCCGACGGACGATTCGAGAGCGACGTCCGCATTCGCGGCGGCGCCATCGCCGAGATCGGCCGCAACTTACGGGCGACCGCCGGCGGGCGCGAGATCGAGGCGCGCGGCCTCCTGGTGATCCCCGGCGGATTCGACCCTCACGTGCACATTGGCGGCGCGGAGAACTACACCACCGGGTCGGCGGCGGCGCTCGCGGGCGGAATCACGACCCTAGGCAGCTTTGCCAACATTCAAGCGGGGGAGACCGCAGCCGCAGGACTCGAACGCGCGGCGAAGCAGGTGCGCTCGCAGGCCATTGCCGACGTGATCCTTCACTCAGTGATAGGCGACTTTTCGGGAAAACTCGGCGGCGCGGATTTGTCGGCTCTCGTCACGCAAGGGCAATCCAGCATCAAAGTGTTCATGAACCGCCCCGGGTTCGAGCAAAACATCGGCGGGTTCCTGACGCTCCTGCGGGCAGCGGGCTCGGCGGGCATTCTCACGATGATGCACTGCGAAGACCTGTTCATGCTGTCGCAAACGACGGACCGGATGCTCGCCGAGGGTCGCGGCTCGCTTCAATACTTCGCCGAAAGCCGGCCCATCGTGTCCGAGGAAGTTGCGACCGCGCGCGCCGTCGCGATGAGCGAGTTTGCCAATGCGCCGATCTATGTTGTCCACCTCTCTTCGGAGCGCGCGCTTCGAGCCGCCGAGGCGGGGCAGGCGCGTGGCCTTGCCGTTTATGTGGAAACGCGCCCCGTGTACTTGCACTTCACGCAGGAGCTGTACGAGCGGCCCGATCGCGGCCTCTTCATCGGACAACCGCCGTTGCATTCGAAGCGTGATCAGGACGCGATGTGGGACGGCCTGGTAAAAGGCACGATTCAGGTGCTTGCCACCGATCACAATGGTTTTACGAAGGAACAAAAGCTCGATCCGTCGCAGACAGTAGCCAATCACCGCGCGGGAATTCCCAACCTTCAGGAAATGCGACCGATGTTGTACTCCGAAGGTGTGCGAACCAAGCGCATGTCATTGGAGCGCTTCGTCGCGGTGACATCGACCAATCCAGCAAAGCTGTTCGGCCTGTATCCGCGCAAAGGCACGATTGCGGTCGGCTCGGATGCAGACGTCGTGATTTGGGATCCAAACGACACTCGAACAATTCGCGATGAAGACATGTTGTCCGGCACGAGATGGTCGGCCTACTCGGGATGGAAGGTCACGGGGTGGCCTCGCATCACGATTCGACGCGGCGAGATTGTCTATCAAGGCGGCAAGGTGACCGGAGCGGCGGGCAGCGGTCAGCTGGTCAGACGCGATCGGTGGCAGCGTCCGGCACTGTCACTGAGCAAACGTTAGACCGCTGCATCCGACGCGAACCGTGTGGCACGTGGTTCGGTTGCAGCGTGGACGAGACGAACGGCGCAGAACAAGGAGTGAGTATGTTGACCAGAGCTGCCGCAGTTGCTGCGATTCTGTTGGTTCCGGGCGTAATGCTGCGCTCGACGCCCGCCCCGCTCGACGTTGAACGATCCGACCAGGCTGCAACTCAGGGCAAGCCAGGCGCGCCTGTTCCTGCTCCGGCTCCGACGAAACCCGATCCGAATTTGAAGCTTCACGATCTCAAGATCGAACGGATGACCGCAGAGGCGTTCAAGCCATTCGGAGAGCTGTTCGATGCAAAAGAGCGTCCGGCGGATCACCGGATCATCGCGCCCGACAAGGGCTTCGAAATCAAAGGGAATACGGTGGTGAGCGTGATCTGGCAACCGGCAGAGGGAATGTTGTTCACGCAGCTGGAACGTCATTTCAATGTCACGCAGAGCTTCGTGCCGATTCACGGATCACCGGCGGTCGTTGCTGTGGCGGCTCCCACCAACAACAGCGATCCGAACGACGTTCCGCGGCCCGAACAGGTACATGCGTTCCTGATCGACGGTACGGTGGGGTTCCGGTACAAGGTGGGGACATGGCACTCGTTGAATCGCCACGTCCTCTATCCACCAGGGGCCACGTTCCTGATGATTAATGTGTCGCCGAATCCATCGGAGGTCGTCGACTACGACAAAAAGTTCGGCGTGATGTTCAGGGTGGTGCTGTAGGTCCACGGATTACTGAGGCTTCAGCGTGACGCGATAAAATGCAGATGTTGCGGAACAGCCCGTCCAACTTGTTCGGGCCGTTATGACCAACCACGTGAAGCAACGCGAAGAGGGATATGCAGAACTCTCGATTGTGTGAACACGTGACGCGGATCACCGCCCTGCGACTCTTTCCCGTCTGTATCGCGTTGTTGCTCTTGTCGGCCGCCATGACCGCACAGGGTGGTGGCGGTGGAAACGGGAACAACAATCCCATCGCATTCCTGAAAGGTGTCGCCGCGCCCCAGCCAGCGGATCTGGGGCGCTACGCCGCCAACTCCCAGACGCTCGTCGTGCTCGGAAAGGCGCTGTTCTGGGACGTGCAGGTCGGCAGCGATGGCCGAACCGCGTGCGCGACATGTCACTTCCACGCCGGAGCGGCTGACTTTCAGAAATACGGTGACCTTCGGTCGAGGACGGCGAGGCGCTCGGCAAGGCGGGAGGAGCGAGAAATACCGAGAGGATTTGAAGTCAACGAAGCGCTGGCCTAGAACGCCTGGGCACGGCGTCCTGTATCAGCGCTCCGGCGCTGGCGGAGCTGGCAATCGCAAGCACCACCGCGATCCACAGCACCTCCCGGTAACCGGCAATGAACGATCGCTGGATCGCCTCGCGAGCCCGGGAGTCGGTCGTTTGAATTGCGGCAAGGTTGCGGCGCTTCGCAGTGATCTCGACACGAGCTGACGCGGGCACGTTCAGAGCGTCCATGTATCGTTCGAGCGCCCGATTGAAACCGCTGTACAGCACGGCACCCAATACGGCGATCGCGAGTAGACCCGCCACCCGCGACACCGCATTGTTGATTCCCGATGCAACCCCGGAGTGCTCCTGGGCGACAGAGTTCATGACCGTCGTGGTCAAGGGCGCTACGCTGATGGCCATGCCCAAGCCGAGCACGACCACGGCGGGAAAGTTGGTGACCCAGAACGATCCCCCGATGTCAGGCCGGGCAAACAGCGCGAAGCCCGTGGCTGCCACCAACGGTCCAATCATGAGCGGCCGGCGTGCTCCGTAGCGTTGAATAAGCCCACCCGACCACCGCGAGAGCAGGAACATCAGCACGATGAACGGCAGCAGCGCTGCGCCGGCTTCGGTTGGCGAGTACCCCTGCACCTGGATCAGATTCAGTGGAAAGAAGAACATCAGGCCACTGAGCGCCGCATAGAGAAGGAACGTGAGCAGGTTTGCGCCGCTGAAACTGCGCGATCGGAACAGTGTGAGCGGAAGCATGGGAGTCGAGCTGCGCCCCTCCACAACGAGAAAGCCAGCCAATAGAAGCATCCCCGCGATGCCGGCGAGCGGCACCGATTCAATCAGCGCAAAGACAATGGCGCCCAGACCGGCGGTCGTCAGCGCAACGCCCGGCCAGTCGAGGCGATCGCCGGCATCAGCGGCACGCGTCTCCGGCACGTGCCAGAGCGTGATTGCCAAGACGGCCAGGGCAATCGGGACGTTGATGAAGAAGACCGCGCGCCAGGAGACGTGCTCAACGAGCCAGCCGCCAAGCACGGGGCCGAGCGCAGCCGTGATCGAGGTAAACCCCGACCAGGTGCCAATTGCGCGCCCGCGCTCGGTTGGCGGGAATGAGGCGCTGATCAGGGCGAGGCTGCCCGGGACGAGTAAGGCAGCTCCGACTCCCTGCAACGCGCGAGCGGCGATGAGCTGACCAATCGTGAGCGACAGGCCACACAACACGGAGCAGGCGGCGAAGATCGACACGCCGGCGACATAAACTTTGCGGTGACCGCGAAGATCTCCGAGCGCCCCACCGGTCAGCAGCAACGCGGCGAGCGTGAGCGAGTAGGACTCGACCACCCATTGGACGTCCGCCAGCGTGGCGTCGAGAGCGGTCTGCAACGCCGGCAGCGCGACGTTCACGACGGTGCCGTCGATGAACGCCAGACTCGATCCGAGAATAGTGGCC
>WNGB01019548.1_pt1 | contig 15227 bp, 19 predicted proteins | sample 5400681 | NCBI WGS metagenome assembly WNGB01 (sample SAMN13153367, study PRJNA577476) | soil metagenome | isolation source: 115 cm soil or saprolite under grassland replicate 2 | place: USA:California | collected 2016-06-15
TGAGCGACGATCCGCGAATAGCGCGAATAGACGCGAAATTATTCGTGATATTCGCGTTATTCGCGGATCGCCAAGCGCTTGACAAGCGCCCCGAAAGCTGCTAGAGTAGAGGCGCGCGGGAGTGGCGCAAAGGTAGCGCATCTGCTTCCCAAGCAGAGGGCTGCGGGTTCGAATCCCGTCTCCCGCTCCACATTTGAGGCATCAGAATGCGGAACCCCACCGACTGCTCGGTGGGGTTCGTCGTTTTTACAGCCAAGTGTACAGCCAAAGTCGCTCATTCCTCTTCGTCGGGCTTTTCCTGGGTGTCTTCTTCTGTCTCCTCTGGTGGTGCCAGCGCGCCCATTTGGTCAGTCGCATCCTGCAACACCGAGGGCAAGAGATGTCCGTAGGTGTCCATCGTGATTTGAATGTTTGCGTGCCCCAGGATGGCTTGAATGGCCTTTGGATGAACCTTGTAGGCGATCAACAGGGAGGCGCACCAGTGGCGCAGATCGTGAAAGCGCGTGTTCGCTGGCAGCCCTGCTGGTTCAAGAACGGATTTGAGATGTCTGAGCAGATTGCGCGGGTCAAGCGGCGTTCCGAGTTGCGTCGGAAAGAGTAGCCCATGCTCTTCCCATCTGTCGCCAGCCTGCTCGCGTTCCGCGTCCAAGCGACGAAGGTGTTCACGGAGAACCTTTGCCAACACTGCCGGCATGGGCGGGATACGCCGGCTCGTCTCGGTTTTTGGGTCGCTCCGTTCGAGCTTCCCATTCACGCGCTGAAGCGACCCATCAATCGTAATGGTCATGGCTGAAAAGTCCAGGTCCGTCTTGCGTAATCCAAGAACCTCTCCGCGTCGCGTTCCGAGAAACAGCGTTACCCAATAGACGGCTTCTAGCCGATGTCCCTTCACCGCTTTTAACAACGCGCGGGCCTGATTTTCGTCGGCTGGCTTGATCATGAGTTTCCTCACTTTCGGCAGCTCAACGCCATCAACGGCGTTCTTCTGGATATAGCCCCATCGCTTGGCTTGATTGAGTCCACGCGACAGCACGAGAGCTGCGTACTCGACTGAGCGCGGCCCGAGTCCACTCCGAGCGAGTGCGTTGACCATTGCTTGGACGTGTTCTGGCTGTAGTTTCTGGAGCTTGGTCGCACCGACATAGGGAACAATATGGAGCCGAACCGTCCCCTTGTAGCTTTCCTGCGTGCGTGGGCTGCGGTGACAGATGACTTCGTTCAGCCACCTGTCGAGAAATTGTGCAACGGTCATCTGCTCAGGCACCACGTTCACGCCAGCGGCCAGATCACGATGGAGTGCCTTGAGCGCATCAGCAACTTCGCGGCGTGTTTTACCGTAGAGGTATTTGCGCTTGCGCTTGCCATTCACCCACCCCAAATCCACGATGGCGCACCACAGGCCATCCTTTCGTTGATGGATGGAGCCTTCCCCGTGGCCTCGTCGCTTACCCATACCTGCCGCCTTTACCACGGCTGTGCGGCGTGTGTCCGATGCCCTTGTATCGCTTGCAGCGACGATTTAACACTTTATCGTGTTAGAACGCTTGTTCTATTATATCATGGTTGTCAAGTTTCATCGGATTGCTGCATGGAGTCGTCGCCTCTGTGTATGTCGCCACAACGTCGCTCTGATCTGCTGCATACGCGCTTCTTGGGAACCAGTGCTAGGCATCAGTCGTTCTCATCTGGCGCTCCACCCACGCACGCAACGCCGCGATCGGAATGCGCCGGGCGGCACCCCGCCGGACCGATGGGAGTTCGCCACGGTCCAGCATTTCGTAGATGGTGGAGCGACTGAGACACAAGATTCGTGCAGCCTCCTCGACCCGCACGAGCAATGGCTCGATCGGTGCTGCCGATTGGGTCTTTTCCGTCATACGCTTGGCTCCTGTACCGTCGCAGCGCCGGAGTCGCATACGATGACGCTGTCTCGTCGTCGCAGCGCTAGACGACCGAACATGTTCGCAAACAGGACGTTGTTCTGTTGGCAATAAATGATCACACGACGATCATGGCAGATCGAGAGCGCACGAGCATCAGTGACGATCAATGATTGCAGTGTGCCGCGTAGCATCGACGCCCGATCCAGAACACCGATAGGCAGCCTGCTCGCAATCCCAACGGTCCAGCAAACGATCATCTCCTGCTGATGTCGCTCCCGATCCGAGCGTTTACCATAGCCTACAGAGATCGAAGCGCACCGCCAGATGCTCGGCCGACCTGGCCGCACCAACACGCAAGCCGCGACGGTGTCGCTGTCGCGGCTTGCGTGAGCAGTGCTGCTTCGCGTGCATCTTTTCCCTTTTGTGCGCGGTCTGCGCAGGACCAAGGAGGACAACATCATGCGACCAGTAGGGTTAACCATCGGACATGGCTATGCCAAGGCCGTCAGCGGCGGGCGAATGACGCGGTTCCCGGCTGTCGCCGCGCTCGCGCGTGAGACGGGCTACGAAAGCGCCATCGGTCACGGGCCAGCCGTGATCCAGCTGAACGATCTGGGCGAGTGGATCGTCGGCGACGATGCTTTGACCTTCGCCCCACAGCGCCTGGTCTCGATCCTGGATCGGACGCGCTACACCAACCCCTCCTTCATCGCCCTCGCCCGCCAGGCCCTCGTTCAGGTCGTGCCAGATCCCGGCAGTCTCTCCATCATGACCGGTATGCCCGCGGCGTGGTATGCGGACACACCTGCGCGTGCCGCGTTAGAGGCGGCCGTGCGAGCGGCTGCGGCTCCGTGGGGCGACGTGGTCGTGCGTATCGCGCCGGAAGCGGCAGGTGTCTACTGTGCCTACGTGTTCGAGACGGGCGTGCTGAACCGCGCACGCGTCCAGGGCGCCATTGGGGTCATCGATGCGGGGTACCGCGACATCAACGTTGCGTACTTCAAGGATGGCCGGTACGTCGCTGGAGAGAGCGTTGCTGGTGGCATCGCGGATGCGTTGCGCCAGATCAAGCGGCTCATCGCGGCCGCCTACGGCCTGGAGCTGGCGCTCCACGAGGTGGACGCCGCCGTTCGGGCCAATGGCGTCCACGTCGCCGGAATACGCTGCCCTCTCCCTGCCGGCAGCCTGGAGGCCCTTCATGCGGGGCTGGATACCATCATCGCTACCGGCCGATCGCTCTGGCCAAATGGCGGTAAGACGCTTGATGCACTCGTACTCGGTGGCGGCGGCGCGGTGCTGCTTGGTCCGGCGATCCGTGCGATGTTTGCGCAGACGGTGGTGCCGTCTGCCGATCTCCGGGAGGCGCAGACGCCCGACGACATCCGGGATCGCATCGCCAGGGCGGATCCGCAGCTGGCTGGCGCGCGCGGGTTTGCCGCGGCTGCCGCTGCCGCGACGGCTGCACACGTGGACCCATGAAGGCGCGACGATCGTTCAACCTCGCGCTTCCGGCCAGCGATCCGAACAGCTCTGTCATCATCGCGTGGCTGGCGGCCCAACCCGCGGGTGTGGATGTCAGCCGCCAGCTCCGCCGGGCGCTGGTAGCCGCGCTCGATATCGCGCCCATCCTCCGGCGCATCGAGACAAAAATCGATCATCTCACCGCAGCCTCGACCATGGCAGCATCTGGTGAAACGCCGGACGATGAGACGACGCAACTGATTGCGCACCTGCTCGACTTTGACCATCTCCGGTAACCGTGTCACAGCCGTCCTAACACGCCAGTCGGGTTGATGGTCGATTGCCCACAGATCTGTGACACGCGTCCGGCGGTGCATCGAAACTGTACAATGACCGACGATAGAATCGCCCGCATGGCCCTGTCACAAGCAGGGATACACTGTGACACAATGCCACATGCCTTTCGGCCGAGATGAATTTCGCCGCTGGCTCAGAGTGGAGATATGTGGGAGAGGGAGTCCGGTGGAAAGCGGTTCGCTGTACTTAGTCCCGAGTCCCCAGCGCTTCGTCGACCGCCTGTTCGAGCGGCATCGCCTGCCCTCCTGCCCACGCGGCTCCAAAGGTCGCCTCGTCAAGCTGGCGTCGCACGACATTCAGATAGTAGGCGCGCTCAGCCTGGTCGGCGGGGGCGACACGGGTGGGCCGTCCAGACAATCCAGGTTGCTGCCCAATGATATCGAGCAGTGCCTGTGATGCCCCAAAGAAGCGTGCTGCTGTAGCGCCCTGGCCTTGCTGGGCTGCTACGGCTGCCAGACCAGTGAGGCATCCGGCGACTCCCACTGTGTCCTGCAAATCGCGATGCTTGATGGTCATGCTCTCGCGAAAGTGGCTCGCTGCCACATCTCCGCGCCCCTGATACAGTTCGACATATGCCAGGTTATGGAGCGCTCCCGATATGCCGCGCTTATGCCCGAGCTCGCGGTAGAACGCTAGGCTTTCAGCGTAATACTGCTCGGCTTGCTGATACCACATGCGACATTCAGCATCCTGCCTGGTGCTCCGCGCGGTATTTGCCTGCAGGCGTGCCTGCTCACCCAAACGGATGAGGGCAGACGCAATGCCCGGAATATCGCGCAACTCACGAAAGAGCCCGAGGCTTTCTTCGCCCAAGGCCCGGGCTGTCGGACCGTCCCCTCGCAGCCGCGCCTGCTCACCCAGCTGGACAAGAGCTGTGGCGATGCCACGTTTGTCCCCGATCGTGCGGAAGAGCTCCAAGCCCTCTGCGATCTGCTGCTGCGCGCGATCCTGCTCGCCCTGCGCCCGCGCCACGCGCCCCAGATTAACTAACAGGAACCCAGCGCCCGGCATGTCGTTCATCGCGCGGTAGAGGGCCAGCCCCTCTTCATAGCGCGCGGCGGCCTCGTCATAATCTGCCCGCAGCTGCGCGATATTTCCCAAGGTCAACAAGCCGAGAGCGAGGGTCGGGTGGTCCCCGGCACTGCGGCTCAACGCTAATCCCGCTTCACAATATGCAACCGCCGGCTCGATATTGCCCAGCTGGTAGGCCAAGTTTCCAAGTCGTACCAGTGCCTTCGCGCGCAGCGATGGCTCCGCATTACGGCTCGCCAGGGCGACTTCAAACCATGAACGCCCCTCCTGCACATACCCACGCACACACCAGAACGACCAGAGGGCCACGGTCATGCGCAACCCCAACTCCGATCTCTGTGCAATCAGCCAGCGCAAGACCGCACGGATATTGTCATGGTCGGCTTCGAGCCGATTCCACCAGTTGGTCTGCTGGGCGCTCTGTGCAGCCTCGTCTGCTGCTTCCGCGAGCGCAAGATAATGCTGCGCAGAGTGCTCATAGGCGGTCTGTTGGTCCTGCGGCTCGAGCTGCGCTATCGCGAACGCCCGTACCAAATCGTGGAGTCGATAGCGTTCCGCATGTGGTTCCCACTCCAACAGGCTCCGACGTCGCAGGAGATCCAGCAGCGACTCGACATCACTATTCGCCTCAAGCACGGCCTCTGCTGCTACTAGGTCAAAGCTTGCCGCAAATATGCCAAGTTGACAGAGACCGCGCTGCGCGGTGTGATCGAGCGCGTCGTAGCTGAGGCGCAATGACGCCTCGACACTGACCTCCGGATCGTCGGGCGCCTCTGGATCGCGTAGGTGTGCCAGACGCGCTGCACGAAGCTGCAAGAGAAACCGGCTGATATTGCGTGTATCGCTGCTGGCCAGCAGGCTGGCACTCACCCGCACGGCAAGCGGCAGATATCCGCACAACGCCGCCAGTTCCGCCGCCTGGTCGCTGACACGCGGACAGATCGTGCGCACGAGTTGGATGGCGGTCGGTTCGTCCAAGATCCCCAGGTCGAGAGCGATCATTCCCGGGAGTGCAAAGCGTTGCCGGCTGGTGATGAGGAGCGCGCAGCCGGGCGGTGGTGCGAGTGGGCGGACCTGCGCCGCGGCGCGCGCATCATCGGCGAGAATCAGGACACGCTTCCCGGTGAGGACCGCCTGGTGGACTGCCTGGAGCTCGGTGAGATCGTCCGGTAGTATCGTCTCGCGATTGAAGGCGCGGATGATCGACTGGAGCGCGGCGATGGGCGTCACGGGCGTCTGGCTGGTTCCGCGCAGCAGCACCAGAAGCTGACCATCGCGAAAGCGGGACGCGACCCGCTGCGCGATGGCTAGTGATAGCTGAGACTTTCCCAGTCCCCCCATGCCACGGATGCAGGAGATGATGTTCTTACCATTTGCAGTGGCCTAATCGAGTGCGGACACAAGTTGGCTGATCTCAGCCTCGCGACCGATGAAATCGAGCACGGGCGCCGGGAGCACCCGAGGGGCAGTACCGAGCTGCCCCGTGATGGACGCGATCTCCCGGCGAATCTCATCGCTCTCAGTGCGCAGATGTGCCGGCGCCGCGATGCCGAACACAGCCACCTGCTGCTCGAGCTCCTGCAGCCGCCGCCGGTGCGTCCGAAGCAAGTTCTGGAGATGCTGGCGCTGCTCATCGTCCATGGCGAACTCCCTGAGCTAAGGACACAATGCTGAGGATGGCGTGTTGGGTCAGGAGCTTGCGCTTCGACACTATCTGCGTGCATGTAATTCTGGACTCATATATCGGCATGCCGTCCCAACGAGGTGCGCAGTGGTCGGTCCGGTTTCATTTGCGCACGGGACAGTATGAAGCGCGAGGCCCTGTCAGCAAGTCATGGTTCGGCGACAATGGCTGATTATAGCACGGCGCCCAGGCAACGGTGTGTGCATGGGACGTGTTACGATTCCAGTGTCCCCGTATCTTCGAACCTCGATCGTAGCGTTCTCATCTGTAGACACATCATCGGTTCGCAACCAACCCCGTCCATTGGTTGTGAAACAGTTGTCATCCCTGATCCTTTCTTGCTGATCCAGTGGCGCACGGCCAGCTGGTAACGGAACGATCACGAACGTACAGTGCTTGTCACGTGGCGATTCGAGCGTCGCCAGCATCACCTCCTTTCGATAGTCCGCACGGTACAGCGTTGACTATGAAGGTGTTCGCTTCTGTCTCGCGTGCCGGTAATCCCAGGTAGTGGCGGTAAAACGCTGCCGCCAGAGGGACCGATTTGATGCGCATGGGACACGTATGTATCTGGACCTCCACCCAGTGCAAGAGCGCTCTGCCGACACCCCGGCCGCGAAACAGAGGCCGGACTTCAATCCAGAAGAGACAGAGATGGCCCGCGTACGGGCCATCGTCGAGTGTCACCAAACAGGCGATACCAGCCGGATAGCCATCAAGGTATGCGACGGCCCACTGGCCTTCGCCCTTGAGCCAGCAGGCCAGCCGCCCGTCCTGGTTGTCCAGACGGGGATACACCAACTCGGACTCCAGGACAAAGCTCGCCAGCAGCGTGCCGGCGAGTCCGTCGGTCTGAATCGTGATCATGAGTCACCTCTCCAGCATGGAGCACGTAGGGGGGCACAGCGCGCACTCCGCATCCGTCACAAGATGCAACGGCGCGATGAATCGGTGCGCGAACCGGTAGTCGTGGGTATAGACCGCGTGGCCAACGGAATGGGCTGAATCGCGCCGCTCCTCCTGCTTGGCAGGATCGCTGACCCCGTGCAGCAGCCAGGCCGTGGCGCGTTGAATCGCATCGACCTGGTTGACGCCGGTTGCGCGCCAGTAGGCGAGGAGCGTGATCAGTGGCATGTTGCTGCTGCCATCCGATGCGGGACGCGCGAGGATGCGCTGGACGCAGAGCGGCGCCCCCGTATCGACCGGCAGTGGCACGTCGGGTACCAGCGCTCGGTCGTGGCCGGCCCCACCGTCACCGCGGTCGCGCTGCTCTTCCTGCATGGTGACCTGCATGAGCAGGTGCTGCAGGTGCGTGGCGAGACCAGGATGGGTGGGTGGCGCGAGGCGCGGCATGAGCACACGTGGTTGTGCAGCTAGTTGACGAATCGCTCCCATGGGGCCGGCCAATTCCGCCGGCAGCAGCGCGATTTTGAACAGGCCGCTGTGCGGATGTTGGCTGTTTTCCCGCCGGATCATGCGCCTTCTGGTATAGATGCCGACCCGGCGTAGTGAGAGGCCGAAAGCGGCGCGGTCATGCACCTCGACCGGCAGATAGCCGATGGCGTGTTCGATCTGGGGATACCACCATTCCGGCTCCTGTCGACTGGGCGCATCGAGCGTAATCAGCGCAAGCGCGTCCTTCATGTCGGTGGCCCAGCGACGGTAGGCAGCAGTCAGATAGGGTGAGGCGATGTCGCCCAGCAGCAACGCGGGAACCGTGATGTGAAAGCCCGCGCGGCCACTGAAGGCGATGGAGAGGACATGCGCTGGCACACCCCAGCACTGTTCCCAGGCACTGAGGAACCGCAGGGCCTCCATTCGGCAGAGATCGACGGTCAGCCAGGCGGCATGCGCGTCGAAATCGAGCACAAATGATGCCTTATGCGGTTCCCCCTCCTGCGGGATGGGCGAGGCGAAGCGCTGCATCGTCACCTTATCGTCGAGCGCAGGCGGATAGGGAAGCTCTGCCAGTCGCAAACGCTGCCAGCGCCCGCGCTTCCCGACCTGCCAGTCGACCCAGGTATACTGTTCAGGCATCCGAATCCTCCCGACGATTGATTGCGATCGTCGCAGGTGCCGAGGCCGTTTACATCATCAGGAGTGAAGGGAACGGGAATCAGGAGGAGCACATGAGATGGCAGCGCAGGTACGCCCATGCAGCGTTCGTGTCGAGTGCTTCCTGCTCGGTCAAGACCAACACCCTCAGGCCCTGATCGACCAGGAAGGCGCGGCGGCGCGCGTCACGTTCCGGGGTGAGCGCATCATCTGGCCCAAGCTGCCAATCGAACGGGTCGCAGCACCAGCCACAGTAGTCAAACCGTGTCTGGCTCAGGATCACCTGGAACCCCAGCTCACTCAGCAGCGCCCGGAGCGCCGCCTCACCAGGCGTCGGCTGATCGAGGCGGTGCAGGCGCCGGACCTCGTGGGCCAGGCGCACCACCCGCTGCACGAATGCCAGCCCATACTTGCTGCGACACGCTTGATAGGCGGCCTGGCGCTGTGCAATGTAGCGTTCCTCACCCCAGGCCGCGACCTGCGCCGCATTCGCGGCATGCGCCCCTGGGTGTGAAAATCGGGATGGGCCGTCAGGGTCTCGGCGTACCGGGCCTTTTGATAGTCGCGGTAGCCATCCGCGCCAAGTTGATCGCGGAGTTGGCGTTGGCGGGCTTTGCCGGCCCGCACTTTCGCGGGGTTCTTCGCGCGTTGCTTCATGAGACTGCTCCTACTGTGCAGGCGCAGCCGTTCCCTGCGGGTGCAGCGGAACGATCTGCACCTGCAATGCGGTGAGAAAGCGGGGCAAGCGGGAGAACTAACGGACCTTCACCATGAGGTAGCCGGTGCGGGGAGTCACGTCACGGGCCTCCTCAACCTGGTCCGCGAGTTTGTCGTCGCCGACCAGGTGCAGCGAGGCGATAATGACATTCAGTTTCTTGGTGTGCCAGGTGGTACTCTGTGACGCCGGGACGCGGCGCACTTCGCCGAGGCCATCGACCGTACAGACCTCGTCTGCGCCGAGCGCGGCAGCGAGTTGCGCTTTGGTGGCAGCCAACTCCGCCTCCAGGGCCGTGACGGTCGTCTTCTGGTGGCGATAGCGCTCCAGCAGCGCCATGATGGCCGGCACGTCTGCGTGCGGGCGCGTTGTCATGGATGCATGCATGGGAATGCTCCTGTGCTTGAGACATCGTCCAGTAGGGGACACACGGACGTTCGCTGCTCCCGTTGAGCGGCCTGCCATTCAGCGGCGTATGCCATGCGCGAGCGGCAGGCCCGGCGCATGCGCCAATTGCGGCCGCGCCAGTAGCCGATTCGGCCGTAGACCCATGCGAGACGGCTGAGCAGCCAGATCGCACGTGGGAGCTGGAGCAGCCTCCTGGCAACGCCAGCGAGCAGCGGCTCGAGCACCGCCAGGCTGATGGCGCCGATCGTGATCAGGTCCACGTTGTTGCGGATGGAGGCCTGAAGCGTGTGGACGAGTGGCGCACAGGCGGCGCTGGTGGGCCACGCGGTGGGCCAGCGCAGCAGCGCAAAGACGACGAACGCGAACGCGATCAGCGCTCCGTCGATCGCCCGTCGCAGCAGCCGCCACGGCGCACTGCCGATCCGAGGCCTGACGGGGAACGGATGGGACAGCGCAACTGTCGCAATGGGATCGGGCGATGCTGCGAGAACGGTGTTGGTTGGGGTCGGCGTGTGGCGCCGCTTGAAGAGGCGCACGAGCGCCCCAATCCCAAGAATGGCCAGGAGATCCATCGTTTCCTCCTCGCGGCTCTCTAGCCGCGCAGCAGCACGGCGCGATCGCATCGGAGTGCTTCCGGATACGCTATCTGCGCCGTGCAAACGTCCGTCTTTACAAGTCGCTGTCAAGTCGCTGTGCGGAGAGATGGTGCTCAAGGGGGCCAGCCACGGCCTCACACAAAAAAGCCCCACGAGCCTTCCGCTCATCGAAGCTTCTTTGGAGGCCGTGGACCTTGGCCAGTACGTGCTAGGGCGAGGGTTTACTCGTCGTCACCGGATGCCGGGTTGAGGGCGGGATTGTCGTCGATTTCCTCCTCATCGAACGGCTCCAACTCCGGAACCTCTTCTGGGTCGTCGGCCATAAGACACCTCCTCATATGCCTCACCCGCCGTGGCCGCACCGCGCGGACCGACTGCCGGCGGGGAATGCCCGTAATCGTCGGCACCGAAACGTGCCGTGCCAGCGTATGGGCGCCCCTTCGGGCGTGTGTCGTAGCGAGGGCCATTGGCTCTCGCGGACAACCACCCTTGTAGGAAGGTGATTATGATCTCCGTCAAGGAGTGGTTGCTGCATTCAGCATGGCGAGGGGCGTATGGTGGGGCATCCGTCAGTATTGATGATCTTTTACGCGTGATCTGCTCGGCTCGCCGGTGGAGGCTTGCGACAGTAGCGAGCATGTCACGGACGATCGTCTGAACACGATGCTGAAACTGGGGTCATGTTGGCAAGCAGCGCACGATCATTCCACGCTGTCGCGGTCCGGAGCTCAAGGAGGTGAGGTTGTTCAGCCGACGATACAGCAAGACCGGGGAGCCGGGCACGCACATGAGGACATCGGCGATCGCCTGCAGAATGCGTGGAATGCCTCAGGTACGCGGGGTAGAACCGTGCGCGGCCACGTGGCGAAGCTGTATCGGGAAGAGCGGCGTGATCGACCTTGAGGGCATCAGTCGCACCTGCCTGAGGCTGATGTGCGATAATGTGCGGTATGATTCGTCAGCGGGTTCACATCAGGAGGGAGCACGAATAAGCTCCGGGTTACCTTGACGCGGGCGGTAGCACCTCACGCTGCTGCCAGTACCATAATCCGCACTTCGAAATCCGCATCCCGCCTCCTCAGGCGTACCATACACGCTCGTCTGACGCGTCTCTGTGGACAAGGTGCCTGCCCCTCCTCTCCTGGGTGAGAACATCCATCTTACAGGGTATTGACTGCGCGCGCCGCTATAATGGTCAGCAGTGTCAAAGAGGTGAGCGACTGTATCATCATCAGCAGCTACGGCGTCCATCATTGCACCTCGTGTGAGCATACCGGTCGGCTTTAAGGAGGCGCGGGATTCCACTTGTAGAGGGATGTTGGTGTTTGTCTGCTTACGGCGCTAATGGCTGGCCGGTGCGCGCGGCCTCGACCACCTGAAGAATGACCGCGCTGGTTTGCAGGGCGTGTTCTCGCCGATCGACCAGGCTCACATGCGTTGCGCCGTCTATCATTCGGATTGTGCGATTGGTCGAGAGCGCGGCCTGTTCCTCAAACAGCCCCTGCCACTCCTTGATACCGCCGTCACCTTCACTCCCCAACACCACCGCCAGCGGCCGATCGCCCAAACTGCCCGCGCCGTAGAGCGGCCGCACCTGCGCCAGCAGCATCGGGAACAGGTGATATTGCCGCTTGATCAACTCCGCCCACTTCGTCGAGGCCAGATAGGCCTGCAACTCGCCAGATTGCCGCTCGGGCAAATCCGGATCGCTGGATGGAAACCCACGCAGGCGCAAGATCCCCAGCCGGCTGACGACCGGCGTAAGGTCCATCATCCCTTGGTCGGGGGCATTGGGCATCACGTCGGGTTTGCCCAGGCGTTTCAATCCATCAGGCAATGTGCCTTCAATCAGCACCAGGCCCGCGACTTCGTCGGGGAACCGTTCCGCGAACATCCGCGTGTACAGGCCGCCCAAGGAGTGACCCACCAGCACGTACGGGCCAGGCACATCCCCATTGCCCAATAGGGTGTGGAGCGCCTCAGCGTTTTGCCGCGTATCCTGTGGCTCCGGGCCGAGGTCGCTCCAGCCGAGACCAGCGCGGTCGTAGGCGCAGACGCGCGTGGCGATGGCAATCTCCGGTTGTACCCAGGCCCAATTCGAGACGGTGCCCATGTTCGCGGCATCGAGAATCACGGTGGGATTTCCCTCGCCGACGCAATACAGGTGCATGCGGTAGCCGCCGACATCGACCAGCCGGCCGGGCGGCGGATACGTGCGTTGGTCGCGCGCGGTGGCGATCGCCTGATAGCTCGCGCCGATCGCGGCCAGGCCGACGAGGAGCGCCAGCAGCGCCAGCAGGACCCGTCCGACCCAGAAGCCGAACCCTTTCTTGCGCCGCGCCGGCACATGGGCGGTTGTGCGACCCGATGACGTGATGGTGTTCATAGCGTGCTCCCTGTTACACAAATGCAGTTGTCGCAAGGCCAAGCTGGCGATGGTGCTGCGTTTGAACCACGCTTAAGCCTGTTTCAGCACCGCGACGGCGCTGGTTGTCGGGCGATTGCGCACGAGCCGCCACACAAAGGTGGTGCGGACGACGCCCCAGACCAATGCGAGGCTGCCGCTGACGATCAAGGTATAGCCAAAGTCGGGCACATACAGGCACAGATATGCTAGGGTGGCCCCGAACATGGCCGGCAGCCTAACCAGAAAGGCAAAGCCGTGCGCTAGGTTGAGCACGAGCGGCAATACGACGCGCCACACGATTCCGCGCCAGCCGCGCGGTCGATCTTCGGGCTGCGCGCGCCAGCGCCGGATCTGGTTGTCACCCCATTGCGTTGGCCGGAATACCATCCCAGGCCATAGGCGGCCCCCTCCCCGATCGTGACGGCCGGCTGATGCAGCGTGGCGATGCCAGCTGGGAAAGCAGCGCTGCGCCGGCATACTGTCCATCATTCAGCTGGGCGATCAGAAAGTGCGCCATGTCCTCGGCGCTGGCGATCAGGCGCCCATTCGTGCGCTCGGCAGGGGTGTCCGCCACGTTCGCGAGGCTGGGAACGCCAAACCAGTAGCGCGAGTCGCTGGCCAGACCGTTGGGCTGGGCCTCGGCCCGCGATGTGAAGGAGTGCCGCATATCCAGCGGTGCGAAGACCTGCTGCTGCACATACTCCTTGTACGACTGTTCGGACACAGTCTGCACGATCAGGCCGAGGGTCGCATAGTTGGCATTCACATACTCGAACGTAGCGCCCACCGGGCGGTTGAGCCGGACGCTGTGCAGGTCGCGTACCTGTTGCGCCGGGATGTAGGCATCGATCGCGGTGAAGTCCAGCGTGCCGGGGCCAGTGCGGCTCCCACAGTCGCGTGATCGAGCCCAAGAGCCAGGGCAAGGATCGTGAGCGTGATGGCCTGGAGGAATCGCGAGATGGTCTGATATGGTTTCATGTGATAGTCCCACAGAACGTGCTGATGAGACGACTGCGGCCGGCGAACGGCTGTCGCGCCGGTCCCAGCCGCATTACGATGCGAGGCGGCTTAGTTCACACAGAGCCGGCTGCGCCGCTCCGCCTGGCGGCGCACTTGCGAGTAGGGGACGTCTCGTTTTGAATACATTGTCGTTAATCTGTTTCTTCCGGCGCGATCCGCGCGACCGAGATCAGAATCAGGCCAAGGTCGCGGGCCTTGCCGATCAAGCCATACAGCGCAGCCTGATCGGCGACCCTACCCACCATCGTTGTGCAGCCGTCGGCATCGTGTGTGATCGTGAGGCCGTCGAACCACGTCGACCAGTCCAGGTCGAGATACCCTTTGACGCGAATCTGGTAGTAAGCTGGCATGCCATGCTCTCCTGCATCCAACCGGCGCGCCCAGCGCCAGTTCCGCCGCGCTCGTTCGCCGCGACGACGATAGCATGACTCTAGCAGAGCAGGGGGTGAAGATACGGCAGCCGAAAGTCTAATCTGAGGTTGACTTTGTCTCTGTGGAGTTTAGAACGGGAGTACTTCCAACCGGCGGGGAGATGCTACAGCAGGTTGAGTGCGCGTGCTCGAGCGATCGCCTGAGTCCGGCTCTGCGCCTCGAGCTTGCCGAAGATATTCGAGATATGCTTCTTGACCGTGCTCAGGCTAACGATCAAGCGCTGGGCGATCTCGCCATTTGAAGCACCGTCGGCGAGCAGCCGCAGCACCTCCAGCTCGCGCGCTGTCAGCGGCTCTACCAAAGGCTGAGGGATGAAGGATGAAGGATGAAGCGGTGCCACAGCTCCTTCATCCTTCATCCTTGCGCCTTCATCCTTCGCAAAGGCGGCCAGGAGCGTTTCGACGTAATCTGGCGCGATGCCGCGCGTCTGTGCCGCTTGGAGCAGCCTCGCCATCGGCGCGCCTTCATCAAGAAAAATACGGACAAAACCTTCCGGTTCAGCCAGGCTGAGAGCCTGCGCCAGGGCCGACAAGGCCTCTTCACCGCGTTTTTGGGCGGCGCAGGTGATGGCTTGCAGGATAAGAATCTCGATCAGGCTGCCGCTACGTCCGGCTGAGGCGGCTGCCCGGTGCAGCCGGAGGAGCAGGGCCTCGGCGGCCTCAAGGTTGCCTTGAGCAATGAGCAAACGGGCCAGCGTCAAATACTCCACTTCATAAAGGTAGGCGCCTGGAGTGCCGGCCTGGTTCAAGCGACTGGTCTGGCCCCAGTGGCTGGCTGCGGCCAGGTTGCCCTGAGCGATCCAGAGCCGGGCCTGGAAGCAGGCAGCGGAGGGCAGCGGCCAAAAAGGGCTCACCTGGTGCTGTTGGACAAGCTGAAGGGCAACTCGAATGGCCTCATGGCTGCCGATCACATCCCCCTGTGTCTGGCGCAGCCAGGCCAGCCAGACGTGGCCGATAATCAAGATATGGGGATGACCCCCTTCCTGGCCCAGATTGATCCCTTTTTCCAGGTATTCCGCTGCCGTACTGAGCTCATTGTGCTCGCGTAATAAGTCGCCGAAAGCTACGTACAGAAATCCGACCGCCGGGAAATTGTGCCAGCCAAGCCGGGCGACCAACTCCAGCCCGTCCTGACAAAGCTGTAGGGCCTGTTGCAGAGCACCCTGGGCCCGCAGTAA
>WNGB01009811.1_pt1 | contig 15225 bp, 16 predicted proteins | sample 5400681 | NCBI WGS metagenome assembly WNGB01 (sample SAMN13153367, study PRJNA577476) | soil metagenome | isolation source: 115 cm soil or saprolite under grassland replicate 2 | place: USA:California | collected 2016-06-15
GCGAAATGGCCTGGAGCGTGTGCCACAACCCCCGTGGGATTTGCTGACGCGTGCTGCGCCTGTACAGCGCTTCGATCGTGTACGCGTTCCGATACACGGTGTGCCACGTTGGGACAACGGAGCGCGCCTCGGCGAAAAGCAGAAAGAGGATCCGATACACGAGCGTGAGGCCCTGCTCGAAAGCGCTCTGGGCAGATGGCGAGCGCTTTGAGGCGCGAGCGCCAAGCGCGGCGACAAGTCCGCCGAGCGCTGAGAGCACACCTTCGCCGAGCGAGCCACACACACGAATTGTGTGTGCTTCGGCGCTGTTCACCACCCTGTCGAGCACGCTCTCGACAGCTGTCGCTGTTGCGAGAGTCCACAGTGTGAGCACAGCTTGCTCGTCGCACATGACATGCTCGAGATCGAAATCAAGTGTTCGGCGAGACCAGGGCCGCGCGGTATCAACGATCTGCAGGAGGCGGCCAGTGCACACGATCGCCCAACGCACGTCACTCGTGCGGCCGGCCCGCCTCAGATCGCGCCAACACTCCTCTGCCGATGCGGTCCACGGCAGCGCGAGCAATAGAGCAATCGCTCGTTGCCCCAGACCGAGGACACCAACGAATCCTTCCTTGTAGGGCTCGAGATGTAAGACGTCGTAGCCAAGGAGTGTCGCGAGCGGCAGGACGGCGATGTCAAGAACGCTCCTCGCACTCGATGCCGGACCGAGATTGCGAGATGTCCGCTGCCACCATCGTGCAAGGGCGGCGGCTTTCAACGTCTGCTGCGCATGCCGCAGCTCGGCCTCGAATTCAACCGGCAGAACGTCGTTGAGAAATCCCGCAGGAATCAGCGAGCCAAGACTGCCTTCGCTCACCGTTCCGGATCCTCGACGGCCCAGGCGGCGATCAGGCGAGGATCCTCGGCCGTCGTCAGGGAACGCAATGCACGCGCCCGGTCGCTGTGGTGCTGCAGATGTTCGCGCAATCGCGCCAGTGCGTCAGTCCTGGTGTGCGCCTGCTGCTCGGCACGGCGGTCGAAGAGAGACGACTGAATGAGCCGAGGAGGTGTTGCCGAGAGGTTTTCCTCGATTGCCACGCATCGTGTGTGAAGCGCCGCCGCGCTGTCTCCAGTGAGTGTCGTCAGCCTCGACCTGCGATCAAACACGAAAGCACGCGCGAGCCGCGGCCGCTTGACTGAGGCACAAACCCCGTCGCGCGGGCGAGCGCACGGGCCGGCTTGACCTGTCAGCGCGAAAGCCCTGCGACGAAGCTCAGTCTGTTCGGGCGCGGGCTGCGGCGGTGGATCAACGTGCGCCTCGGCTTTGCGAGCGAGCTCTGGCAACGCCGCGTTGTCGAAGATTACCTGCGCGACCGCGTATTCGTCAGGGCCGCCATGCGCGAGACGCGTCTCGGCCCTTCGCATCTTTTCTTGAAGCCGGGCGAGCACTTCGTCTTCGAACGTTCCACGATAGACGAGATGCACCGCATGCACCCGGCGCGCCTGTCCAAGTCGATCGACACGTCCGATGCGCTGCTCGAGCCGCAGTGGATTCCACGGCAATTCGACGTTGATGATCAGACGGCAACGCTGCTGAAGATTGAGGCCTTCCCCTGCGGCATCGGTCGCAAGCAGCACCCTCGCGTCGCCGCTGACGAACCGGCGAACCGCGTCGCGGCGTTCGCGGCTCGACATGCCGCCGTGAAGAACGGCAATCGACGTCCGGTGGCGGAGCGCCTCTTCGAGGTACCCGAGTGTGTCGCGGTACTCGCTGAACAGCAGCAGCGACTCATTTGTGCGATCGATGAAACGCTCAATCATCCGCCGCTTACTGGACTCTCCTGATAAAGAGGCGGCCAGCCGGATCAAGCGATCCAGCGTGCGAAGTTCCTCTTGCACGTCCTCGAGGCGACTACTCCCGACGATGTCATCCGGTTCGAGGTCGTCGTCCCGCTCCTCTTCGAGCCAGGGGAGGAGCTCCTGGATGGCATCACTCGCGTCTTCACCCTGAAGCAACTGGCTGCGGCGGCAGAGCGTGCGGACGAGCGAGTGACTGCTCGAAACCGCTCGGCGGCAGATGATTGCGGCCAGAATTGCCCCGTGCCGCTCCGCTGGCGCGCGGCGCTTCCACAAGGCGCGCGCATAAGCCCATGTCTCGTCGAGTAGCTGCTGCTCCAGCCGAGAGGCAGCAACCGCCTGATACCGCTCCCGGCGGTCATGACGTCGTCCAATCGCGTGGCCTGTTCGACGAAAGATGCGGAGCGGCGATTGTGAGCCGGCCGCGCCGAGATTTCGCAGGAAGCTGTACGCGTGGTCGTCGCCGAAGTGTGGCGTGGCTGTCACAAGTACGACCCACGGCACGCGGGCCGCCAGCTCCATTGCCACAGCGCCGCGATCGGTGCCGGGTTTCAGATGGTGTGCTTCATCGACGATCAGCAAATCAAATGGGAGGCCGTCCAAGCCCGCGCGAACCTCTGGACGCTTGACGAGATCGATCGAGGACACAATCAGGTGCGATGTCGACCATGGATTCACGCCGACAGGGAGCGCGGCCACCATCCGGGTGAGCGCGGTCTGATCGATCACGATCGCGTCGAGCGCGAAGCGCGTTCGGAGCTCTGTCGCCCATTGCTCGCGAAGCGACGCCGGCGTCAGCACGAGCGTTCGTGTGATCAGGTTCCTGGCGCGAAGCTCAGAAACGATCAAGCCTGATTGAATGGTCTTGCCGAGGCCGACTTCGTCCGTGAGAAGGAGCCGCGTGGCTCCGGCCACGGCTGCGAGAGCGGGCTCGAACTGCCACGGCAGCAAGTCGATCTTCGCGGTTGCGGCTGTCCATGGATCTGTCCAGCCATGGGTCCATGCGACGGCGGCAGCCGCGACTCGTGCGACCGTCCGCTCCTTTGCCCTCCTGATCCGCCGTCGGTTATACGAGATCTCGATTCGATCGAACGGCGTGAGCAGTCGGCTCGTGGAGAAAAGATTGTCGTCGCCGATCCCGCGAAGAGTAACGACCGTGCAGTCGTCGAATCGATCGGTGTCGACGACGACCCACGGCTCTCCTCGCGCGTGAACCTGCTGCCCGACGCGAATGGCGGTACGCAAAACATGCACTGCGCAGCTCCGCCAGGCGACGCAGAAAGTGAGCAATGGAGTGCATTCGTCGCCTGTGCGGCGACAGAGACTGGCAAGGTGAATGCCGACGCGAGCGAGAGCGCCGGCGCTATTCTGTGGCCGGCTTCTCTTCGCGTGCGAGCAGGCGGTTCAGGAGCCGCATCGACGCCCCGACTCGAGCCGCCTCTGACGTGATGTGCGCGCGGCGCTGAGCATCGAGCCTGTCGCGGAGCGCTTCCAGGCCGGCCCGTGAGGGATCGTAAATGCCCCATTCGTCCATTGCCGATCGATCCGTCGTACTCGGCAAGCTGTAGACCTCACGATCAGCCATGTACTGTTCCCTCCTTGGGTATCAGGAGAAGGCGGGGAGCAAGCGTCATGCCCGCAGAGCTTGAACCCGAGAATGGCGGAAAATCGCGGTTTTCGTGGCCAATTTGCCGCGGTGGCCCCATCCCGGGCAGCAGCCTCACCCACCAAAGGCGGGACCACCCTTACAGATATGCAAGACGTCGTCAGCACGCGCGGCCGGCGTTTGCCCACAACAGCTCCGGAAAACACGATTCAACCGGGCGAGGCCATGATGGCACATGCGTTGCGTTTGAGTTCGTCGCATGATCGTCACATTTCTCGGAACCAAAGGCGGCACGGGTACGACCACCGTCGCCGTCAACTGCGCGGCGGAGCTGCGGCGCATCACCAGTCGCACCACGCTCGCCGTGGATGTGAAAGCCGGTCCCGGCGACGTCGCAGTATTTCTCGGCTTGCGTCCGCGTTATACGCTCGTTGACCTCATCGATCAACTCGGCTGGAGCGATCGCGCGCTGGCATCGCGATTCATCACCGCGCACGACTGCGGCCTGCACGTGCTCGCCGCGTCCGACAGTTTTGGCCGTCCGTCTTCACACGACGCAGAAGGAGTGGACCAGACGCTGCGCTGTTTTTCGGCGTTGTACGACTTTGTGGTCATCGACGCCGGCAGTACGCTCAATGCGTGTGCCGCGGTCGCGCTCCCGATGTCCGATGTCGTGATGCTTGTCGCCAATCCTGATGTGCCTTGTCTGAGAAACCTGCAGCGGTACGGCGACGCGCTCCGGCTCGCCGGCGTGGCCCCCGAACGCGTGCGCATTGTGCTGAACCGCACCTCCGATAACGGCATGCTGCCGCCCAGCGAAATCGAGAAGGCGCTCGGTCGTGCCATCGATTATCAGGTGCCCAGCGACTATCGCACGGCGGCCGCTGCCGTGAATGCCGGCGTGCCGATGTCGAGCCTCCGGCCGACCGACTTGCAGACGCAAATCACCGAGATGGCTCGTGCGATGGCGGGCACGCCGCCGGCCGTTTCAGCCTGACAACAGTCGCGCCGAGATGGGTTTCGGCGGCATCCCAAAAATCCTCGACGAGCGGGTGAGTACGTAGCAGACGCTGCACCAGCGCGCGCTGAACGCCTTTACCGCGTCCGTGAATCAGACGGACGACGTGATGTCCGCGCTCGTTGGCCGCACGCAGATACTCGTCAACCACCGAGACGATGTCGCGCGGTTGAAACGCGTGAAGGTCGATGGCCTCATCGATCGGAACAGAAACGGCGTCTTCCTCGTCCATGCGGTCGCCGCTGATTACTGGTGATATTCGACCGTGACCGTTGTCGTGATCCCGCCTCGCGCCGAGAAGTCTCCCACGACAGTCATGCGTCGCGGCCGGCAGGCGGTAACGAGATCATCGAGAATCCGATTCGTCGCTGCTTCGTAGAAGATCCCCTGGTTGCGGTACTGCAGCAGATAGTATTTGAGCGCTTTCAGCTCGAGACAGAGGGCATCCGGCACATAGCGGATTCGAATGGTGCCGAAATCGGGGAGACCCGTCTTCGGGCACATGGACGTGAACTCGGGACACTCGATGGCGATCTCGTACTCGCGTTCGGGCTGCGGATTTGGAAATGTTTCGAGCACGTCCGCGTCGGACATCGAGCCATGTTACACCGCGCTTGATTGACAGTCCCGAGCGTGCGAAGTAGCATTACGGGCGCTTTTTTTTGGTTTTTTCCGCAAGCGGCTGCTCCGCGCAGTAGCTGCACGTCGCGGGAGCATCGGACCACGCGCGCGGCACACCAGGGGGGACCACGATGGCTGAAGCCCGCAGAATGGGCAAATCGGAGTTGTTTTCAACGTTCGCTGAACGGTTCGAGATGAAGCGCACGCAGGCCCGTGAATTTTTCGACGAGCTCGCCGCGCTTTGTGAAAAGGAGCTGAAACGCTCGGGCGAGTTCGTGCTGCCCGGCATGGTCAAGCTCGTCGTTCAGAAGCGCAAAGCGCGCATGGGACGCAATCCCGCAACCGGAGAGCCAATCAAGATTCCCGCCAAGACCGTTGTGAAGGCCCGTATTGTCAAGCAGCTGAAGGATGCCGTTCTGCCGCGCAAGTAACGCACGCACCTACCCCCCAGGCTAGGGCGGGGCAGAAATCAGAAGGTGGCGTGTAGGCGCCTTTTGATTTCTGCCTTTTTCTTTCAATCGACGCACGGACAAGAGAGCCCCGCCACTACGCGCTGCTGTGGCCCCCTACTTCGTCAGGGTGCGGTGTTGCCTTTGATCCGGCGCGCGATCTCGCGGATCTCGAGCTTCTCCATCTTGAACTTCAACGTCGAGAGCGGAACCCCCAGATAACGGGCCGTCTGCGTCACGTTCCAGCCGCTGCGCTGCAGCGCCCGAATGAGGAAGTTGCGCTCGAACGTTCCCAACGCGCGATCCAGCAGACTTCCATTCGTCTTTTCGCGGTCCAGCTCGCCGACATGAAACTCGAGCGGCAGGTCATCGTCTGTAATCCACTCGCCGTCGGCGGTGGCGACGACGCGTTCGATGAGATTCTCGAGCTCGCGGATGTTTCCCGGCCACCAGTGGTGGGACAGCATTCGCAGCGTCGAGTCCGCGATGCCGCGCATCCGCTTGTGAAAACGGTCGCTGTATCTTTGAACGAAAAACCGCGCGAGCTCTGGAAGGTCCTGCATCCGCTCGCGTAACGGGGGCAGCCGCACAGGAATCACGTTGATTCGATAGAAGAGATCCTCGCGGAATGTACCTTCCTTCACCGCACGCTCGAGATCGACGTTCGTCGCCGCAATCAAGCGGAACGACGTCTTGATCGGTTTGTTGCCCCCGACCCGTTCGATTTCGTTCTCTTGAATCGCGCGCAGCAGCTTGGCCTGCAGATCGAGTTTGAGATCGCCTATCTCGTCGAGGAACAACGTGCCGCCGCTTGCCAGCTCGAACTTGCCGATGCGTTGCTGCACCGCGCCGGTGAACGCCCCGCGCTCGTGGCCGAACAGCGTGCTTTCGACGAGGTCGCGTGGAATTGCCGCGAGGTTGACCGCGATGAATGGCCGCTCGGAATCGCCGCCACTCGACGCCGACGCTTCCCGATGGATCAAGCGGGCCAGGAGCTCCTTGCCGGTGCCGCTCTCCCCCAGGATCAACACCGTCGCGGACAGGCGGGCCACCTTGTGCACGAGCTCCAACGTTTCCCGCATCGCTGCGCTCGGGCCTGCAACGAAATCGCGGTCGCCGAGCTCCTGTACTTCTTCGGTAAGCGTGAGCACACGGCGATTCAAGTCCTGGCGCTCCGACGCCAGCGCGACCGTCGCGCGCAGCGTGCCGGGATCTGCCGTCTTCGGAAGGAAATGATAGGCACCCAGCTTGATCGCCTGGACAGCGGTCTCAACGTCGGACGGCGCGCCGAGCACGATGCTTTCCGCCAGTGGATAGTTTTCCCGGACGATCTGCAGCAGTTCGAGCGCGGTGATGCCGGGCAGCGAATGATCCGCGACGACGAGGTCGACTTCTTCGCGCTCCAGCAACCCAATCGCAGATTCACCGGAAGCTGCACGAAGCACGCGATGATCGCGACGGAGCGCCGCGGTCAACGTTTCGCGGGCGTCATCGTCTGCATCGATGACGAGGACCGTCTTGCGGCGCGTGGACACGTGCCGCAGTATAGTCGTTCAGGTATGGGCTGGCTCTGGTTCGTCGCGGTCACAGGGTGGCTGCTGGCGCTTGCCGCGTTGGGCACGGCGCGTCGCCTTTCCCGGCGCCATGCGCAGCTTTACGAGCTCTACTGGGAGCTGAAGTACGAGCACACCGAGCTCAAGTCGAGAATCAAAGCCATTGCACCAACCGCCGACGAGCAATTGAGCGAGCGCCCGCCCGCGCAGCAATCCTTTGTGCCTTCGGCAAGTCTCAAACGTGATCGAGCCGCAGATAGCCGCAGATAGCCGCAGATGGCCGCAGATAAGCCGCAGATAAGCCGCAGATGGCCGCAGATAACCACAGATAGCCGCAGATGACCACAGATAGCCGCAGATGAGAATTCAAGTCTTGAATCAGAGAGTCTGTTATCTGCGCTGATCCGACAGCTTGACCTTCTTCGGCGTTCCAAGCGACAGTGAGAGGCTGTTTCTATGGCCAACGAGTACGACGTGATTGTGATTGGCGCGGGCACGGGCGGATATGTCGCTGCCATCCGCGGAGCTCAACTCGGCCTGAAGGTCGCGGTGGTCGAGAAACAGAAGGCGCTCGGGGGAACGTGTCTCATCTGGGGCTGTATTCCGACGAAGGCACTGCTCGAGCACGCCCACGCGCTGAAGATCGCGCAGGCGGCGAAAGAGTGGGGCCTGAGCGGCGTCGACGGTGGCGCCGTCAAGCTCGATATGACGGTCGTTCACGCACGGAAAGACAAGATCGTCTCTGGCTTGACCGGTGGCGTAGAGCTGCTATTCAAGAAGAACAAGATCGATTGGATCAAAGGTACGGCTCGCCTCGCAGGCGGAAACGCCGTCGAGGTGACGTCGGCCGACGGCGCGAAACAGACGCTCGCGGCAAAAAGAGAGATTGTCATCGCGACAGGTTCCAGCGCCAGGAGTGTTCCAGGAATCGACGCCGACGGAAAGCGTGTGATCTTCAGCGACGAAGCGATCCATCTCAAAGACGTGCCGCGCACCATCGCAATTCTGGGCAGCGGTGCCGTCGGTGTCGAGTTCGCGTCCATTTTCAAGAGCTACGGCAGCGAAGTCACGGTAATCGAGCTCCTGCCTCGATTGGTGCCTGGTGAAGACGAGGCGGTGTCCGCGGAGCTCGAAAAAGATTTCAAGCGGCGCGGCATCAAAGTGTCGACGGACACGAAGGTGACATCCGCAAAGGTGACGTCGGCGGGCGTCGAGCTGCAGATGACGTCAGGACAGGGGAAGGCGGCAAGTCTCAGGGTTGACGTGTTGCTCGTCGCGACGGGCCGAGGCCCCGTCACCGAAGGACTCGGCATCGAAGCCCTCGGCATCGCGGTGGATCGAGGCTACGTCGTCGTCGATCAGCTGTATCGCACGAATGTGCCGGGAATCTCCGCCATCGGCGATGTAATCACGATGGGTGGACCGCATTATCAGCTCGCGCACGTGTCGTCGATGGAGGGCATCATCCTGGCCGAGCGGATCGCGGGGCGTGAGGTTCGCCCGATCAACTACGATCACGTGCCGCGCTGCACGTACTGCGATCCCGAGATCGGCAGCGTTGGTTTGACGGAGTCACAGGCAAGGCAGCAAGGCTACGACGTGCGCGTCGGCGCATTTCCGTTCAAGGCGCTCGGTCGCGCGCGCATGGCCGGCGAGACAGACGGTTTCGTGAAGATTGTTGCCGATAAGAAGTACGACGAAGTGCTGGGCGTGCACATCATCGGTCCGCGCGCCACTGAGCTCGTGGCGGAGGCTGTGGTTGCGCTGCGGCTGGAGTGCACGATCGAAGAGCTCGTGAAGACGATGCATGCACACCCGACCATGTCGGAGGCGATGGGCGAAGCGGCGCATGCCGTGACCGGCGCCGCGATTCACATTTAGGTCGATGATCGATTTCTGCATGTAAGCTGGGTTAGAGAACCATCATGGCGACACCCGTAGTTATGCCGCAGATGGGCGAGTCAATCGCCGAAGGGACGATTGTCCGCTGGATCAAGAAGGTCGGCGAGAGCGTCGATCGCGACGAACCGCTTTTTGAGATCTCGACGGACAAAGTCGATGCCGAGATTCCATCGCCGGCCGCCGGCACTCTTCTCGACATTCAGGTGAAGGAAGGCGAGACCGTTCCCGTCAACAGCGTCGTCGCCACAATTGGCGCGCCGAGTGAAAGGCCAGCGTCCGCGGGTGCCGAAGCCGCGGCTGCTGCGCCGCCGCCGTCCGGCGAAACCGCGCCGCACACGCCGCAGCCTGACGGTACACCGTCCGCGGCTGTTGGCGCACAGGATCAAGCGAGCGGCACTTCGTCCGCGTCTGCGCCGCTCACCCAGCAGCCAGGCGAGGAGCCGGCGGCGGAAGATGTCGACGTCATGCGGCGGCAAAAATCTTCGCCGCTCGTGCGGCGAATCGCCGCGGAGCACGGCGTCGACATTCGACGGATCGCTGGCTCCGGAATTGGCGGCCGCGTTACCAAGAACGACATTCTGGGATTCATCGAGAAGGCCGTCCCCGCGGGACGCCTCGAACCTGCCGCACCGGAGCATCGCATCGCACGCGAGCAGCCGAGCGCACCGGGCGGACCTCCCGCAGCCGATCGGGTCGAGCCGATGTCGATCATGCGCAGGAAGATCGCCGAGCACATGGTGATCAGCCGCCGAACGTCCGCGCATGTGTACTCGGTGTTCGAAGTCAACTACAGTCGGGTCGAGAGTCTTCGCAAGGAGCACCGCGCCGCGTACGAGCAGCGCGGTGTGAAGCTCACCTACACCTCCTTCATCGCCAAGGTGGCCGTGGATTGTCTTCGCCGTCACGCAATCGTGAACGCGTCGATTGACGGCGAGAACGTCGTCTACAAGCGCGATATCAATCTCGGGGTGGCCGTTGCGCTCGAGAATGGATTAATCGTCCCCGTGGTAAAGCGTGCCGGCGAGCTCAACTTGCTGGGACTGTCGCGTGCGATATCTGACGTGGCCGACCGTGCCCGGGCGAAAAAGCTGAATCCCGAGGAGGTGCACGGCGGCACCTTTACGATTACGAACCCTGGCAACTTCGGCGCGCAATTCGGGCTGCCGATCATCAACCAGCCGCAGGTAGCGATTCTTGGCGTTGGCACGATCGAAAAACGCGCCGTCGTGATCGACGACATGATCGGCATTCGGTTGATGGGGTATCTGACGCTCGGATACGACCATCGGTTGATCGATGGCGCGGTCGCCGACCAGTTCATGGCCGACGTGAAGAAGGGGCTCGAGAACTTCGACGCGGCGGCCGTTTAGGCCGCGGGGCACGACTACACGTACGTGGCGCGGGCCTTCCGGCCCGCGGTTCTTCACATGCGAACACTTGCAATTCGCCGACTCGGACTGATCTCCTACGCCGACGGAGTCGAGCTGCAGCGTTCGCTGGTCGAAGATCGGAGACGCGACCACATTCCCGACACGCTTCTGCTGCTGCAGCATCCGCACGTCATCACTATCGGCGTGAGAAAGGGCGGCGCACTGAACGTGCTCGCGGATCGCGAGCGGCTTGCGGAGCTCGGCGTCGAGATATTCGAGACCGGGAGGGGTGGCGACGTCACCTATCACGGCCCCGGTCAGATTGTCGGCTATCCCATTCTGGATCTTCGTCCCGATCGCCAGGATGTGCACCGCTACGTCCGCGATCTCGAAGAGGTCATGATTCGCGTCTGCGGTGAGTTCGACATCCGTGCCGAGCGGATCCCGACGCTCACAGGAGTGTGGATCAACGGAGAGAAGGTCGGCGCCATTGGCGTGCGAATCTCGCGCTGGATCACCAGTCACGGCTTCGCGTTCAACGTGAATACCGACCTGGATTATTTCCGGCTGATTGTGCCGTGCGGTATCGGCGATCGAGGCGTCACCTCGCTGGCGAAGGTGACGCGCGAGAAGCAACGGTTGGCCGACGTCGAGGATCTCATCGTCCGGCACTTCAGCGGCGTGTTCGAGCGGCATGCCGTCGATCAGCAGCTCTCGCTCACAGACGGCGATCGGCACCCGACAACCGCCGCGTCAGTTTCTCTTCGCTGATTCGCTGCCTTCGTCCGTTCTTAGTTCTTCGTTCGCCGTTCTGTGTTCTTCGTTCCTGGTTCTTCGTGCTTCGTTCTTAGTTTCCAGTGAGCGCCGTTTCTAGCCTCACCTGATCGCGTCTGCAGAGCGCCGGCACCACGACTTTTTCGACGCCGTGCGGTGACACGGTCACCGGCAGCATGCCGACGGCGCCGAGCGCCCCTTGCTCGCGCGCCACCGAGACGAACGCGCTCACCGTGCGCGGTGTTCGCGAAAGTGCGGCCCTGATGACGCGCGTCGCCGCCGACGCGAGGGTGAGCGGCCCCGGCGGCCAAAGCCTGGTGAGCCGGGCCTCCAGTCGCGCGATCGATGGTGGCGAGAGAACTTCGGTTGCACGCCGGCCGCCGATTGAGGCTTCTTCCCAGGGCACGATGATGTGGTCTGGCGCGCGGCCGATGACCGAGAGCTCGATATCGGTTGCCGCGCAAGAAGCCTCGAGCGCCGTGAGCGCGATAATCGCGGATCGCAGCCCTTCGGCAGCCGACCCGAACACTTGGGAACGCGGCAGACCCAACTCGCGGACCGCGCGACCGACCACGTCAGCCTGCTTCGCGCCGGCACATAGAATCGGCGCTCGCTTGTTGAGCGCGCTGACCCGCGACACCAACGCGACCGCGCTGTCCCCGTGCCACTCTCCGTCGGAAGCTGAAAATCTGTCTGCGAGCACGACGAAGTCTGTCCCGATCGCTGCATCGAGCTGACTGCTGCCCCGCAAGGAGGTCGAATAGCGGTCAACAGGGCTCGCCTGGCGTATGTCGAGCGCCTTGCCTTCCGCCGCTGCACCGGCTTCGTCAACGAGCACAATCGTCGAGACCACGTCAGCTGCGGCAAGCTGTCGCGCGAGCGCGCCACCAAGATCGCCGGCGCCGAGTATGACGAGCGTGCTCACCGCGGCATATTCTATCCGGATGAATCGTGTGTGCTTTGTGACGGGCGGAACGCGCGGCATCGGCTTTGCCGTCGCCGAGGCGTTTCTCGCCGGTGCCCATCGGGTGGCGATCAGCGGGACGTCGGCCGATGGTGTGACGGCGGCAGAAAACAACCTGCGATCGCGATCGCGCGACGACGACGTGATGGGTGTCGTCTGTGATGTCCGCGAATACGCGGCGGTTGAGCGCGCGTTCCATGCAATCGCCAATCGATTCGGCCGGCTCGATGTGCTCGTCAACAATGCCGGCGTCGGAGTGGGCGGCGCCATTGCCAATATGACGGTGGAGGAGTGGAACCGGATCATCGACACGAACCTGACCGGAGTCTTCCACTGCTGCAAGGCAGCTATTCCCCATCTGCGCGCGGCTGGAGGCGGTTGGATCATCAATGTGAGCAGCCTGGCCAGCAAGAACCCGTTCGTCGGAGCCGGCGCGTATTGCGCATCGAAGACGGCGCTCAATGCGTTCAGCGAGGTGCTGATGCAGGAGGTGCGCGACGACAACATTCGCGTCAGCTATGTGCTGCCAGGCTCGGTAGCGACCGGTTTCTCAGGAAGGCCTGCCCTCGCCGGGGGCGAGTGGAAGCTGCATGCGGAAGACGTCGCGCGCGCGATTGTCGGCCTGATCGAGTTTCCCGAACGGAGCTTGCCGAGCCGCATTGAGATTCGCCCCTCCCGGCCGGCGAAGTAATCAAAGCGGCCCTGGTGCGATGACGCGTGCGAACGTGCCGGCGTCGATGTTTCCTCCGGTGACCATCACGACCGCCGTTTCTCGCGGCCGAACGACTTTGCGGTGAAGGACTGCGGCGGTCGCCACGGCTCCCGCGCCTTCTGCGATCATGTGTTCTTCGCCTGCAAGCTGTCGAATCGCATCCGCGATCTCGTCTTCATCGATCGCGGCGAGCTCGTCGACGACGGCGCGAACGAGCTCAAATGTGATCGCGTGTGGTTCAAGGTTTCCGGTGAGTCCGTCGGCCAGGGATCGAGCGGGCTCGATGCGCGAGATCTGTCCTTCGCGAAGCGACACCGCGAAGGCTGTCGACACCGCGGCCTCGACGCCGATCACCCGCACGTCGGGAGCAACGGCTTTCATCACCATGCCGATGCCGCTGGCCAGGCCGCCGCCGCCAATCGGCACCACCACCGCATCCAGCCGCGGGAGAACATCGAGAATCTCCAGTGCCACGGTGCCGGCCCCGGCAATCACGTCGACGTGGTTGTAACCCGAGACGTAGAGATACCCCCGTGCGTCTGCAAAGGCTCGAGCGGCTTCCTCCGCCGCGTCGTAGTCCGCCGCATCGTCTCGCAGCTCGACACCGTGTCGTCGGATCGCGGTCTTTTTGGTTTCCGGCGCTCCGCGGGGTGTGAAGATCACGCCTTTGAGGCCAAGCCGTTCGCACGCAAAGGCGAGTCCGCGTCCGTGGTTTCCAGCCGAGGCGGCGACAATCGTCGGGGCGGCGTCAGCGCATCCGCCCGCTTGCTCGATGACGCGTAAGGCCGCGTTCAGTGCGCCCCGGATCTTGAAGGAGTTCGTGAGCTGGACTGACTCCAGCTTCAAATAGACGGCGCCGCCGGCACTGTCAGACAGCCAGAGCGATTGGCGCAGCGGGCTCGGTTGAACAAACGGATCGATCCGTCTTCGTGCCGCGAGAATATCAACGACGTTCATCGCGCTCGCGCGTGAGGATTTCCGGCAGCGATTCGGCGAACGCGCTCCTGGCCAGGACCTGAGTGATGCCGAGCGCGCGAGCCTGTTGAATGGCGGATGCGTGAACGTGGGAGACAAACCCGATCGTCGGAATGCCGGCGAGCTCGCGGTCCGCGGCCAGCCGCCGCAACACTTCGAACGGCTGCGTTCGAGCGCTATCGAGGTCGAGAAGGATCAGCGAGGGCTTCACCTCGTGCGCCCGTGTGATGGCCGCATCGGCCGTGGTTGCGGCGGCGATCGTCGCGCCGACAGCCTTGGCAGTTGCAGAAATCTTCGAGCGGAAGAGCAAATCGTCGACGATCGCGAGCACCATCGTGAGGTCCTCTGGTTTGAGCGCTGCCGTGCAGACCCTTCTTACCCCGCGCGGCAGGGCCTGGCGCTATCCTACTCTCGTGATCATCGAAACCGCTGCCGCGCCGCCATTTTTGAAGAACGGGTTCGTCGTCGCGTGTGAAAGGACCGCAGAAGCCGTCATCATCGACCCTGGCGATGAAGTCGAACACCTTCTCCGGTTCATCGACGATCGCAAGCTGTCGGTCCAGTCGATTCTTCTGACTCACGCGCATGTGGATCACGTCGACGTGTTCGTCCATCACACGCCGGGCCATTGCCCCGGGGGCGTGTGTCTGCAGATCGGACGCCGTGGCGAAATGGGTCTCGATCTGTTCGTCGGCGACACGCTGTTTGCGGGCTCGATCGGTCGCACGGATCTTCCGGGCGGAAATTACGAGACGCTGCTGCGCTCCATTCGCCAGGTGCTCTTCGGCTTCGGCGACGACGCGCGCGTGTACCCGGGACACGGGCCGGATACAACCATCGGGCAGGAGAAACGCACGAATCCGTTTTTGAGAGACCCGGCGTGACCGGCGGAATCAAGCCTCCGCGCTCCGCACCGAGAATTCGACGCGGCCGACTTTCAAGGTGTCGCCATCAACGAGTGGCGCGCGGACGATCTTCTGCCCATTGACCCACGTGCCGTTCGTGCTCCCCAGATCCTCCACGCCCAAACCGCCATCGTCCAGCGTCAGTCGACAATGGAGCCGCGATACGAGCGCGGCTTCGACGATGAAGTCGGCGCGTGGGGCACGACCGACTGTTTTCATGCTTCCGGGAAGCATTCTGAAGGTGAATGGACACTCTGGATCGGTCGATTCGAGAATCCACATTCGCTGGAAGTGTAACTGAACATGTGGCGACGTGGCGATTTGGTGATGTGGAGATCTGATGCGGCGATGTAGAGATGTGGCGATGTTGATGTGGTGATGTTGTGGCCGGAGAGGTGATCGTCTCGTCGGTGGCGAGTTGCGTGGCGCTGGAGGAAATAGAAGCCCAGTACGAGCAGTCGCCGTTCATCAAGGAGGTTTGCGTCGTTGCCCTGACGCCCTCGGATGACGATGCTGCGCCTGGAGGTGACGGACGTG
>WNGB01012102.1_pt1 | contig 15224 bp, 8 predicted proteins | sample 5400681 | NCBI WGS metagenome assembly WNGB01 (sample SAMN13153367, study PRJNA577476) | soil metagenome | isolation source: 115 cm soil or saprolite under grassland replicate 2 | place: USA:California | collected 2016-06-15
CTGGCCAACCTGGTCAACGAGGCGGCCATCTTCGCGGTCCGGGCCGGCCGGGAGAACATCGCGATGGCGGACTTCAACGACGCCCGGGAGCGGATCCTGCTCGGCAGCCGGGCCGACTCCAACCTGCTGCTGCCCGAGGAGAAGCAGGCCGTGGCCATCCACGAGTCCGGGCACGCCCTGGTCGCGGCGCTGTCCCCGCACGCGGACCCGGTGGCCAAGGTCACGATCCTGCCCGCCGGGCAGGCCCTGGGGGTGACCGAGCAACTGCCGCTGGTCGAGCACCACCTCTACGGGGAGGACTACCTCACCGAGTCGCTGGCCGTCCGGCTGGGCGGCCGCGCCGCCGAACTGGTCGTGCTGGGCCAGGGTTCCACCGGCGCCGCGAACGACCTGGCCTCCGCCACCGACCTGGCCATCAAGATGGTCCGCGAGTTCGGCCTGTCCAGCAAGCTCGGGCCGGTGGGCTACCCGGAAGGCGGCTCGGTGTTCCTCGGCGGCGGCGGTCCCGGGATGTCCAGCCGCCCGTACGCGGAGTCCACCCAGGCCCTCATCGACGGTGAGGTCTCGCGCCTGCTCCGGGAGGCGGAGCAGACCGCGGTCACGCTCATCCGCACCCACCAGGCTGACCTGGACCGGCTGGCGGACCTGCTGGTGGAGAAGGAGACGGTGGACGGGGACGAGGTGTACCGGCTGCTCGGCCTGGCCGTCCCGGAGCACCAGCCCGAGGGCCAGGCCATCGCGCCGGGCCGGGCCGCCGCGCACTCCGGGGCGCACGGCGCCGGCGCTGCCGCCAGCGGTGCCGCGCACCCCACGGCCACGCAGGCCAGCCCGGTGCACAACCGCGGCGTGCCCGCGGCGCAGCCTGACCAGCCGCCACCGGACGCGCGGGGGTGAGTGCTGGCGCCCGGCCCGGCCGGCCCTATAGGCTCACCACCATGCGATCCAGCTACGCCCCCGGTCAGTGGTGGCGCCGCCGTTAGGCGGTTGCTGGTTCGCGCAGTCCCATAGCCAGAAGCGACCGTCCGGTAACGGCGGTCGCTTCGTGCGTTCGCCTGATGCCGGCGGAAGACCCACAGGAAGCAGGCGACCAGGTGGATCTGCAGCTCGTCCAGCGGACGGAGTTCGTCACGGCCGGTGGCGTCCACGTCACCCGCACCGCCGAGCCGTTCAGCCCGGCCATCCTCGCCGGCCTCACCACCAGCGTGGATGAGCGGCGCGGAGGGGTGCTCAGCTCCGGCATGGAGTACCCGGGCCGCTACAGCCGGTGGCACCTGGCCTACACCGACCCGTGCGCGGAGATCGTGGCCCGCGGCCGCCGGATCGCGGTCCGGGCCCTGAACGCCCGGGGCGAGGTCCTGCTCCCGGTGCTGGGCGAGGCGCTGTTCCGGGCCGGGCAGCCCGTCCCGGAGCAGTCCTCATCGCCACCATCATCGGCGACCGGGACACCCGGCCCCGGTGCACGCGAGATCGAGGTGGTCGTCCCCGAGCCGTCCGGGCTGGTCGCCGAGGAGGACCGGAGCCGGCGTCCCACCGTGTTCACGGCGCTGCGTGAGGTGATCGCCGCGTTCGCGGGTGACGATCCGCATCTCGGCCTGTACGGGGCGTTCGGCTACGACCTGGCTTTCCAGTTCGAGCCGGTCCGGCTCCGCCGCGACCGCCCCGGCTACCAGCGTGACCTGGTCCTGCACCTCCCCGACGAGCTGTACGCGCTGGACCGCAAGCGCGAATCGGCGATCGTCTACCGCTACGAGTTCACGGTCAGGGGGGCCAGCACGGAAGGGCTGCCGCGCCAGACGGCGCCGTCCCCGGTCCGCATGACCAGCCACGCCAGCGGTTCCGTTGCGGAGAAAAATAACGGTGGGCCCGGGCCAGACGGGACTTTCCGTGCGCGACCGGAACCGGGCGCGTTCGCGGAGGTCGTCCGGCAGGCCAAGGAGCGCTTCGCGCGCGGCGACCTGTTCGAGGTGGTGCCCAGCCACGTGTTCCGCGGCCGGTGCGACTCCCCGGCCGCCTTTTACGAAACACTCCGGCAGGTAAATCCGGCTCCGTATGAGTTTTTCTTCAACCTCGGGGAAGGTGAGAGCCTGGTTGGCGCCTCGCCGGAGATGTATGTGCGGGTCAGCGGGGACCGGGTTGAGACGTGCCCGATCTCCGGCACGATCCGGCGGGGCGCCGACCCCCTGGGCGACGCCGAGAACATCCGCACCCTGCTCAACTCGGCCAAGGAAGAGTCCGAGCTGACCATGTGCACCGACGTGGACCGCAACGACAAGTCGCGGGTGTGCGTGCCGGGCAGCGTGACAGTCATCGGGCGCCGCCAGATCGAGATGTACAGCCGCCTGATCCACACCGTGGACCACATCGAGGGGCGGCTGCGGCCCGGCCTGGACGCGCTGGACGCCTTCCTCTCGCACATGTGGGCGGTCACCGTGACCGGGGCGCCGAAGACCTGGGCCATGCAGTTCATCGAGGACCACGAGGACGCGCCGCGCTGCTGGTACGGCGGCGCGGTCGGGGTGATCGGCTTCGACGGCAGCATGAACACCGGCCTCACCCTGCGCACCGCGCACATCCGTGACGGCGTGGCCGCGGTCCGCGCCGGCGCGACGCTGCTGTTCGAGTGCGACCCGGAGGCCGAGGAGCAGGAGACCCACCTGAAGTCCCGGGCCCTGCTGGAGACGCTCGCCCAGGCCCAGGCCGCTCTCCGGGCCAGGGAGCCGGCTGACCCGGCCGCCCCCGCCAGCGCGCCGGAGCCGGCCGGGCGGCCCGGCCAGGGCCTGCGGATCCTGCTGGTCGATCACCAGGACTCGTTCGTGCACACGCTGGCCAGCTACTTCCGCCAGGAAGGCGCCGAGGTGATGACCCTGCGGGCCGGGTTCCCGCCGGCCGCGCTCGATGAGTACCGGCCCGACCTGGTCGTCCTGTCGCCCGGGCCGGGCCAGCCGTCCGATTTCGGCTGCGACGCCCTGCTCGCCGAGCTGGACGCGCGGGGGCTGCCCGCGTTCGGCGTCTGCCTCGGGCTGCAGGCCATGGTGGAGCACGCCGGGGGGGAGCTGGGCCTGCTCGCCCAGCCCGCGCACGGCAAGCCCGGCCAGGTCCAGCGGACCGGGCCCGGTGAGTCGGGACTGCTCGCCGGCCTGCCGGAAGAGTTCACCGCGGGCCGCTACCACTCCCTGCACGCGGTGCCCGCACAGGTCAGGGGAGCTTTCGCGGTGACCGCCGTCACACCGGACGGCGTGGTCATGGCCATCGAGGACGAGCAGGCGGGGCGGTGGGGAGTGCAGTTCCACCCGGAGTCGATCCTGTCCGCCTCGGGCCGGGCAGGCCATCAGGTGATCGCCAACCTGCTGCGGCTCTGCCAGGCCCGCGCGCTGGCCGCCGGGGCCGGGGCCGGGCCGTCGGCGGGTGCGCCGGGCGCCGGGAGCTCCCGGCTAGCTGCTAGCCCTCCGCCCGGGCGGCCTGCTCCGCGGCCATCCGGCTGAGGTAGCGGCGCTCGGGCACGCTGGTGGCCCGCCGCGCCGCGTCCCGGTAGGCGGCAGCCGCCGGGCCGGGCCGGCCGGCCAGGCCGAGCAGGTGCGCGCGGGTGGCCAGCAGCCGGTGGTAGTCGGCCATCCGCCGGTCGGACTCCAGCTCGTCCAGCGCGCCGAGGCCGGCCTCCGGGCCGTGCACCCGGGCCACCGCGACCACCCGGCTCAGGCTGCTCACCGGGTTCGGCGCGACCCGGTCCAGCAGGTCATACAGGGCGAGGATCTGGGGCCAGTCGGTGGCGTCCACGTCCTCCGCCTCGTCGTGCACCGCGGCGATCGCGGCCTGCAGCTGGTACGGCCCGACGGCCTGCCGCGCGTCCGCCAGCGAGCCGGTGATCAGGCCCACCCCCTCGGCGATCAGGGCCTGGTCCCAGCGGCTGCGCTGCTGCTCAGCCAGGGGCACCAGCTCCCCGCCCGGGCTGGTCCGCGCGGGACGCCGGGCCTCGGTCAGCAGCATCAGCGCGAGCAGGCCGGCCACCTCGCCATCACCCGGCTCCAGCCGGTGCAGCCACCGGGCCAGCCGGATCGCCTCGGCGGACAGGTCCGGCCGGGTCAGCTGGTCGCCGTGGGACGCGGCATACCCCTCGTTGAAGATCAGGTAGAGCACGTGCAGCACCGCGCGGAGCCGCTCGGCGCGTTCCGCCGCGCCGGAGGGCCCGGTGGGGGGCAGGGTCAGCGGCACCCCGCTGGCCCTGATGGACTGCTTGGCCCGGCTGATCCGCTGGGCCATGGTGGCCTCGGGGACCAGGAACGCCGCCGCGATCTGCGCGGTGGTCAGGCCGCCCACCGCCCGCAGCGTCAGCGCGATCTGGCTGGGCGCGGACAGCGCCGGGTGACAGCACCCGAACAGCAGGGCCAGCGAGTCGTCCCGGTCCTGGCCCGGATCCGCGTCCGCGGCCGGGCTGAGCAGCTCGGACTGCGGGGTGGCCACCGCGACCTGGTCTTCCCGCCGGCGCCGCGACCGCTCGCTGCGCGCCGCGTCCATCAGCCGCCGGGCCGCGACGGTGATCAGCCAGCCCCGCGGGTTCTCCGGGGTTCCCTCGCGGGGCCACTGCAGCGCGGCGGCCAGCAGGGCTTCCTGGGTGGCGTCCTCGCAGAGATCGAAGTGCCCGAACCGGCGCAGCAGCGCCCCGAGGACCTGCGGCGCCAGCTCGCGCAGCAGGTCCCCGGGGTCCTGGTCGGTGGTCATCAGGGCTCCGGCCCGCTCACCGTCAGGGGTTGGCGGGGGACTCGTGCAGGATCGGCCAGAGCTCGACCGGGTCCTGGTCGGCCCACGGCATGTCCGCCGCGATCTGCTCGGCCCGCTCGGCGTTCTCGCAGTCCAGCAGGTAGAAGCTGGCGATGTACTCCTTGGTCTCCAGGTACGGCCCGTCGGTGACCGCGGGCGCGCCGTCCTGGCGCCGGACCAGCTTGGCGTTCACCTCGTCGGACAGCCCGTACGCACCGAGCAGCTCGCCGGTGCCGGCGTACTTGCGGTTGAACGCCTCCTGCTTGGCGATGGCCGCCGGCCACTCCTCCGCGGGGATCGAGTCCCACTTCTCCTGGTTGCCATAGATCAGCATCAGGTATTTCATCCCGGTCATCCTTCCGGTCCGCGCGCCCCCGCCGGCGCGCTCTCATCGGTCAGTCGGAGCCGCCACGGCGTCCTCTACATCGCCGTCTCAACTTTCCCATCCCGGCGGGGGGCTGCCCCGATGCCGGCCGGCCCCGCTAGGGTGCGGAGCCATGAGAAGTGTCCAGCCTGAGGTGTTCCTCGTCGCCCAGCCTGCCATCGACTACGACCAGCTTGCCGCGTACCTGCGCGAGGTGGGCGGTGAGCAGTGGCTGGAGCGGCTCGACCGGGGCGACCTGCCTGCCGGTGACGGGCACGCGAGCGACGCGGAGAACCTGGCCGAGTTCGCGGGCAAGATGTGCTACCGGGCGTGGGAGCCGGGGCTGAACCCGAACGTCCGCCGGGTCCGCAACGACCACCAGGCTTACCTGCAGAACATCCTGAAGCAGGCGCACGGGTCGGTGCTGGAGCACGCCAGCTTCACGTTCGTGCTGCACAACGTGAGCCGGGTGTTCTGCTATGACGACGAGACCGAGGTGCTGACCGCTGAGGGCTGGAAACCGTGGCCGAAGGTGGACGGTACCGAGATCTTCGGGACGCTGAACCCCATCAGCCACGACCTTGAATATCAGAAGGCAACTGAGGTCTTCCACGCGGACTATGCCGGACCGATGTACCGGGTCCGGTCCGAGCAGGTCGATCTGCTGGTGACGCCCAATCACAGGATGTGGATCCGGAGATTTGACACGCAACGGGCTAAGCGGGGAGAGCAGGAGTTCGCGGTGGAGACGGCCGCGGACATCCTGCACAAGAGGGTTCAATATCAGAAACACGCGCGCTGGATAGGCTGCTCGCCTGATAACGTATCGATCCCACCGACTTACCGGACTTACCAACGCCTGGACCGAGACAAGCCAACGACGCGCTTTTATCCAGGCATGTCATTTCCCATTGAGCGTTTTGCCAGGTTCCTTGGCTATTACCTTGCGGAAGGCAGCACCAACGGTCACGTGATCAGCCTGGCTCAGAATCGCGGTCAGGTTCTGGACAAGATGGCCGACACGATACGCGCCATGGGGCTGCCGGCCTATCTGCCCGCGAGCGGTGGCGGCTGCGTTCGCTCGCAGTGCCTGGCACTACGCGATTTTCTCGCTGGGCTCGGTCATTCGCACGACAAGCGCGTGCCTGCCATGGTGGGTGAGTGGACTCCCCGCCTCATTAGGATCTTCCTCGAAGCGATGATTGAGGGCGACGGCACGACACATCGCACGTCCAACCATCGAGTTATCTATACGTCGTCCCGTGAGATGGCTGACGACCTGCAGGTGCTGGCTATCAAAGCGGGCTGGTCCGCGAACGTGCGGATCGACGACCGTACGGGCCTCCAGCGCACCATGCCGAACGGCCAGTGCTTCCGTAACCTACGCCCATGCTACGTGGTTTCCCTCCTCTCGCGCCGCCTGACGCCACTGGTCAATCACCACCGCAGGCACGCCGTGAGGAGCCGGTACTGGAACGAGGAGGGCTATAACGACGGTATCGAGCACTACGAGGGCCGCATTCATTGTGTTCGGGTCCCCAATGGTCTGCTGTTCGTCAGGCGTAACGGAAAGCCCGTGGTCTCCGGGAACACTCATGAACTTGTGCGGCACCGTCCCGGGACTGCGGTCTCGCAGGAGTCGCTTCGCTTCGTCCGGCTGGACGAGATCCCGTTCTGGTTCCCGGAATGGGCCCGGGAGGACCCGGAGCTGCTGAGGCGGGCCACCGCGCTGCTCCGCCAGATGGAGGAGTTCCAGCGCTGGATGGCGGAGCACTTCCGACTGGACGACGAGGGCGTGCCGTTCCACGAGAAGAAGGAAAAGACATCGTTCATGCGGCGGCTCGCCCCAGACGGGGTGGCCACCGGGATCGTGTGGACGGCCAACATCCGGACGCTGCGGCACACGATCGAGGCCCGGACCGACCCGGGGGCCGAAGAGGAGATCCGGCTCGTGTTCGGCAAGATCGGCGAGATCATGCGGGCCGAGGCGCCCGCCCTGTTCGCGGACTACGAGGTGCAGGACGGGGCGTGGGTGCCCCGATGGCGGAAGGTCTGAGCGCGGCCAGGTCTGACGACCCTTTCAGGCGGGCAGCCGCGCCGCGTTCTCGCCGTGCGGGTCACAGTACAAGTGCTCGTCCGAGGCCCGGTGGGCCAGCAGCCGCAGCGTGGCCCGGACCATGCCGGGCGGTCCGCTCACGAACACGTCGCAGTCCTGCCAGGTGGCCTGCTGACCCGCCACGGTGTGCAGCAGGCCGTGCCGGCCGCGGGCGCCGGGGTCGTCGGACAGGGCGGTGACCACCTCCAGCCGGGCGCACTCCGACTCCAGCCGAGCCAGGTCGGGCAGGTCGTAGAGGTCCGGCCGGCGCCGGGCCCCGACGAAGAGCCGGATCCGGCGGTCGGCGCCGCGGCCCGGCTGGGCGGCCAGCCCTTCGATGATCGCCTTGATCGGCGCGAAGCCGGTGCCGCCTGCGATGCACAGGATGTCGCGGGCTGAGCAGTGGTCCGCGACCATGCTGCCCCGCGCGGGCCCGAGTAGCACCGTGTCGCCCGCGCTGGTGTCCTGCACAAGGCTAGTGCTCACCTGCCCCCCGGGAATCGCGCGGATATGCAGGTCCAGCGTGCCGTCGGCCCGGGGCGCGTTGGCGATGGAGTAGTCCCGCCAGACCCGTGGCCAGCGGAGGACCTGGACGCTCAGGTACTGGCCGGGCTGGTAAGGAAATGGCTCGCTGGGCCGGAGCGTGAGCACGGCCAGATCGCGGCAGCGCCGTTCGTGGCGGATCACCTCCGCGACCCACCATGGCGGCTCGCCCGCCGCGTCCTGGGCCGCCGCGGCCATCACCGAGCAGATATGGCTGACCGCGGTGTGCCAGGCGGCCGCGGTTTCCTGGCCCCAGGTCTCCCCGTTGAGCAGGCGCAGCGCGGTGGCCAACGTCTCGCCGAAGACCTGATAGTGCTGTTCCTGCACGCCGTACTTGCGGTGGTCCCGGCCCAGCTGGGCCAGGTACTCGTGCAGTGCCTCCGGGTTGTCCATGCTCCAGGCGCACCGGGCCAGCGCGGCGCTGAGCGCCCTCCGCTGCTGGTCCATGGCCACCGGGAACATGGCGCGCAGATCCGGGTTGGCCGTGAACAGCAGGCTGTAGAAATAAGCCATCTCCCTATCGGCGGCTGGCCCGGCGTCTGCGAGCGTTTGTTTCAGGATCGTGTAATCCGGCATGGCTGGCTGGTAACCGGAATCAGGGCATTGTCTTCCGGCCCGGGATGCGGCGGTCGCGGCCCCCGTGCCCGGGGTGGTGGCCCGCGTGCCCGGGGTGGCGGCCTGGTTTCCCGCGGCCTGGTGGTCGGCTGGCTGGTGTCCGGCTGTTCGTGGCTGAGCAGGAACGATGCCCGGAGACTTCGCCCGGGGCTGGCCCGCCGCGGTGAGGTCGCGCCGTCCCGGGCCGGTTAGGCCCGCGGGGGAGTTTTGCGCCGGTTCCTCCTCGGGAATACCTCGGCCCGGTGTAATCGCCACGCCCTGGATTGTGGCATCCGCGCATGCTATCGACAAGTCATTCCGGGCAAGCCCGGATCGGCCCCGGGCCTTCCCGCTTAATGGGCGCTGATGACTACTAAATTCCGTAGTTAATTTGGAGAATGCCCGTGGGCGGCCCGCGCCGATACCGGCTGGCCGGGCACCGGCCCTCCGCGGGCCAGTCCTACGATGATGCGATGACGTCAGCCGGGTACCTCCGCTTTCCGCATATTCACGGTGACCTGCTCGCGTTCGTGGCCGAGGACGACGTGTGGCTGGCGCCGCTGGACGGCGGCCGGGCGTGGCGGCTGTCCGCGGACCGGGCCGAGGCCGCGAGCCCGCGGTTTTCCCGCGATGGGCAGTGGGTCGCCTGGACCAGCTGGCGCGACGGCCCGGCCGAGGTCTACCTGGCCGGGGTGGACGGTGAGCGGGCCCGGCGTCTCACCTACTGGAGCGACCAGGCCGCCAAGGTATGCGGCTGGACCGGGGACGGCGCCGTGCTCGCGCTCAGTGCGAACGGCCAGGCTTTCGAGCGGCAGGGCTGGGCCTACGCGGTCCCGGTGGAGGGGGGCGCGCCGCAGCGCCTGCCGTTCGGCCCGGTCGCCGACGTGGCTCTGGAGGAGCCCGCCCGGGCGCTGCTGAACGGCAGCTGGGGACGTGACCCGGCGTTCTGGAAGCGGTACCGGGGCGGCACCGCGGGGCGGCTGTGGACCTCGGCGGGCGGCGCCCCGTTCCAGCGCATCCTGGCCAGCCTGACCGGCCAGTTCTCCAGTCCCATGCTGGTCGGCGACCGTCTGGCGTTCCTGTCCGACCACGAGGGCACGGGCAACGTGTACTCGTGCCGGCTGGACGGCTCCGACCTGCTCCGGCACACCGATCACGACGGCGAGTACGCCCGCCAGGCCGGCACGGACGGCACCCGGGTGATCTACCAGTGCCGCGGCGAGCTGTGGCTGCTCGATAACCTCGCGCCGGACAGTGAGCCCCGGCCGCTGAGCATCACCCTCGGGTCGGCGTCCACCACGCTGGCCCCGCGCCTGGTCTCGGCCGCGGACCACCTCGGCGACCTGTCCTGCGATCACACCGGCCTGGCCAGCGTGATCGAGGTCCGGGGCACGGTGCACTGGCTCACCCACCGCGACGGCCCGGCCCGGGCGCTGGCCGTGGACCCGGAGGTGCGGGCCCGGATGCCCCGGGTGCTGGGCCGCGACGGCCAGGTCGTGTGGGTCAGCGACGCGGGGGGCGTGGACGGCATCGAGGTCGCCCCGGCCGACGGCCCGGAGGCGTCCGGGGCCACGGGTGCCGACACCTCCGCCGGCGGGTCGCGCCGGCTCGCCGCGGGTGAGCTGGGACTGGTCAACGAGCTGACCGCCGCCCCTGACGGGTCCACGGTCGCGGTGGCCGCCCGGGACGGGCGGCTGCTTGTGGTGGACGTCGCCTCCGGCGCCGTGCGGGAGCTGGCCCAGTCCCCGGACGGGGCCATGTCCGGGCTGGCGTACTCCCCGGACTCGGCGTGGCTGGCCTGGGCGCACCCGGGGCCGCAGCCGCTCAGCCGGATCCGGCTCGCCCGGCTGGCCGACGACGAGATCGCGGACGTGACCGACGGCCGCTTCGTCGACTCCGAGCCGCTGTTCACGGCGGACGGGAAGTACCTGGCGTTCCTGTCCGCGCGCATCTTCGACCCGGTGTACGACGCGCACTTCTTCGATTTGTCGTTCCCCTTCGGGTCGCGGCCGTACCTGGTGCCGCTGGCCGCGGACACGCCGTCGCCGTTCGCACCGCTGCCGCAGGGGCGGCCGGTCGGGAACGGCCCGGACAAGAAGGGGGACAAGGACACAGACAAGGACGAGGCCGGCGGCGGGGCCAAAGGGTCTGGGGAGACAGACGGCGAGATCGTCGCCCAGGACCCCGAGCCCGGCGGCCAGCCGGACGGCGACGACCACGCGCCGCCTCCCGTCCGGGTGGACGTGGACGGCCTGACCACCCGGGTTGTCAGCCTGCCGGTGGCCGAATCGCGCTACGCGTCACTGCGCGCGGTGACCGGCGGCTTCGCCTGGCTCAAGGAGCCCGTCATCGGCGTGCTCGGCGAGGGGGCCGCGGTTCCCGACTCCAAGCGCCCCCGCTCCACGCTGGAACGCTTCGACCTGGGCCGCCGGAAGACCACGGAGCTGGTCGGCGGGCTGGACTGGTTCGAGGTCAGCGGCGACGGTGAGTGGCTGGCCGTCCGCGACGGCAGCGAGCTGCGGGTGGTCCCCTCGCAACGGAAGGCGGACCCGGACGGGGCGGACAGCGTGCAGGTCGACCTGTCCCGGGCCCGGTTCATGGCCGACCCGGTGGCGCTCTGGCAGCACGCGTACACCGAGGCCGGCCGGTTCATGCAGCATGACTTCTGGGTCCCGGACATGGCCGGGGTGGACTGGCCCGGCGTCCTGGACTCCTACCGGCCGGTGCTGGACCGGATCGGCACCGCCTCGGAATTCGCCGACCTGCTCTGGGAACTCGTCGGCGAGCTGGGCACCTCCCACGCGTACATCCGGCCCCGGGCCACGCCGGGCAGCGGCGGGAAGGGCCAGGTGGGCCTGCTGGGTGCGGACCTGTCCCGGGACCCGGACGGCCGGTGGCGGATCGACCGGGTGCTGCCCGGCGAGTCGTCGGACCCGCGCGCCCGCGCCCCGCTGGCCGCCCCGGGCGTGACGGTCCGGCCCGGCGACGTGCTGCTGGCCGTGGACGGCCGGCCGGTGGACCCGGCCGTGGGGCCGGGGCCGTTGCTGGTCGGCACCGCGGGCCGACCGGTGGAGCTCACCGTGGGCCGCGAGGGCGAGCCGTCCCGGCGGTTCGCGGTGACCCCGCTGGCCAGCGATCGCCGTCTGCGCTACCAGGACTGGGTGACCGGGAAGCGGCAGCAGGTCCGCGAGCTGACCGGCGGCCGTGCCGGGTACCTGCACATCCCGGACATGATGGGGGAGGGCTGGGCGCACTTCCACCGCGACCTTCGGGTCGAGATGGCCCAGGCCGCGCTGGTCGTGGACGTCCGGTCCAACCGGGGCGGGCATGTATCCGAGCTGGTGATCGAGAAGCTGGCCCGCCGGATCATGGGCTGGGACATCCCGCGCTGGATGGCCCCGTCCACCGGCGACATCGTCACCGCCGCCATCCGCATCCTCGGCCTCGGGCCGGTGGTGGGGGCCCGCACCTGGGGCGGTGTGATCGGGATCAACGCGCCGTTCGTGCTGGTGGACGGCACCGCGATGACGGTGCCCCGGTACGCGATCTGGCTGGAGGGCTTCGGCTGGGAGCTGGAGAACCACGGCGTGGACCCCGACGTCGAGGTGCTCATCTCACCCGACGACTGGGCCGAGGGCCGCGATGCCCAGCTGGAGACCGCGGTGCGGCTGGCCATGGAGGCCCTCGAGGGCCGCCCGCCCGCCGCCCCGCCGGACACCTCCGGCCGCCCGTCCAAGCAGCGCCCGCCGCTGCCGCCCCGCCCGCAGGGGTAACCCGCGGCCGCCGGGCACGTGCTCGCCTTCGGCTGCCTGGTCGTCCTGGTCCTCGCCGCCGCTCCAGCGACACCTAAGTCATGATCACCAGTCAGGCCCCCGGGTTCCGCCCTGTTTGCGGACGCTTTAGGTCGCGGGGGCAGCCATTTCCGTCCACGTTCAAGGGGGGAGTGGTGGCGGGCGGGTTAGAGGGGGCTCGTGTAGGAGCCGACCCAGTGCAGCTTGAGCCAGGCGAGCGCGGAGTTCCAGGCGCCGCTCACCTCAAGAATTCCGACCAGGACCAGCAGGCCACCGCCGATGCGGGCGATGAGCTGGGCGTGGCGCCGGGCGAACTGGAACGCGGTCATGCCCCGCTGGAGGGCGAAGGCCACGATGATGAACGGGATGCCCAGGCCGAGGCCGTAGAGGAACGCGAGCACCGCGCCCCGCACCGCGGTGCCCGAGGTCAGAGCCAGCGACAGCACGACCGACAGGGTAGGGCCCACGCAAGGGGTCCAGCTGACGGCGAACAGCACCCCGAGCAGCGGGGCGCCGATCAGGCCGGCCCGCGGCCTGATCGAGGGCCTGACGATCCGCCCGGTCATGGGGAAGCGGTCGAAGACTCCGGCGAACAGCAGCCCCAGCAGGATCGTGAGCCCGCCCAGGACCTGGGTCACCCCGGCCTGATGGCGCTGCAGGACCAGGCCCAGGCCGCCGAAGGCCAGGCCCTCGGTGGCGAACACGAGGGAGAACCCGAGCACGAACAGCGTGGTACCGAGCAGGGTCCGGCCCCGGGTGGCAACCGCGGGCGCGCGGGGCCGTGCCGCGGCCGCGCGGGCCGCAGGCGCCGCCGGGGAACCGGCCGCATCGGCGCCGGCCGGGGCGCCGGGGTGCGTGCCGTCCGCCGGTGCGCCATCCACCGCCAGCCGGGTCCCGTCGGGCGCCACCGCCACCCGCCCGGCGGTGGCCGCCTCAGCCCGCTCCGCGTCGGTCCCGGACATGCCGGTCACGTAGGACAGGTAGCCGGGAACCAGTGGCAGGACGCAGGGTGACAGGAACGTGAGCGCACCGGCCGCGACCGCGATCGGCGCGGCCAGGATCAGCGGTCCGGACTGGACCAGGTGCTCGATCCCGCCACCCATCGGCTCGCCTTGTTCGGGTGAGTCCGGCTGTTGGTTTGCGGAGAAGTGTGTGCGATCGCGTCCGGTCGTGCGCATCCAGGGCAGGCCGGCGGCCTGCGAACTCATCCCAGGCGAGGCGTGCGCGCCCCGCCACCCTGCGCAGAACGGAGATCATCATGGACGATGTGTCCCGCTGGGTCGTCTCCCGCCTGGCCGGCCGGCTGCGGAGCCGGTTAAGCCGCCGCGCGGCACTCACCGCGGTGCCCGCCCTGCTGGTGCTGCCGCTGCTGGCCGGCGTGTCCGGGTCGGCGGTGACGCCGCCGGCCGCCGCACCGGGCCCGCAGGACGTCCCCGCCGCCAACTGGGCGCTGTCCGGGCAGGCCAGTGCCACGTCCACGGAGTCCGGTGATCCGGCCTCCAACGCCATCGACGGCGACGCCGGCACTGACTGGTGCACCGGGTCATGGACCGGGAGCCTGGTGATCGACCTGGGCCAGGTTCGCGCGCTCAGCGACCTGGGCATCACGCTGGACGCCACCAGCCCGTCGGCCAGCGCGACCATCAAGGTCGCCGCCCAGGCGGGTAACTGGCAGGCGGTGCCGGCCGCCCGTAATGTCGCGCTGGACCCGGGCAACCCGATGTACGTACCGCTGCCCCCGGGCACCCAGGCCCGGTACGCCCAGCTCACCGTCTTCAGCGGGACCGGCGCGGACGTCTGCGTGGGGGAGTTCCGGACCTACGGGCCCGATCCCGCGGCAGCGGGCATGTTCCTCGGCGGTGACCTGTCCTTCACCCCGCAGGAACTCGCGGCCGGGGCGCAGTTCACCTACCGCGGGCAGCAGCAAAGCCCGGTCACGATCATGAGGGAGAACGGCGCCAACTACGTCCGGATGCGGCTGTGGGTGAACCCGCCCGCGGGCTACAGCGACCTGGCCGTCGATCTGGCGCTGGCCCGGCAGGTCCGCGCGGCCGGGATGAAGATCTACCTCGACATCATGTACTCCGACTTCTGGGCCGACCCGCAGCACCAGAACATCCCCGCCGCGTGGCAGGGCCAGGACCTGGCCCAGCTCACCGCGACGGTGCAGTCCTACACCCAGCAGGTGATCAGCGCGTTCGCGAAGCAGGGCACGCCGGTGGACATGGTGTCGATCGGCAACGAGATCCGCAACGGCATCCTGTGGCCCGTCGGCCAGGTGAACGACCCCACCAGCCCCGCGGACTACGACAACCTGGCCACCCTGCTCAAGGCCGGCGTGACCGGAGCCCGCGCCGCCAACCCGCCCGGCCACCAGCTGCTGGTCATGATGCATTACGACCAGGGCGGCAACAACGCGTTCAGCCAGGCCTTCTTCCAGAACCTGGAGGCCCAGGGCGTGCCGTTCGATGTGATCGGCCTGTCCTACTACCCGTTCTTCCACGGCACGATCTCGCAGATGAGGGCGAACGTGGACGCGCTGGCCACCCAGTTCCACAAGAAGATCGTGATCGCGGAGACCCAGTACCCGTGGACGCTGGCCAACGGCAACTCACCCATCGGGGACAGCACCGGCAACTTCGTGTGGGAGCCCAGCCAGCTCTCCAGCGGGTACCCGGCCAGTCCCGGCGGCCAGCTGTCGTTCGTGACCGATGAGCTGTCGATCCTGGCCCAGGTCCCCGGCGGGCTGGGCGCGGGGCTGTTCTACTGGGCGCCGGACTGGATCCCCGGCGTGGCGTGGGAGCCCGGGGCCGGCATCGGCACCCCGAACGCCAACCTCACGCTGTTCAACTCCCAGGGCGTGGCTCTGCCGTCGATCGGGATCTTCCGGAACCCGGCCGCGGTGTGCCAGAGCTATGACACCTGGGACGTGCCCTGTGTGGTAGGCGGCTGAATTGGCCGCGGATACGCTCTGCCAGTCCGGGGGGACGCCCCCCTGGACCCCCCATCCGCGGCCTCGGCCGAGACCCGCCTGCGGCGGGCCCGGCCCCGGGCCGCGGATACGCGGTGGCTGGCGCCCTGG
>WNGB01007895.1_pt1 | contig 15222 bp, 17 predicted proteins | sample 5400681 | NCBI WGS metagenome assembly WNGB01 (sample SAMN13153367, study PRJNA577476) | soil metagenome | isolation source: 115 cm soil or saprolite under grassland replicate 2 | place: USA:California | collected 2016-06-15
CAGGGCGTGGACATCCACGACAAGCACATCGAGCTGATCGTCCGGCAGATGCTCAAGAAGGTGCGCATCGAGAACTCCGGCGACACCGATTTCCTGCCCGGGCAGATGGTCGATCGGGTCGCGCTCGAGCGCGAGAACCCACGGGTCAAGAAGGCCAAGGGAGAGCAGGCCACCCACGACCCGCTCATCCTGGGCATCACCAAGGCCTCGCTCGCCACGGAGTCGTTCCTCTCGGCCGCCTCCTTCCAGGAGACGACGAAGGTCCTCACCGATGCGGCCATCGAGGGCAAGATCGACCGGCTGCTCGGCCTCAAGGAGAACGTGATCATTGGGAAGCTGATCCCGGCGGCGACCGGGCTCAAGCGCTACCGGACGATCGAGATCGGGCCGTCGGACAAGGTGCCGAAGGAGGCCTACGATCGCGAGACGCTGCTCGCGGCGCTCGAGGAGATCGGCGGCGACGGCGGCAGTCTCGCGCTCGAAGAGCTCGACATGACCTTCGGAGGCGAACCGGAGACCGACGGCGATACGAAGCCTCGGCAGTCCGGTGAGGCCGAAGAGATTCCCGAGGTCGACACGCCCCTCGACGGCGAATAGGCAGTAGCTGGGGGAACCTCCCAGTTCCCCCAGACCCCCTCCACCGGTCCGCTCCGCGGACAGGCGCTTCGCGCCCCCTTCGCGCTACTCTTGGGCCGGGTCCGTGCTGAAGCTCGTCGCACTCGCGGCTGCCTGCGTGGCAGCAGCCGGTTTTCTGCCGCAGGCGGCGCCTGCGGCGCATGCCCAGCAGTGCGGGCTCCCCGACGCGCGGACGCTGTGGTTCGACTATGCGGAGGGCTCCGTCCTGTTCCGGAACGAGATCTTCGGCCGGCCCGGGGTCATCGCCGCAGCGTCGGGCACGGCGGTCCCGGCGGAACTTCGGAAGCGGGGGGCCCAGAGCGTCTACTGGGAGAACAAGCTCCTGCGGCAGGTCGGCACCCCGACGGCGCCGCTCGATCCCGCCACGGTCTCCGCGAACGCGGCCAAGGTCTTCGACAAGGCGGTCGCTGCGACCGGGTGCGCGACGCCTCTGATCGGGCTCAACGAGATGAGCGGGACGGGACTGACCACGCCCTGGACGCAGACGAACGCCCAGTACCGCGCCAACCTCCTTGCGTTCTTGCAGGCCCTGGCCGCGCGCGGTATGCGGCCGTTCCTCCTGCTTCCCGCCGCCGCCTACGCCGACGGCGACGCGCGAGACTGGTGGCTCCAGGCCTCGCAGGTGTCGGACCTGGTGCGCGAGGTGTACTTCAACGGCCACGCGCTCTACAAGCTCGGCCCCGTCGTGTCGAGCCGGCGCATGCGCATGGCGTTCCGCGCCGGCATCGCGAACCTGACCGAAATCGGAATTCCGGTTCGGCATCTGGGTCTCGTCATCGGCTTCCAGTCCGGGCCTGGCACCGGCGGCCGTGAGGGTCTGCAGCCGACGAGCGCCTGGCTCGAGTTCGTGAAGCTCCAGACCCTGGCCGCCAAGCAGGTCGCCTCGGAGCTGGGCGTCGCCTCCGTCTGGTCGTGGGGGTGGGGGACGTTCTCGGAGGCGGGAGCCGACGCCGACAAGCCGGTCGCGGCATGTGTCTATCTGTGGACGCGGGACCCGTTGCTCTGCGACGCGCCGGCCACCGCCGGCTCGGGCTTCAACGCCTCGCGGGCCGAGGGCCAGATCGTGCTGCCGGCAGGAGCGCAGTGTGCGGTGGACGGCAAGCCGATCACCGCCTCCGCCGTCCAGCGTCTCGCCGCGGTCACGGGAGATCGGGACCTCGCCCTGACCGTGCTCTTCGCCCGCCTGGCCGAGAGCCGGCGCGCCGCGACCTCGCCGGCGCGGGTGACGGCGCTCGAGCGAACCGTCGTCTCCTCTCGGTTCCACGGCAGCCGCGCGGCGTACGTGGCCGAGTTGCGCAGGCGGAACGCGACGGTCGCCCTCGCCCGCGGCATCCTCGGCGACGCCCTCCGGCGCGTGGACGTCGAGTCCCGCTTGACGGTCGCGGCTCCGACGCCGTCCCAGGTGGCGCTCTTCTACCTCTCCTACTCCGATGCACTCGTCCGGCTCGTTCGGGCCGACGCGACTCCGCTCTGGCTCGGCGGACGGCGCCGGGGGTATGCGCTCTCGCCACCCGCGCCTGCCGAGGTGATGACCCGGCCGCTCGGAAGGGTGGCATCCGTCGTCGGCTCGGGGGGCACGATCAGGGTGACGCCGCTCGAGCAGGCCCTACCGCTCGGCGCGCTGCCGCTGTCCCGTGCCGCTCCTGCCATCCGCGCGGCGCTCTCCGGTTTCGCCCGGGCGGCGGCGTTCGACGCGTGGGCCCTGAAGATCCAGGAGTCGGCGCTCAACCGGATCGTCTGTCTGCGCGACGACCTGCCGAGCACCGGCTCGGTCGATCTTTCGTCCGGCCTACCGTTTCTCGGCGTCGACCCCTAAGACAACGTGAATCACTCGTTTGGGGGACCACCCCCCGGCGGGAGAACGTCAAAATGAGGCTTGTAGAACTGCGGCAACCTCGAGGGAGGACGTAGTGCGGCGCAACTCTGGGGGCAGAGTGGCGACATGGGTGTGCCTGGCCGGCCCCTGGGCACTGATCTCCCCTGCTCAGGCAACGATTGGGACGAAGATTTGACCACTGCCCTGATCGTCGCCCTTGCCGCTGCTCTCCTCGGTGTGGCGATCGTTCTAGCCGTCGCGTACCGGAGCGCGGCGTCGAAGAAGGGACAAGAGGAGTCCGAAGCGGGCGAGCTCCGGCGCACGCAGTTCGAGCTTCGTCGCGTACGTCAGCTGACCGCGCTAACAGAGACGCTCGACATGGACGAGCTGCTGAACCGTGTGCTCCAGTCGGCCGCGGTGCTGGCGGACGCAGATGCTGCAGCAGTTGCGCTCTGGGCAGAGGGCGAGCCCCCGATCGTCAAGACGATGAATCTGACGGCCGAGGAAGCCCTGCCTCTCCTGGGGAGCTGGCCACCGGAGAGCCCCTCGCGGTCACTGACCATCCGGTATCGCTTCCCCGGGGAAGGCGCGACGTCGAATGCGATCCACCTGGGGGTGCTGCTACCCCTCGCGACGGAGCAGGCGTCTCTCAAGGGCACACTCGCAGTCTTCTGGCGTCGGGCGGTCGAGGAGGCCAAGGAAGACGATCTCTCCGCTCTAGAAGAGCTCGCTCTCACAGCCGGAAGGGCGATCGAGAACGCACGCCAGTTCCGAGAGCTGCACGAGCTCGCGGTGCGGGATCCACTGAGCGGGCTTCACAATCGCCGCTACTTCCATGAGACCCTCGCGCACGAGGTCAAGCGGGCCCACCGGTACGATCGGCGTCTCGCGCTGATCTTCTTCGACCTCGATGACTTCAAGGCCATAAACGAGGAGATCGGCCACCTTGGCGGCGACGCAGTCCTCGCGGAGGTTGCTCAGCGCCTCGGCTCAGTCGTACGTGGTGCGGATATTCCCTGCCGGGTCGGGGGTGACGAGTTCGCAGTCATCCTTCCGGAGTCTTCACTCGAGGAAACCGAGCGTTTCTTCAGACGCTTGCAGCTCGCCATCCAGGGACAGCCCGTGGGGCGAGTGCCGAATCTCCAGGTCTCAGCCGGCATGGCCGAGCTCCGACGCGATGACGACGCCACCTCGCTCTTCCGGCGCGTGGATCAGGCTCTGTACCGCGCCAAGCGCGCCGGCAAGGGACGGGTGATGACGGCGGACGATTCCGAGGAGCCGAGCTAGGAGGTCGCTCGCTGGGAACGGTCAGCGGCCGTGGCCGTTCCCGTTCCCGTTCCCGGGGGGGCCGGTGTGATCGTGGTTCTGGTCGCCCCACCCGTAGCCGGGCCGCTGGGACGTCGGCTGCTCCGAGGCGGGTTGGGGCGGCGGCGGTTGGGGCGGGGGATTGCCGGTTGGACCGGTACCCCCTCCTCCGCCCGTCGGCGGTTGACCCGGCCCCGGCGGGGGATTTGGTGGAGGCGAAGGTGAAGGTGGAGGCGAAGGTGAAGGTGGAGGCGAAGGTGAAGGTGGAGGTGAAGGTGGAGGTGAAGGTGAAGGTGGCGCTGGCGGCGTGACCGGAGGTTTCGGAGCTCGCGGCGGAGGCGCGGGAGTGCTCCGGGGTGGGTTCGGCTTGGCCGGGGGTGACGAGTGCGGGGGCTTAGGCGGCCGACTCGACGCCGACGGATTGGAGGCCGAGATGATTTCATTCGCTCCTGGATTCCCTGTGTCGACGACGAATTCGGGGGTGGGGGTAGGCTGTGCGGCCGACTCGGTCTCAGTCGAGCCGGCCGTTGCGGGCTGGAGGCCGGGGGATGACCTTACCGGGCTCTTTCCTGGATTCGAAAGAGGCGCGGCCAGTCGCGAGGGATGCGCGCTCTTGCCTGGTGACTGCGCCCAGAGGTAGATCGATGAAGCGGTGCCTGCTGCGAGGAGGCCCACGCCGGCCGCAAGCGATGCCTGGGGCGCAAGGGTAAGCGCTGCGAGCGCCGCGATTCCCCGCCTTGAAGCGGCAGAGGTGACGCCCGCTTCGACCGGCTTTCGCACGACCTCGACCGTCGGGAGGATGATCGGAACGAGGTTCGGCCGTGCACGCCCCGACATCTCGGCTGCGCGCCGAGCGCATTCGACGCTATCGAACGCCTCATAGTGGGGCGGAGCGAAAACTCGAAAGCGGCCGTCGTAGGACCGCCTGCAGATGGAACATTCCGGCACGGCTGCTGAGGTATATCTCGGCCGCCGGACAGAAGCCAGGGCGAAAGACGCACGTTGCGCCCGTTTGACGCGCCCCGGAGAGCTTCGCTACCATGGCTCCCTGGTTGGCAGGGGCTTTGCCTCTGCCGGCCTTTGCCATGTAAGGCCCGACTTCGGGGAGCTCCATGCCCACGGTAAACCAACTTGTCAGGAAGGGACGCGTCGCGCCCAAGTCCAAGACGAAGACGCCCGCGCTCCGCGGTGCGCCGCAGAAGCGCGGGGTCTGCACGCGCGTCTACACGACGACCCCGAAGAAGCCGAACTCGGCGCTGCGGAAGGTGGCGCGCGTTCGCCTGACGAACAGCATGGAGGTCACCACCTACATCCCCGGCGAGGGCCACAACCTGCAGGAGCACTCGGTCGTGCTGATCCGCGGCGGCCGGGTCAAGGACCTGCCGGGGATCCGCTACAAGGTCATCCGCGCAGCGCTGGACACGGCGGGGGTCTCCGACCGCCGCCAGGGCCGCTCCAAGTACGGGGCCAAGAAGAGCTAGCCATGCCGCGCCGCGCCGAAGTCCAGGTACGGGTCCCCGAGGCGGATCCGGTGTACGACTCGCGCCTCGTCGCGCAGCTGGTCAACAGCGTCATGCGCGACGGCAAGAAGTCGACTGCCGAGCACGTCGTCTACAAGGCGCTCGAGCGGGTCGGCGAGCGCACGGGCAAGCCGCCCGTCGAGGTGCTCGAGCAGGCGGTCAAGTCTGTCACGCCGGTGCTCGAGGTCCGCTCCCGCCGCGTCGGAGGCGCGAACTACCAGGTGCCCGTGGAGGTGCCGCAGCGCCGCGCCCGCACGCTCGCGATTCGCTGGCTCGTTAACTTCGCCCGCGAGCGGCGCGAGAAGCGCATGGACGAGAAGCTCGCCGCCGAGATCCTCGATGCCCTGAACCAGCAAGGCGGCGCCTTCAAGCGCAAGGACGACCTCTACCGGATGGCCCAGGCCAACAAGGCCTTCGCCCACTATCGCTGGTGAGTGCCGTGGCAGTGACCAAGGGAGCCGTGGCGCTGGACCGCGTCCGCAACATCGGGATCATGGCCCACATCGACGCCGGCAAGACGACGACGACTGAGCGGATCCTCTACTACACCGGCCGCACCTACAAGGTGGGCGAGGTGCACGAGGGCACGGCCGTCATGGACTGGATGCCCCAGGAGCAGGAGCGAGGGATCACGATCACCTCGGCCGCAACGACGTGTTTCTGGCGGGACTTTCGGATCAACATTATCGACACGCCCGGGCACGTGGACTTTACGATGGAAGTCGAGCGCAGCCTGCGCGTCCTCGACGGTGCGATCGCCGTCTTCGACTCGGTCGCGGGCGTTGAGCCGCAGTCCGAGACGGTCTGGAGACAGGCCGACCGCTACGGCGTGCCCCGGATCGCCTTCATGAACAAGATGGATCGCACAGGCGCTGACTTCTTCGGCTCAGTGCAGTCGATGGTCGATCGCCTCGGCGCGAAGCCCGTTCCGGTGCACCTGCCGATCGGCCAGGAGGAGCACTTCCGCGGCGTCGTCGACCTGGTCGAGATGCGCGGCCTCGTCTGGAACGACCCGCTCGGGGTGACGGTCGAGGAGATCGAGATCCCGGCCGAGCTGCAGGAGCAGGCGCAGGAGTACCATCACCAGTTGATCGACGCGGTCGCCGACCACGACGACGAGCTCACCGAGACCTACCTCGTCGACGAGAACGCGGTCACGCCGGAGATGCTACGGCGAGCGATCCGCAAGGCGACTCTCGACATCTCGATCACGCCGATCCTCTGCGGGTCGGCCTTCAAGAACAAGGGCATCCAGGCGCTGCTCGACGCCGTGGTCGACTACCTGCCGAGCCCGCTCGACGTGCCGCCGGTACACGGCATCGACCCGCGCACCGAGCACGAGCTCTCCCGACGCCCCGCCCCCGACGAGCCCTTCTCCGCGCTCGCCTTCAAGGTCATGTCCGACCCGTACGTCGGCAAGCTGACCTACATCCGAGTCTATTCCGGACAAGCGAAGTCAGGTGACCGCGTGCTGAACACGACGACCGGTAAGACCGAGCGCGTGGGACGGATCTTGCAGATGCACGCCAACCACCGTGAGGAGCTCTCCGAGATCGGCGCCGGTGAGATCGCCGCCGTGGTCGGTCTCAAGCAGACGGGGACGGGAGACACGCTCGCGGTCGACACCGCGCCGATCCGACTCGAGTCGATGCAGTTCCCGGATCCCGTCATCTCGGTCGCGATCGAGCCGAAGACGAAGGGCGACCAGGATAAGCTGCAGACGGCCCTTCAGCGGCTCACCGAGGAGGACCCCACCTTCCAGGTCCGCACCGACGACGAGACCGGGCAGACGCTGATCTCGGGCATGGGCGAGCTCCACCTCGAGATCATCGTCGATCGCTTGACGCGCGAGTTCTCGGTCGACGCCAACGTCGGCCGGCCCCAGGTGGCGTATCGAGAGACGATCGGGAAGGCCGTCGAGAAGGTCGAAGGCCGGTTCGTCCGGCAGACCGGTGGCCGTGGCCAGTACGGCCATGTCGTCATCAACATGGAGCCGACCGAGCCGGGAGAGGGGTACGAGTTCATCGACCGGATCGTGGGCGGGAAGATTCCGCGCGAGTACATCCCCGCCACGGACCTCGGCATCCAGGAGGCGATGGAGTCGGGCGTCCTCGCGGGCTTCCCCGTCGTGGACATCCGCGTCTTGCTCGTCGACGGGTCGTACCACGACGTCGACTCGAGCGAGATGGCCTTCAAGGTCGCCGGCTCTATGGCGTTCAAGAACGCGATGCAGCGCGCGAAGCCGAAGCTGCTGGAGCCCGTCATGTCCGTCGAGGTCGTGACTCCCGAGGAGTACCTTGGGGACGTCATGGGCGATCTGAACGCGCGCCGGGGTCGCGTCGAGGGTCTCGAGCCACGCGGCAACGCGCAGGCCATCCGTGCGAGGGTGCCCCTGGCCGCCATGTTCGGCTACGCAACCGACCTGCGCTCGACGACGCAGGGTCGGGCCACGTTCACCATGCAATTCGATCGCTACGAGGAAGTCCCTCAATCGATCGCGGGCGAGATCGTCGCCGCCCAGAGCTAAGGAGACCGGAGGTCTAGATGGCAAAGCAGAAGTTCGAGCGTACGAAGCCGCACGTCAACGTCGGAACGATCGGTCACATCGACCACGGCAAGACGACGCTGACGGCTGCGATCACGAAGGTCCTCGCCGAGAAAGTGGGCACGAATACCGCGGTGCGGTCCTTCGAGTCGATCGACAACGCTCCCGAGGAGCGCCAGCGCGGCATCACGATCAACACCGCGCACGTCGAGTACGAGACCGAGAACCGCCACTACGCGCACGTCGACTGCCCGGGACACGCCGACTACATCAAGAACATGATCACCGGCGCGGCCCAGATGGACGGGGCGATCCTGGTGGTCTCGGCCGCCGACGGCCCTATGCCGCAGACGCGTGAGCACATCCTGCTCGCCCGTCAGGTCGAGGTGCCGTACATCATCGTCGCGCTGAACAAGGTCGACATGGTCGACGACCCCGAGCTGCTGGAGCTCGTCGAGATGGAGGTGCGCGAGCTGCTCTCGAAGTACGAGTTCCCGGGGGACGATGTCCCCGTCGTCCACGTCTCCGCGCTGAAGGCGCTCGAGGGCGACCCGGAATGGGAGCAGAAGATCCTCGAGCTCACCTCGGCGCTCGACGACTACATCCCCGAGCCCGAGCGCGACGTGGACAAGCCGTTCCTCATGCCGATCGAGGACGTGTTCACGATCACGGGCCGCGGCACCGTAGTCACGGGCAGGATCGAGCAGGGCAAGTGCGAGACCGGCAACGAGGTCGAGATCGTCGGCATCAAGGACGAGACGATGAAGACCGTCGTCACCGGGCTCGAGATGTTCAACAAGACCCTCGACTACGCCCAGGCGGGTGACAACGCCGGCGTGCTCCTGCGCGGCATCAAGCGCGAGGAGGTCGAGCGCGGCCAGGTGCTCGCCAAGCCGGGCTCGATCACGCCGCACACGCACTTCAAGGCCGAGGTCTACGTCCTCTCCAAGGAGGAGGGCGGCCGCCACACGCCGTTCTTCAACGGCTACCGGCCGCAGTTCTACTTCCGCACGACGGACGTGACGGGGTCGATCAAGCTGCCGGAGGGCCAGGAGATGGTCATGCCGGGGGACAACACGAACATGGAGATCGAGATGATCCAGCCGATCGCCATGGACCAGGGGCTGCGCTTCGCGATCCGCGAGGGCGGCCGCACGGTCGGCGCCGGCGTGGTCACCGAGGTCATCAAGTAGAGGACAGGGGACGTGCCGCAACAGAAGATCCGCATCAGGCTTAAGGGCTACGACCACCAGCAGGTGGATCGCTCCGCGCGCGATATCGTCGAGACGGCGGAGCGCACCGGGGCGACGATCGTGGGTCCTGTGCCCCTGCCCACCGAGAAGAACGTCTATTGCGTGATCCGGAGCCCCTTCAAGGACAAGGACTCGCGCGAGCACTTCGAGGTGCGGACGCACAAGCGACTGATCGACATCCACAGCCCCACGCCGAAAACCGTGGACTCGCTGATGCGGCTCGACCTTCCTGCAGGAGTCGACATCGAGATCAAGCTTTAGGACGAAGGATGAAGGGAATCATCGGACGCAAGCTGGGGATGACACAGGTCTTCGATCAAGAGAGCGGGAAGGTCACTCCCGTGACGGTGATCGAAGCTGGTCCGTGCCCGGTCGTTCGGGTGAAGACGGTGGAGAGCGACGGCTACGAGGCCGTCCAGCTCGCCTTCGACGAGGTACCCGAGCGCAAGCTGTCCAAGGGCGAGCTCGGTCACCTGGCCAAGGTGGACGTCGCGCCGCATCGCCGGCTCGTCGAGTTCCGCGGGCCGACGGAGCTCACGGTGGGCGAGACGGTGACCGTCGAGGCCTTCGAGCCGGGCGACTCGGTGAAGGTGGCCGGGATCTCGATCGGCAAGGGCTTCGCCGGGACGATCAAACGGCATCGCTTCCACCGCGGGCCCAAGACGCACGGCTCCCACAACGTTCGTCAGCCCGGCTCCATCGGAGCCTCGGCCACGCCTTCGCGGGTCTTCAAGGGCACGCGCATGGCCGGCCGCCTCGGGGGCAAGCGCGTGACGCAGGTGGGCCTCGTCGTCCACGACGTGGACGCCGAGCAAAACCTGCTGCTCGTCAAGGGTGCCGTTCCGGGACCGAAGAACGCCGTCGTCGAAGTGAGAGAGGAGAAGGCTCATCTCCGCCACCACCGGCACCAGTAAGACCCCCAGGGCACCCCTTCTCGACAGCCAGGGCAAGGCCGCGAAGCAGGTGTCGCTGGACGCGGCCGTCTTCTCCGCCGAGCTCCGGCCTCACCTCGTGCACGAGACCGTTCGCCTGGAGCTGAGCGAGCGGCGGGCCGGCACGCGGGGCGCCAAGAGCCGCGGGTTCGTGGCCGGAGGCCGCGCCAAGCCCTGGCGCCAGAAGGGGACGGGTCGTGCCCGCGCCGGAACGACGCGCGCGCCGCAGTGGACCGGGGGCGGCATGGCCTTCCCGCCGACGATGCGCGACTTCTCGTTCAAGGTGAACAGGAAGGCCAGGCGTGCCGCGTTTCGCGGCGTACTCGCCAGTCACGTCACCGAGGGGACGTTCGGCGTCCTCGACCCGAGCGGTTTCGACAAGCCCTCGACCAAACAGGCGACCGCGTGTGTCGAGGCCTGGGGCAAGGAGCTCCCACTCGTCCTCGTGCTGGCAGACGACGAGGACGTCGCGGCCAAGTCCTTCCGGAACCTCGAGCGGGTTGCGGTGACCACGCCCGACGAGCTCGAGGTCGCAGCGGTCGTCTGGGCGCGCTCCCTGCTCGTGTCGGAGAAGGCCCTCGAGACGGTCGTGAGAAGGGCGTCATGATGACACTCCCCTCCCTCGCATCTCGGAGTCACCGCCTCGCTGCAACGCGTCGCCTCGCGGCGTCCTCGGTCCCACACGTAGCCTCCGGCTACGCGTGCTTCCTGCGTCCTTCCGAGGCTCGCGTTTCGTGGCCGGCGAGCGCGACCTGCTCGGGAGGTGAGCGCTGATGAGCCTCCACCCCAACGAGATCCTGATCGCACCGGTGGTCTCCGAGAAGAGCTACAGCCTGATCACGGACCGGAAGTACACGTTCCGGGTGCATCCGGGTGCGCACAAGACCCAGATAAGGCAAGCGGTCGAGCAGCTCTTCGACGTGCACGTGACGGCGGTGAACGTCTCCAAGGTGCAGTCCAAGCCGAAGCGGCGCGGCATGATCCGCGGCCGGAGGCCCGGCTGGAAGAAGGCCATCGTGCAGGTGCGCGAGGGCGAGACGATCCCGATCTTCGAAGGGGCGCAGGTCTAGGGGGCTGGCATGGCACTTCGCAAGTTCAAGCCGACGAGCCCGGGGCGGCGCTTCATGACCGTCTCCACCTTCGAGGAGGTCACGAAGACCGAGCCGGAGAAGAGCCTCACCGTCCCGATCAAGAAGAAGGGCGGCCGCAACGTCTACGGTCGCATCACGACACGCCACCAGGGCGGCGGCCACAAGCGTCGCTACCGCGTCGTCGACTTCAAGCGCACGAAGGACGGCGTTCCGGCCAAAGTGGCGGCGATCGAGTACGACCCCAACCGGTCGGCTCGGATTGCGCTCCTCCACTACGCCGACGGCGCCAAGGCCTACATCCTCGCACCCGCCCGCCTCAAGGTTGGCGCGATGGTGGAGTCGGGCCCTTTGGCCGACATCAAGCCCGGCAACGCCCTTCCCCTCCAGAACATCCCCACCGGCACGATGGTGCACAACGTCGAGCTGCGGCCTGGCAAGGGCGGTCAGATGGCGCGCAGCGCCGGCTCGTCGGTCCAGCTGGTGGCGAAGGAGTCCGGGTACGCGACGCTGCGGTTGCCCTCGGGTGAGATGCGGCGCGTCGCGCTATCCTGTCGGGCCACCGTCGGGCAGGTCGGAAACGTCGACCACGAGAACGTGTCCGGCGGCAAGGCGGGCCGCAGCCGTTGGCGCGGACGCCGGCCGTCGGTGCGAGGCTCGGCGATGAACCCGGTCGACCACCCGCATGGGGGCGGCGAGGGCAAGTCGAAGGGCGGCCGTCACCCGGTCACGCCCTGGGGGGTGCCGACGCTCGGAAAGCGCACCCGCCGCAAGCACAAGGAATCCGACAAGTTGATCGTCCGCGGCCGTCGCCGCGGGAAGGAGAAGCGTTAGTGACGATCACCACCCTCACATCTCGCACTCTCCGGGGCGCTGCAAAGCATCGCCTCGCGGCGTCCTCAGTCGCGCACGTAGCCTCCGGCTACGCGCGCTCCCTGCGTCCTTGCGCAGCTCGCTTTTCGCGGCTGGAGAGAACGACCTGCTCGAGCGGTGATCTATGAGCCGCAGCGCCAAGAAGGGCCCCTTCGTCGAGGAACGGCTGATGAAGAGGATCGAGAGCATGAACGCTTCGGGCTCGAAGCAGATGATCCGCACCTGGTCCCGTTCCTCCACCGTCTTCCCCGAGATGGTCGGGCACACGATCGCCGTCCACGACGGCCGGAAGCACGTCCCCGTCTTCATCACGGAGCAGATGGTCGGCCACAAGCTGGGTGAGTTCGCCCCCACGCGCATCTTCCGCGCCCATTCGGGCGACCGCAAGACCGAGGTCAGGCGCTGATGGCCGTCGAGGCGGACCTCCGCACCGGCGGCACCCGCGAGGTGCGCGCCGAGGCCAAGTGGGTGCGCACGTCGCCCCGGAAGGCGCGACTCGTCGCGGAGCACATCCGCGGTAGGAGCGTGCCCGAGGCGCGGACCGTGCTCGCCTTCACGCCGCGCGCCGCGGCGCGTGAGCTCGAGAAGGTGCTGCGTAGCGCGATCGCCAACGCGGAGGCGAACCACGGCCTGATCGGCGACGAGCTCTACGTCAGTGCGGCCACGGTCGACGAGGGCCCCACGCTCAAGCGCTGGCGTGCCCGCGCCCGTGGGCGTGTGGGGCGGATCCGCAAACGCACCTGTCACATCACCGTTCTCCTGGCACCGGTGGTGAAGCCGCCTGTCCGCGCCAGCGGACAAAGGGAGGGGGCCCGTGGGAACCGGGAGGTTTCGCCGGCAGAGCCGAAGGCGGAGAAGAGCGCCCGGACGAAGACATCCGGCGCCGAGAAGCCGAAGGCTCCCCGGCGACCCAAGAAGAAGACGGAGGACAGCTGATGGGCCAGAAAGTCCATCCCGGCGGGATGCGCGTCGGCGTCATCCACGACTGGAAGTCGAACTGGTACACGTCGAACAAGGAGTTCGCCGGGGCCCTGCTCGAGGACGTCAAGATTCGCGAGCACATCTACGGGAAGCTCGCCCACGCGGGCCTGTCCGACATCCTGATTCGCAAGGACAAGCAGCGGATCACGATCGACATCTACACGGCGCGCCCCGGGATCGTGATCGGCAAGTCCGGCGTCGAGGTCGACGCGCTCAGGCGCGAGATCCACGCCATGACGCACAAGAACGTCCAGATCAACATCAACGAGATCAAGCGGCCAGAGCTGGACGCCAAGCTCGTCTCACAGTCGATCGCCGAGCAACTCGAGAACCGGGTCAGCTTCCGCCGGGCAATGAAGCGCTCGTTGGCCTCCGCCATCCGTTCCGGAGCGCACGGGGTGAAGGTGGTTTGCTCCGGGCGCCTGGGCGGGGGCGAGATGAGTCGCTCCGAGACCTACTCGGAGGGCCGTGTGCCCCTCCACACCATTCGCGCCGACATCGACTACGGGTTCTCCGAAGCCAAGACGACCTTTGGTCGGATCGGCGTCAAGGTCTGGATCAACAAGGGCGAGATCATGCCCGCCGGGTACGAGGGCGCGGTCGAGCGCGAGGTGCGGCTCGGCGAGCAGGACCAGGCGCGCCGCCGTCGGCTCGGCAGCGAGGGGCTCGGTGCGGCCCGCGAGAGTGGACGCCGCGGTCAGGACCGCGAGGGACTTGGCCCGGTCCGCCGCCGCCGCTCGGGTGGCCGAGGCCGTGGCCGTGCTGCCGACCAGCAGCCCACCCCAACGCCCGAGGCAGAGGTCCAGGCGCCGGTCGCGGAGCCGCCCGAGGCGGCGGCGGAGGGTGTCCCGGGGGAACCGGGAGGTCCCCCCGTGGAGAGCGAAACGGTGGGCGAGGAATAGGTCATGCTCCTCCCGAAGAAGACCAAGTTCCGCAAGCAGCACCGGGGCCGGACGAGAGGCGAGGCGAAGGGCCAGCTCGACGTCCAGTACGGCGACTTCGGGCTGAAGGCGCTCGAGCCCGGCTGGCTGACCAACCGGCAGATCGAGGCCGCCCGGATCGCGATGACCCGCAAGATCAAGCGCGGCGGCAAGGTCTGGATCAACGTCTTCCCCGACAAGCCCTTCACCAAGAAGCCCGCCGAGACGCGCATGGGCTCCGGCAAGGGCTCACCGGAGGGCTGGGTCGCCGTCGTGAAGCCGGGCCGGGTCATGTTCGAGCTCGCCGGCGTGCCCGAGCCGCTCGCCAAAGAGGCGCTGCGCCTGGCCGGAAACAAGCTGAGCATCCGAACGAAGGTCGTCAAGCGCGAGGCGGACCTCTTCGAGTAGGGGCCGGAGGGAACGAGCGATGAGACCGAGACTGCTGAGAGACCTGACGGACGACGAGCTGGAGAGCCGGCTCGCAGAGACGCGGCAGGAGTTGTTCAACCTGCGCTTTCAGGCCGCGACGGGGGCGCTCGAGAACAGCGCCCGCTTGCGGCTCGCGAAGCGGGAGATCGCCCGCATCCTGACCATTCGCAGCGAGCGAGAAGCAAGCCTGGAGAGGAAGTAGATGGCAGAGGACGAGAGAGAGATCGAGGAGCAGCAGGCCGACGAGCAGGCCGAGCCGGTGGAGGGGGCTTCGGGGGAACCGGGAGGTTCCCCCGCGGAGGGCGAAGCGCCTGAAGCCGAAGCCCCTGCCGAGGCCGAAGCAGCTGCCGAGACTGAGGCCGAAGCTCCTGCCGAGCCCGATGCAGTTGCCGAAGCCGAAGCCCCTGCCGAGGAGCCGGAGGCCACTGAGGCCGAAGAGCCCGCGGCTGCGGCCGACGAGCCTGCGGCCGAGGCTGCGGTGGAAGCTCCCGCGAAGAAGAAGCGCAAGCGGATCCCGCGCTCCCAGCGCCGGGAGCGCCCGAAGCCGAAGCGCGAGCGCACCGCCGAGCGCACGCCGATCGTCCGGCTGCCCAAGCCGGAGATCGAGCGCGGCGCGCGGCAGGAGCGGCGCGGCGTGGTCGTGTCCGGCGCGATGGACAAGACGATCGTTGTCCGGGTGGAGACGCTGAAGTCACACCCCCGCTATAAGAAGATCATCCGGCGTTCCACGAAGTTCCACGCCCACGACGAGCGCAACGAAGCCAAGGTCGGCGACGTCGTGCGGATCGTCGAGACCAGGCCGCTGTCCAAGACGAAGCGGTGGCGGCTGGTGGAGATCCTCGAGGTCGCGAAGTAGGAAGGCGAAGACGTGATCCAGCAGGAGACACGGGTCCGGGTCGCGGACAACACGGGAGCACGCGAGCT
>WNGB01007896.1_pt1 | contig 15222 bp, 11 predicted proteins | sample 5400681 | NCBI WGS metagenome assembly WNGB01 (sample SAMN13153367, study PRJNA577476) | soil metagenome | isolation source: 115 cm soil or saprolite under grassland replicate 2 | place: USA:California | collected 2016-06-15
CAGCAGCCGCGACCCGCCCGCGGCTGGTCCCTCGTGCAGCAGGTAGGCCAGCGTGCGGCCGTCCCCGACCAGCCGCGGCGAGCGTGCGGCGGCGCGCCGGTCGAAGGCGCCGTCGGCGGTCAGGACCCCGGCCAGGTAGAGCTCGGCGACCGCCTCGATGATCCCCGACCCGCAGATCCCGGTGACGGTGGCGCCGTCGAACCCCGGCTCGTCCGACCACGCCTCGGTCCCGATCACGCGGATCCGCGGCTCCAGGGTGGCGCGGTCGACGCGGACGCGTTCGACCGCGCCCGGGGCGGCCCGCTGGCCGCCGGAGACCTGCGCGCCCTCGAACGCCGGGCCGGTGGGGCTGGAGGCCGCCAGCAGCCGCCGGCGGCCTCCGAGCAGCAGCTCGGCGTTGGTGCCGACGTCCACCAGCAGCGAGACGTCGTCGCGGTCCTGCGGCGCCTCCGCCAGCAGCACCGCGGCGGCGTCGGCGCCGACGTGCCCGGCGATGCACGGCAGCACGTAGGCGCGCGCGCCGGGGTGCACGCCGAGGTCGAGGTCGTCGGCGGCGCGCAGCCGCAGCGCCCGGTCGGTGGCCAGCGCGAAGGGTGCGCCGCCGAGCTCGCTCGGGTCGATCCCGAGCACCAGGTGGTGCATCACCGGGTTGCCGACCAGCGTCACCTCCAGCACGTCGGCCGGCTCGAAGCCGGCCTCGCCGGTCAGGTCGGCGACCAGGCCGTTGAGGCAGCCGCGGACGGCGCCGGCCAGGGTGGCCACCGAGCCGGGGTGCAGCATCACGTAGCTGACCCGGCTCATCAGGTCCTCGCCGAAGCGGATCTGCGGGTTCATCGCGCCGGCGCTGGCGAGCACCTCCCCGGTCCGCAGGTCGCAGAGGTGCCCGGCGACGGTGGTGGAGCCGACGTCGAAGGCGATCCCGAGCGCCACGTCGCGGAAGCCGGGCCACACCGCGGTGATGGTCGCCCCGTCGTGGATGGCCACGGTCACCGCCCACTCCCCCGCCCGCAGCGCGGCCTGCAGCGCGGCCACCACCTTCGGGTCGGCGTCCAGCCCGCGCAGCGCCCATTCGCGTTCCAGCGCCTCCAGCAGGCGCGCCAGGTCGCTGGTCTGCGACCCGAGCGTCGGCGGCTCGACCTCGACGTGGTGCAGCCGCACCACCGGGTCCAGCTCGATCGTGCGCGCCTCCGCCTGCTTGCGGACGACCTGCCGGTGGAGCTGGCTCTCCGGTGGCACGTCGACCACCACGTCGCCGAGCAGGCGAGCGTGGCAGCCGAGCCGCCGGTCGGGCGCCAGGCCGCTGCGCGCCCGGTAGCGTTCCTCCGGCTCGCTGAACGGCGACAGGTGCGACGCGCGCGACTCGATCGCGAGCTTGGCGTGCCTGCCCTCGCTCACCGTCACCTGGCAGCGGCCGCAGATCCCCCGCCCGCCGCAGATCGAGTCGAGGTCGACGCCGAGCGACCGCGCGGCGTCGAGCACGCTGGTGCCGGTGGGGAACGACCCCCGCCTGCCCGACGGGGTGAACACCGCGCGCGCCTCGGCCGCCTCGCTCACGGTCCCTGACCCACCGGGGCACCCCCTTGGGGTCCGTCCGACCGGGGCACCCCTTCGGGGTTCCCCGGGCCCTTCCGGCCGGACCCCTCCGTTCGCGCCGCGCGGCGGCCCTCGCGGCCGCCCCGGCGGCGGCCGGCGGCGCCGTCCGCTCCGGCGGCCGGCGGCCCGCCCTCGCGGTAGCGGCCGATCCAGGTCATGCAGTCGCGGTCGTGGCCGAGCAGCACGTCGGCGGCCGCGACCGCCCGGCGGATCTCCTCGCTGAGCACGTTGGTGATCGCCGAGGTCAGCCCCGCCTGCGCCGCCATCGTCAGGAACGACGCCGACAGCGCGTGGCGGCTCGGCAGGCCGAAGGCGACGTTGGAGGCGCCGCAGGTGGTGTTGACGCCCAGCTCCTCGCGCAGCCGCCTGACCAGGTGGAACACCTGCCGTCCCGCGGTCGCCATCGCGCCGATCGGCATCACCAGCGGGTCCACCACCACGTCGGCCCGCGCGATCCCGTGGTCGGCGGCGCGCTCCACGATCCTGCGGGCGACCTCGAAGCGCACGTCGGGGTCCTCGGAGATGCCGGTCTCGTCGTTGCTGATCGCCACCACTGCGGCGCCGTGCCTGGCGACCAGCGGCAGCACCCGCTCCAGCTGCGCCTCCTCGCCGGTCACCGAGTTGACCAGCGCCTTGCCGCGGTAGACGGCGAGCCCGGCCTCCAGCGCCTCCACGATCGAGGAGTCGATGCACAGCGGCACGTCGGTGACCGACTGCACCAGCTCGACCGCCTGCGCCAGGATCGCCGGCTCGTCCGCCAGCGGGATCCCGGCGTTCACGTCGAGCATGTGGGCGCCGGCCTCGACCTGCGTGAGCGCGTCGGCGACCACGGTCGAGAAGTCCCCCGCCGCCATCTCGTCGGCCAGCTTCCTGCGCCCGGTCGGGTTGATCCGCTCGCCGATCATCACGAACGGGCGGTCGAAGCCGATCACGGCCTCCCTGCCCGCCGAGGCCAGGACGGTGTCGGTCATGCGCCCACGCCTCCCGCCGCGGCGCGCTCCAGCGCCGGGCGCAGGTCGCCGAGGCCGGTGGGGAGGACCTCCAGCGCCAGCCCGAGGTAGGCGGCGGCCTCGCCTGCCCGGCGGGCCAGCGCCGGATCGTCGGTCTGGGCCAGGTAGACCAGCCGCCGGTAGTTGCCGAAGTAGGCCGGCAGCAGCTCGGGATGCTCGTCCAACCCTAGGCCCTTGACCACCAGCCGATCGAAGTGCCGGCAGAGGAAGTCGGTCAGGTAGAAGGTCCGCGGTTCCGCCTCGTGCAGCGCCAGCCAGCGGTCGACCCCGGCGAAGAAGGCGTAGCAGTGGTCGCCGGGGAGCCGCTCGACCCGGTGCGCCTGAAGCACACGGTCCAGCGCCCCGCCGGTGCCGCAGTCGCCGTAGGCGACGAACACGCGGTCCCAGCCGCCCTCGGCGGCGGCCTCCCGCAGCTTGGCGTTCACCCGCTCGGCGATCCGCTGCGGGGTGTTGTGGAGCTTGCCCGGCAGGCAGCGCAGCGTCACGTTCGACCAGCCGTTCAGCCGGATCACGGCCAGCACCTCACGGGCGATCGCGCCGCAGGCGATCACCAGCAGCCGCGGAGGGCTCACGACCGGCCCCGCTCGGCGGCCGCCTGGCGGCGCGAGCGCACCAGCGTCTGCGCGGTCTCGGCCGCCACGGCGGCGTCGCGGCAGTAGGCGTCGGCGCCGATCGCCTTGCCGAACTCCTCGTTCAGCGGCGCGCCGCCGACCAGCACGATGTAGTCGTCGCGGATGCCCTTGGTGACCAGCTCGTCGATCACCACCTTCATGTACGGCATGGTGGTGGTGAGCAGCGCCGACATCCCGAGGATGTCGGGCTTGTGCTGCTCGAGCGCTGCCAGGTAGCTCTCGACCGGGTTGTTGATGCCGAGGTCGACCACCTCGAAGCCGGCGCCTTCCAGCATCATCGCCACCAGGTTCTTGCCGATGTCGTGGATGTCGCCCTTGACCGTGCCGATCACCACCTTGCCGACCTGTTCGGCGCCGGTCTCGGCCAGCAGGGGCCGCAGCACGGCCATCCCGGCCTTCATCGCGTTGGCGGCCAGCAGCACCTCGGGGACGAACAGGATGCCGTCGCGGAAGTCGATCCCGACGATCCGCATGCCCTCCACCAGCGCCTTGTTCAGCACCTCCCCCGCCGACCAGCCGCGCTCCAGCAGGATGTTGGTGCCCTCCACGATCTCGTCGGCCAAGCCGTCGTAGAGGTCGTCGTGCATCTGCTTGGCGAGCTCCTCGTCGCTGAGCTCGGACAGGACGATCTCTTCCTGCTCTTCCGGCATCGGCAGCTACCCCTTCAGCCGTTCGCCCTTGGGATCGACCAGCGGTTCGCCGGCGACCGTCGCCGGGTACCGCTGCTCGAAGTACTCGACCTCCACCTTGGTGCCCTCGGCGGCCAGCTCCACCGGCAGGTAGCCGTAGACGATCCCGCGGCCGATCCAGTAGCCGTAGCCGGCCGAGGTCACGTAGCCGACCACCTCGCCGCCTGCGCGGATGGGCTCCTTGCCGAGCACCACCGCCTGGGGGTCGTCCAGCAGCATCGGCACCAGCCGGTGGGTCACGCCGCGGTCCCGGATCGCCTCGAGGGCGGCCTTGCCCTGGAAGTCCTTGGCCCAGCGCACCGCGAAGCCGAGCCCGGCCTCCAGCGGGTCGTGCTCGGTGTGGATGTCCTGGCCCCAGAGCCGGTAGCCCTTCTCCAGCCGCAGGGTGTCGAAGGCGCCGAGCCCGGCGGCGACCAGGCCGTGGTCGCGCCCCGCCTCCCACAGCAGCTCCCAGGCGCGCTCCCCCATGGCGAACTCCCCGTACAGCTCCCAGCCGAGCTCGCCGACGTAGCTGATCCGCTGCGCCCAGACGGGCCCGACCTCGCCGATGTCCAGGTACCTGGCGGTCAGGTAGGGGAACGCCTGGTTGGACACGTCGGCGGCGGTGACCGCCTGCAGGATGGCGCGCGCCCGCGGCCCCCACAGGCCGAGCACGAAGCTGGACCCGGTCCGCTCGGTGATCGCCAGCCGCTCGCCGTCGCGGACCTGCGCGCGCAGCCACGCCAGGTCGTGCTGGCCGCTGACCCCGCCGGTGACCACCCGGAAGCGCTCCTCGGTCTCCCTGGTGACGGTGAGGTCGCAGCGGATCCCGCCGCGCGGGGTGAGCATCGCGGTGTAGACGATCGTGCCGGCGGGCCGGCCGACCCGGTTGGCGCAGACCCGCTCCAGGAACGCCTCGGCGTCCGGCCCTTCCACGTCGAACTTGGCGAACGGGGTCAGGTCGAACAGGGCGGCGCTGGTGCGGGTGGCGAGATGCTCGGCGCCCTCGATCGGCGACCACAGCCGCGCGGCCCAGTCGTCGCGGCGCTCCCAGGCCGCGCCGGTCAGCAGCGGGCGGTTGGCCTCGAACCACTGCGGGCGTTCCCAGCCGGCGCCGACCACGAAGCTGGCGCCGAGCTCCCGCTGGCGGGCGTGGAAGGGGGTCAGGCGCAGCCGGCGCGGGCGCGCGGGCTGCTGGCGCGGATGGATGATGTCGTAGACCTCGCGGTACTGCTGCTTGCCGCGTTCCAGCACGTACGGCGGGGTGGTCTGGTAGGGGTAGAAGCGGTTGGCGTCGGCCTCGGCGAGGTCGTAGCCGGGCTCGCCGAGCGCCATCCACTCGGCGACCTGGCGGCCCATCCCGGCGGCGTGGGTGATCCAGACCGCCTCGCAGACCCACAGGCCCCTGACCGCCGCGCTCTCGCCGACGATCGAGCCGCCGTCCGGGGTGAACGAGAACATGCCGTTGAGCGAGCGCGCCTCCTCCGCCGGCCGCATGGTGCCCTTGAGGGCGGGCAGGATGCGGGCGGCCTCCGCCTCGGCGACGTCGAAGTCGTCGGGGGTGAACGGCAGCACCGAAGGGGGCATGGCGCCGCCGGGGCGGCGCAGGTCGCCCTGCGGCGTGGCGATCGGCTCGTGCCGGTAGTTGCCGACCGCGTAGTGGTCGGCGCGCTGGCGGAAGTACATCGCCATGTCCTGGTGGCGCAGGATCGGGTGCGCCACCTCGCGGGTCTCGCCGGCCAACTCGGCGACCGGGTCGGTCCACACCAGCTGGTGCTGCACGGCCAGCAGCGGCACCGGCACACCGGCCATCGCGCCGACCGTCGGCCCCCAGATGCCGGCGCACAGCAGCACCCGCTCGCACTCGATGCGGCCCCGGTCGGTCTGGACCCCGTGCACCCGGCCGCCTTCGAGGTCGAAGCCGGTGACGGTGACGCCGCCCCGGAACGACACGCCCCGCTCGGCGGCCTGCCCGGCGAGCAGCGTGACGATGTCCACCGCCTTGGCGATGCCGTCGCTGGGGACGTGGTAGGCACCGAGGATCGTGGCGGGGTCCAGCAGCGGCAGGCGCTCGGCCGCCTGGGCGGGGGTCAGCAGCTCGCCGCCCTCGATCCCGTAGGAACGCGACCAGCCGAGGCGTCGGCGCAGCTCCCGTAGCCGCTCCGGGGTGGTGGCGATCTCCAGCGACCCGACCTCGTGCCAGACCTCGCGGCCGTCCAGCCGCAGCGACCGGTAGGTGGCGACGGTGTCCTGGGCGATGCGGCAGGTGGTGCGCGAGCCGTTGGTCTGGAACACCAGCCCGGGGGCGTGCGAGGTGGAGCCGCCGGTCTCGAACAGCGGACCCTGGTCGAGCACCAGCACGTCCGGCTGGCCCAGCTCGGCCAGCTGCCAGGCGGCGCTGGCGCCGACGATGCCGCAGCCGACGATCACCGTGTGGGCGCGGTCCAGCATCTGCCTCCCTCTATGGTGCCAGGTCGATCACGATCGTCTTCAGCTCGGTGAGGCGCTCCATCGAGAAGCGTCCGCCCACCCGCCCGACGCCGCTGCGCGACCCGGCCCGGCCGCCGAACGGCAGGTGCGACTCCCAGTAGTTGGTGCCCTGGTTGACGTTCACCCAACCGGTCCGCACCGCCTCGGCGAACGCCAGCCCGCGCCGCAGGTCGCCGGTGAAGATCGCCGACAGCAGCCCGTACTCCGAGCGGTTCACCAGCTCGACCGCCTCGCGCTCGTCGCCGATGGCGGAGACCGGCGCGACCGGGCCGAAGGTCTCCTCGCGGGCGATCTCCATCTCGTCGCGCACCCCGTCCAGCACGGTCGGCTCGAAGAACAGGTCGCTGCCGTGCTTGGGGGCGCGCTTGCCGCCGGTGACCAGGGTCGCGCCCCGCTCCAGCGCGTCGGTGACGTGCCGCTCGGTCTTGGCGGCGGTGGCCTGGTTGTTGAGGGGTCCCATGGTGGTGGCGTCGTCGAAGGGGTCGCCGAGGCGGACCCGCTCGGCGACCGCGGCGGCCAGGCGCGCCAGGTAGTCGTCCTTGATCTCGTGCTGGACGAGGATCCGCTCGCCGGCCGTGCAGCTCTGCCCGGCGTTCAGGAAGCACGCCTCCAGGGTGGCGTCGACCGCCCTGTCGAGGTCGGCGTCCTCCATGATCACCAGCGGGCCGTTGCCGCCCATCTCCAGCAGCAGCTCCTTGCCGGCGGCGCGCCGCGCCACCTGGTGGCCGGTGGCGATCGAGCCGATGAACCCGACCGCCTGGGTGCCCGGGTTGGCGGCCAGCTCGTCGCCGACGACCGGGCCGTGCCCGGTGACCAGGTTGACCACCCCTGGCGGCAGCTCGGCCGCCTCCAGGCACTCGGCCAGCCGCACCGCGCACAGCGAGGTGGTCGGCGCCGGCGCCCACACGACCGTGTTGCCGTAGGCCAGCGCCGGCGCCAGGATCTCGCCCGGCATGGTGTAGGGCCAGTTCCACGGGCTGATGACCGCCACCACCCCGCGCGGCACGCGCTGCAGCAGCACCCGCTTGCGCGGGTCGACCGACGGCGGCAGCAGCCCCTCCATCCGGGTCGCCTCGGCGGCGGCCATCTCGAAGTAGGCGATCAGCTCCTCGACCTCGTCGTCGGCCTCTGCCCGCCTCGGCTTGCCCTGGTCGAGGGTGAGCGTGTGCGCCAGGTCGTCCCGGCGCGCGTCCAGCGCCCCGGCGACGCGGCGCAGCGCGGCGGCGCGCTCGAACGCCGACCGGTCCGCCCAGCCGGGCCAGGCGGCGCCGGCGGCGTCGACCGCCAGCGCCGCGTCGGCCCTGTTGCCGTCCGGCACGGTGCCGATCGGCTCGCCGGTGGAGGGGCTGACCGCCTCCAGGACGGCGCCGCTCTGCGACCGCACCCAGCGGCCGCCGACGAACATGCCGTGATCGGTCACCACTACTCGACCGGGATCTCCTTGTGGATCGCGCTCAGGTTGATCCCCTGCCGCCTGCGGACGACCAGCGCCACCACGTAGATCACCAGCGCCAGACCGTACATGCTGCCCATGAACCACAGCGATGCCGGGTCGTTGACCGCGTAGAGGTCGTCGGCGAACCACTTCCACAGGTTGTAGCCGAGGAACAGCGCGGTCAGCACGCCGGAGATGGTGATCAGCGGGATGCCGGCGAACTTGTAGCGGGCCAGCGGCGAGTTCTCGTACAGCTGCCGCTTGCGCCACGGCAGGATCGCCGCGGCGATCGAGGTGCCGAGGAAGGTCACGGCGATCACCAGCACCGCGTCCAGGATGTAGGTGCGGAAGTTGGTGGTGTAGGCGTACAGGGCGCTCACCACGATCGCGGGCAGCAGCATCAGCAGCAGCGCCCAGACCGGCACGTGCCGGCGCTCGGAGACGTCGGCGACCCGGTCGGGCAGGATCCGGTCGAACGCGGCGGCGAAGATCACCCGCGTCGAGGACAGGAACAGCGTCCCGGCCCAGCCGAGGAACCAGGCGCCGAACACCAGCACGATGATCGCCGACAGCGCGGTGTTGTGGAAGTAGAAGCTGGCCAGCAGCGGCGGGTACGGCCAGATGGGGATGGCCGCCTCGCCGACCCCGTAGACCACGTTCCAGTAGGCGAGGTTGGCGGCGTTGAAGAACTGCCAGCCGAAGAACCTGTCCGCCAGCAGGATGAACGCCACCGCGATCGCGATCGTCACCCACAGGCCCCACATCATGCCGCTGGTCACGCGCCGGAAGTCGCTCGACCCGCGGACCTCGCCGTAGAGGGTCGCGCCCCAGTTGGGGTACAGGATCCAGAAGGCGAGGAAGGGGATCAGCAGCAGGCTGCCGCCGAACAGCGGCGAGAAGCCGAGGTCGGGCACCACCTTGGCGCCGCCGGCGAGCTCCTGGGTCTTGGCGTAGGCGTCGCCGGTGACCCCGAACAGGTTGCTTGCCTCCTGGTTGAAGGCCGACTGGAAGCCGCTGCGGGACCCGAACAGCATCACCAGGAACACCAGCGCCAGCGCCGCGATCCCCAGGTAGAAGCAGTACTTCTGGATCTTCGCGTAGGTCTCCATGCCGAGCGACACCAGCAGGCCGGCCAGCGCCACGGTGATCAGGCAGACCACGAACAGGCCGTTGTTGGTGGCCAGGAAGTCGGTGACGCCGTCCAGCTCGAACAGGGCGGCCAGCGGCTGGAACACCTCGACGTTGAGGATGTTGGCGTACACCGGCGCCCAGTACCACAGGATGAACCACCATCCGGTGACCGCCAGGACGAACGCGATCCCGCCGCCGAGCACGCGGCTCTGCCACACGTAGTCGCCGCCGGCCCGCGGCATCACCGAGATCAGCCCCGCGTACGTGATCACCAGGAACGTCATGAACACCCCGGTGATCAGCAGGGCGGAGAGGACCTGCCCGGTCGGGACGAACCCGAGCACCGACAGGCTGAAGAACAGGCCGAGGGTGACGAAGTTGACCGACATGAAGGAGTAGAGGAAGGCGTCGAACTTCGACCACCCTTTGACCAGACCGGTTGCCTTGCGCAGGAACAGCGCGGGCGCTTCCCCTGCCACTGCCATCCGTGTCCCCTTTCGGGCGTGAACGGCGTCTAGCCGTTCACCAGCTGATAGTTCCTGACCTTCCGCTTCTTGGCGTCGAGGTTGACGATCGCCGCCTGCAGGATCCCCTCCTCGTAGGAGCTGCCCGGGTTGAGCGCCAGCGTGCCGCCGATCCTGGCCGACCCCTTGCTCTCGTGGATGTGGCCGTGCAGCGACAGCAGCGGCTGGAAGGCCTGGATCGCCTCGCGCACCGAGGTCGAGCCGACCGGGCGCAGCGCCTGCCCGCCGGACACGTAGGTGAGGTCGGGGTTGAGCGCCGGCGCGTTGTCGAGCTTGGAGCCGTACGGCGGCGCGTGGAAGTTGCAGATCGTGGTCTGCGGGTCGCCGGCGTGCGCCAGCGCCCGCTGGATCCGCTCGGCGAGCTGCGGCTCCTCGGCCTCGCGGAAGGTGTGCCACGGGGTGGGGTTGGTCCACCCCATCGAGACCATCGTGAAGCCGCCGAGCTCGATCGGGTGGTCCTCGTCCCCGGTCTCGACGACCCGCGCGCCGGCGAGCACGTCGTCGATCTCGAACATGTCGTCGTTCGCGGGGCAGGCGACCACCCGGATCCCGGTGCCGGCCAGCTTCTCCTCGGCCATCGCGACCCAGCGCTCGGTCCCCTCGAGCATGACCTCCTTGAAGCGCTTGTCGACCAGATCCTCGTCGGCCTGGAGCGCGCGGTACTCCTCCTCCGACACCCGGATCGGGTAGTAGCCGCGGTTCATCACCCGCTTGCCGAAGCTGGCGACCTCGCCCTCGGTCTCGAGGGTCTCCAGGTGGTCCTGGAGCGAGGCGCCCCAGGTGCCGTTGGCGTGTTGCACGATCGGCACCATCGCCTTGCCGGTGACGTCGCCGCCGAGGATCACCACGTCGGCCTTGTAGAACTCCCCGGCGTTGAGGAACTTCTTCCAGCAGATCTCCGAACCGTGCAGGTCCGTCACGAAAAAGAGCCGCATGGCGCCTCTCCCATCAGTGCCCGACCTCTTCGGGCAGCTCGTACCACTGGGCGCGTTCGCCGAGGCGGGCCCGCAGCTTCCAGCGGAGGCTCTTCGGCATCACCTCGGCGTGGCGCCGCAGGGCGATCGCGTGCTCGACCGGGTCGTGGGGTGCGCCGGCGGGCACCAGCCGGGCCAGCTCGCCCCGTACCAGCTGCACCACCCGGTCCAGGTTGCCGGTGGCGGTGCGCCACCAGCCCCAGTCGCCGGCCAGCACCTCGGTGAACCGGCCCAGCCCGATCGTCCCCGCCGGGTCGCCCTCGCCCAGCTCGTGGGCAGCCAGCAGGTAGACGATGTCGTGGACGTCCTTCTCGTTCTGCTGCACCACCTGCAGCTTGGACAGCAGCAGGTCGGTGACGTCGAGGGTCAGGGGCATCCGGTCGATCCGGTCCGAGAACGGCAGCACGTGGCACATCTGCAGGCGGTCCATGATGACGTCGACCGCGGTGCCGTCGGTGCCGGAGGTGAAGTACATCTGCCGGTGCCCGTGCATGGTGTTGAAGCGCCGGTCGCCCTCGAAGCCGAGCCCGGCCAGCAGCTCCATCACCGCCCGCTTGGCGGTCGAGACCGAGGCGAAGTCCACGTCCTGGCCGCCGCGCCGGCGCGGCGGGAAGTCTGGAGTGAGGTAGCGGACCGCCTGCCCGCCAAGCAGCTTGAGGGGAACGCCCTGCCGGTTGGCGGCCTGCACCGTCTGGACCGCCGTCGTGAAGGCGTCGGCAGGCAGGCTCGCCTGGCTCACCGCTCCCACCCCCTTCTGCAGGTTGCCCGAACGGTCTCACGCCGGTCCACCACTCCGCGACCCAGGGTTGCGGCATGCGCAACCCTGGTGTCGCCGTGCGCCCGGCTGGCGGCAGACTGCACCGTATGGCGACGACCTCGCGGTTCGACTTCGTGATCGTCGGGGGCGGCTCGGCGGGCAGCGCGCTGGCCCACCGCCTCTCCGCCGACCCCGCCAACCGGGTCCTGGTGCTGGAGGCCGGACGTCCCGACTACCGTTGGGACCTGTTCATCCACATGCCCGCCGCGCTGTCGTTCCCGATCGGCAGCCGCCTCTACGACTGGGGCTACCGGTCCGAGCCGGAGCCGTACCTGCACGGGCGGCGGATCTACCACGCGCGCGGCAGGGTGCTCGGCGGCTCCAGCAGCATCAACGGGATGATCTTCCAGCGCGGCAACCCGCTCGACTACCAGCGCTGGGCCGCCGACCCCGGCATGCAGCGCTGGGACTACGCCCACTGCCTGCCGTACTTCAAGCGGATGGAGACGACCCTGGCCGCCGACCCCGGCGACCCGTGGCGCGGCCACGCCGGCCCGCTGGTGCTGGAGCGCGGACCGGCGTCCAGCCCGCTGTTCGGCGCCTTCTTCGCGGCGGTGCAGCAGGCCGGCTACCGGCTCACCGACGACGTCAACGGCTACCGGCAGGAGGGCTTCGCGGCCTTCGACCGCAACATCCACAACGGCCGGCGGCTGTCGGCCTCCCGCGCCTACCTGCATCCCGCGCTGGGACGACCCAACCTCCAGGTGGTCACGCGGGCGTTGGTCACCAGGGTGCTGTTCGACGGCCGGCGCGCCGTCGGCGTGGAGTACCTGCGCGGGCGGGGCACGCCGAGACGGGTGACGGCCGGCGAGGTGATCCTCTGCGGCGGCGCGATCAACTCCCCCCAGACCCTGCTGCTCTCCGGCGTCGGCCCCGCTGCGGAGCTGCGGGCGCTGGGGATCGAGGTGGTCGGCGACCTGCCGGGGGTCGGCGAGAACCTCCAGGACCACCTGGAGGTCTACGTGCAGCACGCCTGCGGCCAGCCGGTCTCGGTCGCGCCCTACCTCAGGTACCGGCACCGGCCGTGGGTCGGGCTGGCGTGGCTGCTGCTGCGCAGGGGGCCAGGCGCGACCAACCACTTCGAGGCCGGCGGCTTCGTCCGCGGCGACCAGCAGGTCGCCTACCCCAATCTGATGCTGCACTTCCTGCCGATCGCCATCCGCTACGACGGGTCCAAGCCGACCGGCGGCCACGGCTACCAGGTGCACGTCGGGCCGATGTACTCCGACGCCAGGGGGTCGGTGAAGCTGGCCAGCGCCGACCCTCGCGCCCACCCGGCGCTGCGCTTCAACTACCTGTCGACCGCGCAGGACCGGCGGGAGTGGCTGGAGGCCCTCCGGGTCACCCGCCACATCCTCGGCCAGCCGGCGTTCCGGCCGTTCGACCAGGGCGAGGTCTCGCCGGGTCCGGCGGTGCGGAGCGACCAGCAGCTCCTCGACTGGGTCGGCCTCCAGGCCGAGACCGCCCTGCACCCCTCCTGCACCTGCAGGATGGGGACGGACGCGCTGTCGGTGGTGGACCCGGCGAGCCTGCGGGTGCACGGGCTGGAGGGGCTGCGGGTGGTGGACGCCTCGGTGATGCCCTACCTCACCAACGGCAACATCTACGCCCCGGTGATGATGGTGGCCGAGAAGGCCGCCGACCTGATCCTCGGCAACCCGCCCCTGCCGCCGGAACCGCTCGAGTTCTACCGCCACTAGAGAGGCGGTCATGTATCCGGCGTCGCATGCGGCGCCAGGCCATGCCTGCAGCCCTGGAGCTTGCGCGCCGCCCCGGCGCCCACGCAAGCCCCTCAAGCCGGGATACTTGACCGGCTCTCTACCAGGAGGCCGGCTGACCGCCGTCAGTCCCCACGCCTGCCGGTGTAGCCGAGCTGCCGCGACACCGCGCCCGCCGCGTCGATCGTCAGGCGGCCGAGGCGCGGCAGGTCGACCGAGCGGACGCGGAACGACGGCCCGGAGACCGAGACGGCCGCGACGACCTCGCCGTTCAGCTGCCGCACCGGCGCGGCGACCGCGTTCAGCCCCTCCTCGAGCTCGTCCTGGATGGTCGCGTACCCGCGGAGGAGGACCTCATCGAGCTGCCGCCCCAGGCGGGCAGGGTCGGTCACGGTGCGCGGGGTCGACGCCTCCAGCCGCCCCGCCAGGACCCGCTGGCGCTCCAGCTCCGGCATGTGGGCCAGGAACACCTTGCCGCTGGAGCTGGCATGCAGCGGCGTGTGCCGGCCCACCCAGTTGGTGGCGGCGATCAGGTGCCCGCTGGAGACCTGGTCGACGTAGACCACGCCGTCGCCGGAGAACACGCCGATGTTGACCGTCTCGTGGGTCCGGTCGGCCAGCTCCTCCAGCACCGGATGCGCGGTGCGGACCAGGTCGATGCTCGCCATCGCCGCGCCGACCAGCCGGATCAGGCCGAACCCGAGGCGGTAGCGGTCGCTCGTCGGGTCGCGCTCCAGCAGGCCGCCATCGGCGAGCGTGGCCGCCAGCCGGGACGCGGTCGCCTTGTGGACGCCAAGGCCGCGTCCCAGGTCGGTCACCCCGAGCTCGCCCTCCTCGGCGATCAGCTCCAGCGCACGCAGCGCGCGGGCGACCGACCGCACCCCCCCTTTGCGCTCGTCGCTCACGGCGCAACTGTAGCTTGCTCCGCGCATCAGCGCGCGGCTAGGCTCGCTGGCCATGCGGTACTGGCGGGCGGCCGAACCGAAGCGGTCCTACGACGTGGTCGTGGTCGGCGGCGGCGGGCACGGCCTGGCGACCGCCTACTACCTGGCGCGCAACCACCAGACCAGCGACGTGTGCGTGGTCGAGAAGGGCTGGCTGGGTGGCGGCAACACCGCCCGCAACACCACCATCATCCGCTCCAACTACCTCTGGGACGAGTCGGCCGCGATCTACGAGCACTCGCTGAAGCTCTGGGAGGGCCTGGAGGAGGACCTCGGCTTCGACCTGCAGTTCAGCCAGCGCGGTGTGCTCAACCTCGCCCACGACCTTCCGGAGGTCCGCTCCTCGCTGCGGCGGGTGGGCGCCAACGCGCTGAACGGCGTCGACGCCGAGTGGCTGGAGCCGCCGCAGGTCGCCCGCTTCTGCCCGATCGTCAACGTCTCCCCGCAGGTCAGGTACCCGGTGCTCGGCGCGACCCTGCAGCGGCGCGGTGGCATCGCACGCCACGACCGGGTCGCCTGGGGGTTCGCGACCGCGGCCGACCGGCTCGGGGTCGACATCGTCGAGCACTGCGAGGTGACCGGGTTCGTGCGCGGCCCCGGCGGCCGGGTGCAGGGCGTGCACACCACCCGCGGGACGATCGGCGCGGCCAGGGTCGCGCTGGTGGCGGCCGGGCACACCTCGGTGCTCGCCGCCATGCTCGGCCTGCGGCTGCCGTTGCAGTCCCACCCGCTGCAGGCGCTGGTGTCGGTGCTGCTGGCGCCGGTGCTCGGCTGCGTGGTGATGTCCAACGCCGTGCACGTCTACGTCTCCCAGGCCGACAAGGGCGAGCTGGTGATGGGCGCCGGGATCGACGCCCACAACTCCTACACCCAGCGGGGCTCCTTCGAGGTGATCGAGCAGCAGCTGGCGGCGGCCCTCGAGCTGTTCCCGGTGTTCGCCCACGCCAAGCTGCTGCGCACCTGGGGCGGGATCGTCGACGTCTGCCCGGACGCCTCGCCGATCATCGGCCGCACCCCGATCGACGGGCTGTTCCTGAACTGCGGCTGGGGCACCGGCGGCTTCAAGGCGACCCCCGGCTCCGGCTGGGTGCTCGCCGAGACGATCGCCAAGGGCGAGCCGTCGGCGCTGGCGGCGCCGTTCGCGCTGGAGCGGTTCACCAGCGGCGCGCTGATCGACGAGCACGGCGCCGCGGCGGTCGCGCACTGATGCTGCTGCTCCCCTGCCCCTGGTGCGGGCCACGCGACGAGGTCGAGTTCGCCTACGGCGGGCAGGCCGGCATCGCCTA
>WNGB01007898.1_pt1 | contig 15221 bp, 10 predicted proteins | sample 5400681 | NCBI WGS metagenome assembly WNGB01 (sample SAMN13153367, study PRJNA577476) | soil metagenome | isolation source: 115 cm soil or saprolite under grassland replicate 2 | place: USA:California | collected 2016-06-15
GGCAGAAAAGGCCACCAGCGCCCGCTCAACCCCGCTCACACCGCCACCGGCACCCGACTGTCAGACCCCCAGGCCATACTCAAAAAAGGTCACCGTCACAGTTCTGCCGGTACAACACCGGCAGTTCTGTCGGTAACCCACGGAGCGGGTGAGGGGAATCGAACCCCCACTATCAGCTTGGGAAGCTGATGTTCTGCCATTGAACTACACCCGCACGGGCCACCACGGCTGCCGCGCATAGGGCGGCAGGTCGCTGCGTTCCATGCAAACACAGCGTTCCCATATAGCCGTCGCGACGACATCGTACAGGAACCGGTAGGTTGCCAGCGTGTTGCTCTCCGACCACGACATCAAGGCCGAGATCGAGTCCGGGCGGGTCAAGATCGATCCTTACGCATCCGAACTCGTCCAGCCGTCCAGCGTAGACGTCCGGCTGGATCGCTACTTCCGGGTGTTCGAGAACCACCGCTACCCGCACATTGATCCTGCGGTCGAGCAGCCGGACCTGACCAGGCTCGTGGAGACGGTCGGCGAGGAGTCGTTCGTGCTGCACCCGGGCGAGTTCGTCCTCGCCTCCACGTACGAGGTAGTGTCCCTGCCGGACGATCTCGCCGGCCGGCTCGAGGGCAAATCGAGCCTCGGCAGGCTAGGGCTATTGACGCACTCGACGGCCGGGTGGATCGATCCTGGCTTCTCCGGGCACGTGACCCTCGAGCTCTCCAACGTGGCGACGCTGCCGATCAAGTTGTGGCCGGGAATGAAGATAGGTCAGCTATGCCTGTTCCGGTGCAGTTCGCCGGCCGAGCACGCCTACGGGTCGGCGGTCTACGGGTCCCGGTACCAGGATCAGCGCGGCCCGACTCCGTCCCGCTCGTATCTGAACTTCTACCGCGCAAAGGTCTGAGAGCCGGCGGCGGCCCGGCGACGCGCCAGCGGCAGCCGTTATGAACAAATTATCCCGAACCGCTGCCGCGGGGCGAACCGTCACCGGATGTGCGGACGGAGCGCGCCAGTAGCTGCGCAACGTCCACGACCTCGAGCGATTCCTTCGCATCGCCCGAGCCTTTCTTCTCCTCGATCGCATCGCCGAGCATGACCAGGCAGAACGGGCACGCGGTGGACACCGTGTCCGGATCGGTGCCGAGCGCCTCCTCGATCCGCTCGGTGTTGATCCGCTTGCCGATCCGCTCCTCCATCCACATCCGGGCGCCGCCCGCGCCGCAGCAGAAGCCGCGCTCGCGGCACCGGTGCATCTCCCGCGCTTGGACACCGGGTACCTGGGCCATGATTTCCCGCGGCGGTGTGTACACGCGGTTGTGCCTGCCGAGGTAGCACGGGTCGTGGTAGGTGATCTTCTCGTTTATCGGCGCCGTGGGCGTCAGCCGTCCCTCGGACACGAGCCTGGCCAGCAGCTGGGTGTGGTGTATCACCTCATACGAGCCACCGAACTGCGGGTATTCGCGGGCGAGCGAGTTGAAGCAGTGCGGGCAGCTGGCAACGATCTTCCGCACTCCGGCCTCGTTGAGCGTCTCGATGTTCTGCTGAGCGAGCATGGAGAAAAGAAACTCATTGCCCATCCGGCGGGCGGGGTCCCCGCTGCACGCCTCCATCGGCCCGAGGACGGCGAACCTCACCCCGGCGGTATGCAGCAGTTCAGCGACCGCCCTGGTCGTCTTCTTGGCTCGATCATCGAGCGCACCGGCACAGCCGACCCAGAAGAGATACTCGACATCGTCGCCGATCTTCCCGTCAACCACCGGAACCTCGAAGTCGAGTCCTTCCATCCATTCGAGCCGCGCCATCGCCCCCAAGCCCCAGGGATTGCCCTGGCTCTCCAGGTTCTTCAGCAGCGTTGATGCCTCGGTGGGAAATTTGGACTCGATAAGCACCTGGTAGCGGCGCATGTCCATGATGTGGTCGATGTGCTCAATGTCGACGGGGCATTCGCTCACGCAGGCGCCGCACGTGGTGCACGACCAGATGACATCGGGGTCGATCACGGCGTTTTCCGCCTTCGTACCCACGAGGGGCCGGGCCGCCTCGTTTTTCACCTCGTCCGGCAGCGCCTCCCGCTGCTCGTCGGATCCGGCCAGCAGGTAGGGCGCCTTCGCGAGAGCATGATCGCGGAGATCGAGGATGACCATCTTCGGCGACAGCGGCTTCCCCGTGTTCCACGCCGGGCACTGGGACTGGCACCGGCCGCACTCCGTGCACGTGCCAAAGTCAAGCAATCCCTTCCAGGTGAAGTCCTCGATCTTGCTGCGGCCGAACACGTCGTTGTCTGGGTCTGCTTCCTCGAAGTTCAGCACCGTCCCGTTGCTGCGCATGGGCTCGAGCGGGCCAAGGGCGTTCGGGCGGCGGGAGAAGAGGACGTTCAGGGGCGCGACGAAAATGTGCAGGTGCTTCGAGCGTACGACGATGACCAGGAAGATCAGCATCACCGCGATGTGCGCCAGCAAAGCGCCGGTCTCCAGGTTCTCGTTGACGTCGCGCCCGAGCGGATGGAGCGCCTTCCCGGCCAGGTGCGACATGTAGGCCGCGTTCCCGTACGGGAAGTTCCCGGAATTGACCGACGATCCCCGGAACAGGAACATCGTCAAGATCACCAGGAAGATCATGAAGAGAATGAGCCAGGCGCCGCCGAGGTGCGATCCGGCAAACCGCGAGTCGCGGTCGAGCCGCGTCGGCGCTTCGCGTATCCGGATGATCGCGAACGCGATGATCCCTGCGAGCGCCGCGAGGGCGATGGTGTCCTGCAAGAAGCCAAGCACCGGCGACGTGCCGATGAGCGGAATGTGGAAGCTCTTGCTGAACAGGGAACCGTAGGCCTCGATGTAGACCGTGAGCAGGACGAGGAAACCCCAGAACACGAAGAAGTGCGCGAGACCGGGGACGGACCATTTCAGCAGCTTGCGCTGGCCCAGGACTTCGCTGAGCTCAACGGCCACGTCGCGGCCCACGTGCTTCCTGGCCGCGTCGAGACGCTCAGGCGCGGGCTGGCCGCTGGTCGCTAGCCGGTACAGCCACGACACTCGCTGCCCAGCGATCACGACCGCGATCGCTGTCATGACGAGGCCAATGACGATCCGCAGGGTCACCTGGACCTCCCGTTGGGCGCTCGAGCGGTCGATGCCAGCGTACGCCGCAGCGGTTCATCCTCCACCGCCTGCGTTCAAGCTCAGGTCGGGCGGCATATGCAAGGTCGGGGTCAGACGGCATATAACCGCGTAGCAGCTTGCGCCGACCTGTAGCGGCCCTCTACGGGTCGGGGGGCCCGGGATACGGCAGGAACGCCTCGGTTACTTGCGCCTTTGACGGCAGGATAAGTCCACTGGCCATGAAATGATCGCAAATGATGGAGCCCCGGCGACCGGACTCAATGGGGGCACACGTGTCCCGTCGCCGGGGCCTCCTTCCGGGCGGGGCGGCAGGGCCCGAGACCGCCGCTCCGTCCGAGTTCTGTTGTCTGTGCCGGTCCGCTCCGCGCCTGGGCCATGGTTCCACCCGCGTGGCCCAATGTGCGCCGACGGTGAACAGATCCTGCCTTCGGATCACCGGATCGCCGCGACCGGGGGAATCGGCGGCGATCCGGGAGATCCGACAAGCGGCGTGTGCTCATCTCAGTAAGTTGAGCGCTGACCCGTCCGCTCGTGTCACACCCCGGAAGCGGCCGGGAGCCGGTTCCCCGCGCTGGCCGGTTCTTACTGCTCGCGGGGCGGAATTTCTGGCGACGCGGCAAAGTTGAGTCAGCTGGACTCAAGTGATTTGACACCAACGGGAGTGACGCGGCAATCTTGAGCCTGAATCACTCAACTTCGGCAAACGATCAACCTAAGGACTGCTCATGGCACGTGCGGTAGGGATTGACCTGGGGACGACCAACTCCGTAGTCGCGGTCCTCGAAGGCGGCGAGCCCACTGTTATCGCCAACGCGGAGGGATCGCGGACTACGCCGTCTGTGGTCGCTTTCGCCAAGAACGGCGAAGTGCTCGTCGGCGAGGTCGCCAAGCGGCAGGCCGTCACCAACGTCGACCGGACCATCCGCTCGGTGAAGCGCCAGATGGGCACCGGCTGGTCCGTCAAAATCGACGGCAAGGCCTACACCGCCCAGCAGATAAGCGCTTTCATCCTGCAGAAGCTCAAGAGGGACGCGGAAGCATACCTGGGCGAGAAGATCACCGACGCTGTGATCACGGTCCCGGCGTACTTCAACGACGCCCAGCGCCAGGCCACAAAGGAGGCCGGCCAGATCGCGGGTCTCAACGTCCTGCGGATCATCAACGAGCCGACATCGGCGGCGCTCGCCTATCACCTGGAGAAGGAGAACGAGGCGACCATCCTGGTCTTCGACCTCGGCGGTGGCACCTTCGACGTCTCGCTGCTCGAAGTTGGTGAGGGCGTCGTCGAGGTGAAGGCCACCAGCGGCGACAACCACCTTGGCGGTGACGACTGGGACCAGAAGGTCGTCGACTGGCTGGTCAACGACTTCAAGAACGGGCACGGGATCGACCTGTCCAAGGACAAGATGGCGCTGCAGCGACTGCGTGAAGTCGCGGAGAAGTCGAAGATCGAGCTGTCGAGCTCGAGCGAGTCACAGATCAACCTGCCCTACATCACCGCGTCCGCGGAAGGCCCGCTCCACCTGGACGCCAAGCTGACCCGCGCCGACTTCCAGCGCATGACAGCTGGCCTGCTTGACCGGTGCAAGGGCCCGTTCCAGCAGGTCATCAAGGATGCCGGGATCAAGCTGAGCGGCATCGACCATGTCGTGCTCGTGGGCGGTTCTACCCGGATGCCCGCCGTGGTTGAGCTGGTCAAGCAGCTCACCGGCGGCAAGGAGCCGAACAAGGGCGTCAACCCCGACGAGGTGGTCGCCGTCGGTGCCTGCCTGCAGGCTGGGGTGCTCAGGGGCGAGGTCAAGGACGTTCTCCTGCTCGACGTGACCCCGCTCTCGCTTGGAATCGAAACCAAGGGCGGCATTTTCACCAAGCTCATCGAGCGCAACACGACAATCCCGACCAAGCGCTCGGAGATCTTCACCACGGCCGACGACAACCAGCCGTCTGTGCAGATCCAGGTGTTCCAGGGTGAGCGGGAGATCGCTCAGTACAACAAGAAGCTCGGCATGTTCGAGCTGACCGGTCTCGCCCCCGCCCCTCGTGGCGTTCCGCAGATCGAAGTCACCTTCGACATCGACGCCAACGGCATCGTGAACGTGTCCGCGAAAGACCTTGGTACGGGCAAGCAGCAGTCGGTCACGATCACTGGCGGCTCGGCGCTGCCCAAGGACGATATCGACCGGATGATGGCCGAGGCCGACAAGTTCGCCGAGGAAGACCGCAGGCGGCGCGAGGAGGCGGAGACCCGCAACCAGGGCGACACCCTCGCCTACACCACAGAGAAGTTCCTTACCGAGAATGCGGAGAAGATCCCGGAGGACATCAAGTCCGAGGTCGAGGCCGCCGTCAAGGAACTCAAGGAGGCGCTCAAGGGCACCGACACCGAGGCGATCAAGGCCGCTTCGGAGAAGACCGCGCAGGTCAGTCAGAAAATGGGTACGGCGATCTACGCGCAGTCACAGCAGGGGGCCCAGCAGACCGGAGCGTCCACCGAAGGTGGCGAGCAGGGCGCCGAGAGCGCGGCTGGCTCTGGTGAGGAAGAGGTCGTAGACGCCGAGATTGTGGACGAGGGCAAGGACAAGCGAGACTCAGGGGCCGCCTGATGACCTCACGTGACGACACCGATGCGCGGCCGGTCATCCGCGACCGGCGGCGCATCGACCCAGTGACCGGGAAGGTGCGCCAGCCAATGGACCAGGGCGGCCCGACCGATGCGTCGGGCGAGCCAGGCCAGCACGTTCCGCGGCACGCGGCATCCGGGGAGAACCCGGATGCCGCGGCCGCGCAGAACCCGGCCGCCCAGGACTCAGCCGTCACGCAGGACCAGGCGGCGGCGACTACCGCACAACTCGCCGAACGAACGGCAGACCTGCAGCGCGTGCAGGCCGAGTACGCGAACTACCGCAAGCGGGTGGATCGGGACAGGATCGTCGTCCGTGAGCAGGCGCTGGCCAACGTGCTCGGGGCACTGCTACCCGTCCTCGACAACATCCACCGCGCCCGTGAGCACGGCGAGCTTTCGGGCGGATTCAAGTCCGTGGCCGAATCCCTCGAGTCGATCGTCGCCAAGCTCGGCTTGGTCAGGTACGGGGATCCGGGTGAGGCGTTCAACCCGAACGTCCACGAAGCGCTGATGCACTCCTTCTCCAGTGATGTGGAGGAACCCACCTGCGTGCAGATCCTGCAGCCCGGCTACAAGGTCGGCGACCGTATCCTGCGCCCGGCCCGGGTGGCGGTGGCCGAGCCGGGCGGTGGACAGGGCACTCCGGGTGCCGGTGGTCCGCCGGGTGCTACGGCCACGAGCGGTCCTCCGGGTGCCACCGCGGCCGGCGGTCCTCCGGGTGCCACCGCTGCCGACGCTGGTGCCACAGCCGCCGACGGACCGACCGCCAACGGGCCGAGGGGCAAGGGCGAGGAACAGGAACCGGCTCCGCGCACGCCGCGCGGGCCACAGACGCCGGAGGATCGCGGCAGCTGATCCCAAGGGGAACGTGAGAAGAGGCTGTGAGCACGAAGGATTTCCTCGAGAAGGACTACTACAAGGTCCTTAACGTCCCGAAGACTGCTACCGCTGACCAGATCAAGCAGTCGTACCGCAAGCTCGCCCGCAAGTACCATCCTGACGCCAACAAGGGCGACTCCAAGGCGGAGGAGCGGTTCAAGGAGATTTCCGAAGCGTACAACGTGCTGTCGGACGAGAAGCGGCGGAAGGAGTACGACGAGGCGCGCACGCTGTTCGGCGCGGACAGGTTCCGGGTCGGCACGCCAGGCGGTGGCGCGGGAGGCGGCGGCTTCGACCTCGGCGACCTGTTCGGGTCGTCAGGGACGGGCGGGAGGCTTGGCGACCTGCTGGGCGGCATGTTCGGCGGGCGCGGCGGCACCCAGCAGCGCCCGCGCCGCGGCGCTGATGTGGAGACCGAGGTCACGCTTTCGTTCAATGACGCCGCCGACGGTGTCACGGTCCCGCTGCGGCTTACCGGAGAGGGCCCCTGCCCGGTGTGCCACGGCACCGGAGCCAAGTCGGGCACGGTGCCGCGCGTCTGTCCGACATGCGAGGGCTCCGGCCAGGCCAGCAGGAACCTTGGCAACTTCGCGTTCTCCGAGCCGTGCCGAACATGCCGCGGACGCGGGCTCGTCGTGGACGACCCGTGCCCGGCATGTTCTGGCAGCGGCCGCGCGATGAGTACCCGAACGATCCAGGCGCGCATCCCCGCAGGCGTTAAGGACGGCCAGCGCATCCGGCTCAAGGGAAAGGGAGCGCCGGGCGAGCGCGGCGGGCCTGCAGGAGACCTGTACGTCGTGGTGCACGTGCAGCCGCATCCCATCTTTGGGCGGTCCGGCGACAACCTCACGATCACCGTGCCGGTCACCTATCCGGAGGCGGTCCTCGGCGCCGAAATAAAGGTGCCGACGCTGCGCGGCGCACCGGTAACTGTGCGCGTCGCGCCTGGTACGCCGAACGGCCGCACCATGCGTGTCCGCGGTAAGGGCACCCGCCGCACCGACGGAACCTATGGCGACCTCCTTGTCACGGTGCAGGTGGTCGTGCCGCAGAGCCTCAACGGCAAGGCCGCGTCGGCGCTGAAGGAGTACCAGCGGGCTCTGGGTGGTAGCGATCCTCGGGAGGATCTCCTGCAGCGGGCGCGGGTGAGCTGAAGGCTGAAGGTGAGCTGAAATGAGCGCGAGCGACCCATTCGGGCTCTCCGACGAGACTCCCGTTTACGTCATCTCCGTCGCCGCACAGCTGTCTGGGCTGCACCCGCAGACGCTTCGTACCTACGACCGCATGGGATTGGTGTCGCCCGGCCGCGCGGCCGGCCGGGGACGGCGCTACTCGATGCGTGACGTCCTCGCGCTGCGCGAGGTGCAGCGGCTTTCCCAGCAGGAGGGCGTGAACCTGTCGGGGATCAAGCGGATCCTCGAACTCGAGGACGACATCAGGCGGCTGCAGCTCGTCGCCGCCGAGCTGCACACCGAGATCTCGCAGCTGCGCGCCGAGCTGGAATCCACCCGTGCGGTCGCCGCCCGCCTGGCCGGGCTGCGGCGTTCCGCGAGCCAAGGGGCTGACCTTGTGCCGGTCCGCCGAACGGGTGCGGCGGCCGGTCCCACGTCATGGCAGCCACCAACTGAATCAGGAAACGCATAATGGACGAGAAACTGACCCGAAAGAGTCAGGAGGCGCTTTCGACCGCGGTGCGGCGTGCCACTGCCCTGGGCAATCCGCATGTGGACGCGGCGCACCTGCTGGTAGCGCTCATTGAGCAGTCTGAGGGAACCGCCGCACCACTGCTGCGCAGCGTCGGTGCGGATCCAGCCGATGTCAAGCGGCAGGCCGAGGCGCTGCTGGGCCGACTGCCGAGCGCGGTTGGCCATACGGTCAGCGCGCCTAACATGTCCCGGCAACTCGCCGCCGCCTTGAACACCGCTGGACAGCGCGCACGCGAGCTCAACGACGAGTACGTGTCAACCGAACATCTGCTCGTCGGCCTCGCCGCCGACGGTGGAGAGGTCGCGGGCCTGCTGCGCAGGTTCGGGGCAGGCCCGGACGAACTGCTCGGCGCGTTCGAGAAGATACGCGGGAGCAACCGGGTCACCTCCGAGGATCCCGAGGGCACCTACCAGGCCTTGCAGAAGTACGGGATCGACCTGACCGAACGCGCACGCGAGGGCAAGCTCGATCCCGTGGTTGGCCGTGACTCCGAAATCCGGCGGGTCATCCAGGTGCTGTCGCGGCGTACCAAGAACAACCCAGTTCTCATCGGTGAGCCCGGGGTCGGCAAGACCGCCGTCGTCGAAGGCCTCGCCCAGCGCATCGTCGCCGGTGACGTGCCTGAGTCGCTGCGCGGCAAGCGGCTCGTCGCCCTGGACCTGTCTGCGATGGTGGCCGGCGCCAAGTACCGCGGCGAGTTCGAGGAACGGCTGAAGGCCGTGCTCAGCGAGATCAGGGAGAGCAACGGCCAGGTCATCACCTTCATCGACGAGCTGCATACGGTTGTGGGCGCGGGCGCTGCGGAGGGCGCGATGGACGCCGGCAACATGCTGAAGCCAATGCTCGCCCGCGGCGAGCTGCGCATGGTCGGTGCCACGACGCTGGACGAGTACCGCGAGCGCATCGAGAAGGACCCGGCGCTTGAACGCCGCTTCCAGCAGGTCCTCGTCGGCGAGCCGACGGTTGAGGATACGATTGCCATCCTGCGCGGGCTCAAGGGCCGTTACGAGGCGCACCATCAGGTGCAGATCTCAGACACCGCGCTGATCGCGGCGGCGACGCTGTCCGACCGCTACATCACCGGGCGATTCCTCCCCGACAAGGCGATCGATCTGATCGACGAGGCCGCGTCCCGGCTGCGCATGGAGATCGACTCCCAGCCGGTCGAGGTCGATGCGCTGCAGCGCGTCGTGGACCGGATGAAGATGGAGGAAATGGCGCTCGCCAGGGAGAACGACCCGGCCAGCAAGGAGCGGCTTGACCGGCTCCGCCGTGATCTGGCCGACCGCCAGGAGCAGCTCACCGCGCTGTCCGCCCGCTGGGAGCGGGAGAAGGCCGGCCTGAACAAGGTCGGTGAGCTCAAGAAGCGGCTGGATGAAGCGAAGGTCGATGCCGAACGCGCACAGCGGGACGGTGACTTTGAGACCGCGTCCCGGCTCATGTACGCGGAAATACCGACGTTGGAGCGCGAACTCGCCGAGGCGAGCGGCGCGAGCAGCTCCGGTGCCACGGCCGACGCCGCCGAACTCGGTGCCGATACGCCCATGGTCAAGGAGGAGGTCGGCCCCGACGATGTCGCCGAGGTGGTGTCGTCGTGGACGGGTATTCCAACGGGCCGGTTGCTTGAGGGCGAGACAGGCAAGCTGCTACGGATGGAAGACGAACTTGGCGAGCGGCTGGTCGGCCAGGCTCGGGCGGTGCAGGCGGTGTCCGACGCGGTGCGCCGGGCCAGGGCCGGAGTAGCCGACCCGGACCGGCCAACCGGCTCGTTTTTGTTCCTCGGGCCGACGGGTGTCGGTAAGACGGAGCTGGCCAGGGCACTCGCCGCATTTCTGTTTGACGACGAGCGCGCCATGGTCCGCATCGACATGAGCGAGTACGGGGAGAAGCATTCGGTTGCCCGGCTCATTGGTGCGCCGCCCGGCTATGTCGGTTACGAAGAAGGCGGCCAGCTCACCGAGGTCGTACGGCGTCGGCCATACTGCGTGGTGCTCCTCGACGAGGTGGAGAAGGCACACCCGGAAGTGTTCGACGTCCTGCTGCAGGTGCTGGATGACGGTCGGCTCACCGATGGTCAGGGCCGCACCGTCGACTTCCGAAACACGATCTTGATCCTCACTTCCAACATCGGGTCGCAGTTCCTTGCGGATCCATCGCTGGGAGAGGGAGCGCGGCGTGATGCGGTCATGAACGTCGTCCGCACCACGTTCAAGCCCGAGTTCCTCAACCGGCTCGACGACGTGATCCTGTTCAACCCGCTGTCCACGGAAGATCTCACCAAGATTGTGGACCTGCAGGTGGACCGGCTCGGCAAACGACTCGCGGACCGACGGCTCACACTGACCGTCAGCCCAGCCGCACGCGAATGGCTCGCGCTGACCGGATTCGACCCGGTGTACGGCGCCAGGCCGCTCCGGCGGCTCGTCCAGTCGGCGATCGGCGATCAGCTCGCACGTTCTCTGCTGGCCGGCGACATCAGGGAGGGCGATGAGGTTCTCGTGGACCTGGACGAGGTGGCCGACAAGCTGACAGTCCGCGCGGCCGACGTGCATGCTGCTGGGGTTAGCTGACGCGGCATATTTTCCGAACGGCTGCCGCAGCGTGACACGTCAGCGCAGCCGTTCGGGCGTTGGCTAGTCGTCAGTTTCCAGCCTGTCGATCAGCCGGTCGTAGTCGTCTTCCGGCAACCCAAGATCGTTGCGAATCCGGTACCGCAGATTCAGCAGCAGCCGCAGTTCGCCCGCGCCATCGCCGGGAACAGCGGCCCCAGCCTGAGCCGGGCCCCCTGGCAGGCACCCCTCGACGCCCTTGGTTACCCAGGCAAGGGCACCTGGCAGGTCAGACTGCTCAAGCAGCAGTTCGGCCACGAGGTCGCACACAGTGGGGTCGGAGGTGTCCTCGGCCTCCAGTTGCCGGATGATGCCGGCCGCTTGTTCCGGCTGACCGAGGAGGTAAAGCGCACGGGCCAGGGGTACCCGGGGGTCCACGAACGTCGGCCCGCCATCCGTGATGGCCTCACGAAAGGCATCGGTCGCCTCGGCCGGATCGTCGGCGAGCAGCCACTGCTCCCCCGCCCTCAGATAGGCCTCCGCGCGGGACATCCCGCCCGCTGGGTCTCCGGTGGATGCAAGCCGGGACATGCGCAGCGCCGCCGTCAGATGATCGCCGCAGCTCGCGGCGTCAAATTCGATCGCATCGAAGAGGTCAACGGTCAAGCGAGCCACAATTTGACGCTACCCAGCCAGCTTCGGTTCAATGCCGCAGCCGCGCATCCAGGGCAAACTGATCACCGGCGAGCCCGCTCGAGCGCATCCCAGAATCCGCGACGCAGCGCATGGCGGACCTCGTCGTGCAGCAGAAAATCAATCGGCAGCGACGAGCCCTGCAGCAGCCGTGCCTCAAGGTCGGACGGCATCCGCGGCTTTCTCGCCAGCACCGCTTCCAGCCACAGCGCGGGCGCTTCTCGCGCGACAGAATCGCCGAACTCCACGCCTTCGGCATGCGCCGCCGCCGTGGCATCGGCGAGCGTGGCCGTTGGGGCCTGCGATGCGGTGTAAGGAGGCTGCGGTGGCGCGTATGGGGCCGGTGACGTGCCAGGACCGTCAGGGCCGATGCTGGCCACGGCTTGTTCGGCAGGCAGTGGTGGCGCGGCACGCAGTGGTGGCGCGGCTGGCGCGGTCCGCGCGGTCGGTGGCTGAGGGTCCGACGGGATTGCACGGCGTCCTGGCGCTGATGACGCCGGGGCTACAGTCACCGGTGGCGGGGCCGCAAGGCCCGGGGCCGGGGCCCCAAGGCCAGGGGCCGGAGCCGCAAGACCCGGGGTTGGGGCAGCGTACAACTGCGGCTGCACCGACTGGTCCTGCGCGGTGCCGAGCTGTGCCTCCTGCGCGGTGCCGCGCTGTGCCTCCTGCGCGGTGCCGCGCTGTGCCTCCTGCGGCTGCGGCGATTGGTTCCGTTGCGGCAATTGAGGTTCGTGTGGTGCCTGTTGTTGTTGCAGCGCGTTCTGATGTTGGGACGCATCGTCTCCGAGGGTTTCCGGCTGTGGCGGGGCCGATCCCGCTGGCGCTGCTGGTGGAGCCGCTGGCGCCGATGCTGCCCGTGGGGCCGCTGGCGCGGGTGCCGACAGCGTATGCGGGCCGAGACTCGATGAGGTGTGCGGCCGGAGACCTGATGTCGCCTGCGACGGGGCTCCCTGCAGCGCCAGCGGTGCGGGGCCCGCAAGCGCCTGCCCGGGCGTGGCAGAGGACGACCGAGACTTGACGTCACGGCGCGCGAGTTGCCCGCTGGGCGGAGCCTGGGCCGGCAGACCGGCAATCGCTTGGCCAACTGGAATCTGCTGGCCGACCGGTTCTTCATGGCCGACTGGAGCTTGCCCGGCGCTGACCCGAGCCTGCCCGGCGCTGACCGGAGCTTGCCCGGCGCTGACCGGAGCTTGCCCGGCGCTGACCGGAGCTTGCCCGGCGCTGACCGAGGCCTGCCCGGCGCTGACCCGAGCCTGCCCGGCGCTGACCGGAGCTTGCCCGGCGCTGACCGAGGCCTGCCCGGCGCTGACCGGAGCTTGCCCGGCAGCGGGTGACCGTACACCAGGCGAGGCGCCATCGCTGACCGCCGCCGACTCTGCACGCGTGGGCTCTTGGTCACCCGGGTCCTGCTGGACGGCCGGGCCCGCGTAATTGTCCGCAGCCGAAAGGTCCACCGCCGGTTTCTGCGGGCTGGCCACCGCCGGCTGACCCGGCCTCGGCACGTGCGCAGGCTCGGGTGCGGCCGCTGGCGGCGGGTAGATCGCGCCTGCCCCCTGACGCTCCGAAAGTGGCGCGTGGTGAGCACCGTGCGCGCCGACGACAGCGTGCCCGTTCGCGACGGGAGCGCCCAGGTAAGGCGCAACGCTATGCCCCGCTGGGATTTGTGCAGGCTCGCTGGCCGCGAGCACGCGGACGTGGGGTCTGAGCTCGGCCGCATCGACCTCGATTACCGCGTCACATTCCTGGCGCAGTACCGGGGAAGCCTGCCAGCGCCCGTCCGCGGCGACCTGCACGAGCGTGACCCGAACCCCCAGGTCTTGAACGTCCGCGATGACGCGGGCCAAGTCTTCCTCTGCGCTCACGATGACGGCATCGGCGATGGCGTGATTATGGGCGAGGGTGGATAGATCGCGATGAACCTCGGCGTCAACACCCTCACGGCGGCCTGGCCGCATCCGGCCGAGTCGCAGCTTGAGACCGGGCAGCTCGGCCAGCGCATCGTGATCAGAGGTGCGGCGGCCGTCAATGGCAGCGTCGTACCAATAACACCTGAGCAGCGGCAAACCCGAACGCTCGCTGGCGATTTTGCTCAATAGCCGCAGCAGCCCGGAGTAGTCCCAGGAGACGGACTCTCGGCGACGGGTTCCATGAACAGCCATTGCGCCGTCCGCCAGCACGTAGCCCGCGTCCACGAACAGCGCGCAACGGTCCATGCGACACCGCCCTTCCCTCGACGCGTGACCCTACAGCGCCCAACCTTCGCCGTGCGGGTCGTGCGTAGCTCAGCAGATCACGAGTGTTCCCACAGCGTAATGAAGTCCGCTCCTGGCGTAAGCCTTTCCGCGTATTCAGCATCGGCCGACAGGGCAGAATGCCTCGCATGCGGCTTCTTGTGCTCGGAGGGACCCGTTTTCTTGGGCGTGCCGTCGTCGATGAGGCAGTCCAGCGCGGCCACGACGTAACGACCTTCGCACGAGGGCTGAGCGGTGAGCCCCGGCCGGGTGCCGAAGCTCTACACGGAGACCGGACGAGCGCGGACGACGTTTCCGAGCTGGGAAAACGCGAGTGGGATGCGGTCATCGACACATCGGTGCTCGCACCAGCTCACGTGCTGGCCTCGGCCCGCGTGCTCGCGGGCCATGTGGCGCATTACAGCTACGTTTCGAGCCTGCGCGCATACCGCGACTGGCCCGGCGCACCGGTGGACGAGGATTCGCCAACCCACGAGTGCCCGCCTGACGCGGGCGGTGATCTCGCCTACGGCGTTCTTAAGGCTGGATCCGAACGCGCGGTCGCAGAGGTGTTCCCCGGACGTTGCTTGCTCATCCGGCCGGGCGTCATCGTAGGACCACACGAGAGCCCGCGGCGGCTGCCCTGGTGGCTGGAGCGCGTTCTCGCAGGCGGCGCCATCCTGGCGCCCGGGCATCCTGGCCATCGCGTGCGGGCGGTTGACGTCCGCGATCTTGCCGCGTGGATCCTCGAGAACACCCGCCGCCATATTCCCGGCGCCGTCGACATTCCCGGATCTGACCGGGAAACCTTTGGCGGCATGCTCGCCACGTGCGTGCGCGTCACGGCAGCGAGCCGAAGGGGCCCGGAGCCGGAGTTCGTCTGGGTAGACGACGATGCGATCCTCGCAGGCGGCGTCCGGCCATGGTGGGAGTTGCCGATGTGGGCACCGTCCATTCCAGAATGGGCAGGCACGTGGGAGGTTCCTGGCGAACGGGCACGGATGACCGGCATGCATTACCGGCCGTTCGCCGACACTGTGCGGGATACCTGGCGCTGGTTGCGCCACGAGCAGGCCAGCCGAGGCCAGCCACCGGGAGCCTCTGCCGCGGTCGCACGTAACGCAGCCATCCCAGGAAATGCAGCCATCCCAGGAGTTTGCGACGTGGGCCTCGATCCGGCGAAGGAGCAGAAGATCCTGGCCTCCCTTTGAGCCCCGCCGCTTCGTCGATGCCCAGGGGGCAACCTCCGTTCATGAAGTCAATTCATGGCTAAAAAGGGTGGGGTGGGGTGACATGCCCGCGAGCAGGGCGGTCAGCTCAGGCCGAGGTCGGCAAGGTCGTAAACCGCGCGAAGGGGCAGTCCCCGCCCCATGATCCGCTGGCGGGAGCCCCGTTCGACGAGGACGGCCACACCAGCCAC
>WNGB01007899.1_pt1 | contig 15218 bp, 13 predicted proteins | sample 5400681 | NCBI WGS metagenome assembly WNGB01 (sample SAMN13153367, study PRJNA577476) | soil metagenome | isolation source: 115 cm soil or saprolite under grassland replicate 2 | place: USA:California | collected 2016-06-15
CGACCTCGGAAACCGCTCCATCCTGGCCGGCTGCCACCTGCGGTCCCTCCCGCCGCGGGAGGGCGAGGAGGCGCGCCGTCGCCTGCGCTCGGCGCTCCGTGTCCGCGCCGCGAAGGTGCCGACGGAGAAGCTCCGCGAGGCGACCGCCGACGGGACGGTCTTCCGCATCTGGCAGGAGATCGTGGACGCGGCCGACGCCCGCCCACCGCCCAGGCTTCAGAACACCGACGGCGAGGACTTCGTCCTTACGGTCGACCGGTTCGACGTCGCGCCCGGGAAGGCCGACGAAGTGGTCGCCGCGCTCCTGCGCCTTCCCGACGCACAGCGAGATGAGGGAGAGGACGACGGAGTCGTCACCGTCTCCTTCGTGAAGGACGGGAACGCCAAGGGCGTACTGCCGACGACGCTCACCGGTCGCGCCATCCTCGAAGGCGGTCTCCTCCGGCTCGAGACCAACTCGATGAAGCGGGCCGACCGGCTGCGTTCGCTCGTCGCGGAGCGGCTCGGCGCGCTCGTGTCCTTTCGGATCCGGGAGCACGCCGATCCTGTGGCCCACCTCGCGGAAGCGGCGGCGCGGGGCGCACCGCGCGCGCCATCCGAGCCCATGCCGCCGGAGGTGCTCGAGGTCGTGAAGCGGATGCAGGGCGAGCAATACCGGAGCTGGCTCGACGAGGAGATCCCAGCGCTCGGCGGCCTGACCCCGCGCGAGGCGGCGAAGCGGAAGGGCGCGCCGAGGAAGAAGCTCGATCTGCTCCTCGCCGAGATCGAGCACGCCGAGGCGGGACAGCCGGAGCAGCAGCGGTTCGACGTCTCCGTTCTGCGGCGCGAGCTCGGGGTCCGGTAGCCGGGCGATGTCACCGATGGTGTAACGTCACCGGTGACGTCGGCCGGACGCACGCGTCGCGGGTGAGGGATCGTATTCACTCCGGGTTCATGTCGGCGCCGACGTCAGCCTTGACCGCCGACAGGCCGCGCGGCGAGGACGCCAGTAGGCACCCGTTAGGCACCCTGACATTGGGTGCCTAACAAGGTGCCATCTCGCTTCGGCACCTTCGAAGGCATCCTGTTCGGCACCCGAGTTGGCACCTGAGTTGGCCTAAGTCCCGGAGACGCCTGTCCTTGCCCCACCCGGCAGGCGAGTCGTGATCGAGGTCGTGGAGCGGGTCCCAGTTTCCCGACCCCTCTCCCGCAACCACTGGTAGAGGGGTCGGGAAACTGGGACCAGTAGTGGAAAGGAGAAGAAGGGGGTGGGGCAAGGAAGAAGGAGGTTAACGGATAGAAGAAATGGAATGGGGAGATGAAGAAGTTGGGAAGATGATGGTGGGGAGGCTGGGGTAAGTGGCGGGGAGGTGGTTGCTGGCGGTTCGGGGTACGGATCGGGGACCTCGCTGGCGTTCGGTCAGCGGTGCCGCCAGGCCGGGGTGCGGCCGTCGATGGGTTCCGTCGGGGACGCCTACGACAACGCGATGTGCGAGTCGTTCTTCGCCAGCCTCGAGTGCGAGCTGCTCGACCGGTACACGTTCAAGTCGCAGACCGAGGCCCGCCTGGCGATCTTCAGGTACATCGAGGGCTGGTACAACCCGCATCGTCGCCACTCGGCCCTCGACTATCAGTCACCGGTGAACTACGAAAGGAAGCACCTTGCTGCGGCTTAGCCCACGCAGCCGCACAGGCTCCACGGAACCGGATCAACTCCACAGGTACTCCACTCCGCGCTGCCGCAACTCGGCCGGGTACCGCTTCCCCGGTCCGCGCTTCCCTGCACGGCGGACCGCGTCCCGGAACGCCGCCGCTTCCTTCACGATGTCCATCACGCCCTCCTCGTTGAGGACGAGGATGGTCGCCGGGAAGGCCGTTCAGATCACGACGGGGCGGGGCGAGGACTTACGACCTTCTCGATGAAGAGCGGGTCCTTCGAGAGCTTGAACGTCTCGGAGCGATGGGGCTGCAGGCTGAACGCTCGCCAGATGCGGCTGACCGCGCTCTGGGATATTCCGAGCTCGCGCGCCATTGATCGCGTGCTCCAGTGGGTCGAATCGCGCGGCTTCGCCTCGAGCGTCCTCGTGATGACCCGCTCCACCTGGGCGTCCGAGATCTTCCGCGGCGCACCCGGGCGCGGCTCGTCCAGTAGCCCATCCAGGCGCTTCGCCATGAATCGCGAACGCCATCGCATCACGGTCGTGCGGTTGAGCCGCAGCCGCGATGGCAACGTGCGAGTTATTTCCCTCCGCGCTCGCGACCCGATGCACACCTCACGCTCGAGTGCGAGCTCCCGGAGGAGGCGCATGACGCCTGACACTCCGGATCGCACTGCCGAGGTCCTCCGCCTCGCGTACATCGAGGGGCTCCACCTCGGCTTCTGCGTCAGAGGCGGCGGGACCACCCGGAGCTGCCAACTACGCTCGGCCGGGGATCCCGAGGATCCCGGAGAGCCCAACAACAACCAAACGTAGAATTTGGACGTGATCTCGCCTGGACGTGGATCAGCCGCCCGGCGCCTCGCCTGGGTGGCACCGCCATGCCCCCTCGCCGGGACGGGCGCCGCGCGAAGGAGGTACGATTCGACTGCGTCGGACTGGCTCTTGCGCCGGCGTGATCACGGGGATGGTCCCTTGCCCGACGACGACCGGACTGTTGCATCGAATCCTCTGACGGATCTCACGACGCGCGAGGTCGCCGAGCCGGCCGCCGCGCGTCAGGAGCTCGCGGCGGCTCATCCCGTGGCTTCGGGATCGAGCGAGATCGACGCCGGATTCGAAGCGCTGTACCGGGCCCTGTTCGAGCACAGCGCCGATGGCGTGCTCCTGACGAAGCCCGACGGCACGATCCTGCGCGCGAGTCCATCAGCATGTCTCGCCTTCGGGCGGTCGGACACCGAGATACGGCGCCTCGGCCGTGCTGCCCTCGTTGTAGACGACGACGCCCTGCAGGCCTTCCTCCGAGAACGCGAGCGGGCCGGCGTGGCAAAGGCTGAGCTGACCCACCGCAGAGCGGACGGCACGCCGTTCCCGGTGGAGGTCTCGTCGGCGGTGATCCTGACGCGGAACGGCGAACCTTACACATACATCATCTTCCGCGACATCACCGAGCGGAAGAAGGCCCAGGACGCGCTCCGGGAGAGCGAGCACCGCGTCAGGCTGAAGCTGGACAGCATCCTCTCTCCCGATGGGGACATCGGGACGCTGGAGTTCGCCGACATCATCGACTCACAGGCGCTCCAGTCGCTCATGGACGACTTCTACAAGCTCGCTCGCGTGCCGATGAGCCTCGTCGATCTCAAAGGCAAGTTGCTGGTGGGCGTGGGGTGGCAGGAGATCTGCACCAACTTCCACCGGGTCCATCCGGAGACCTGCAAGCACTGCATCGAGAGCGACACGCAACTCTCGGCAGCCATTCCGCCGGGAGAGTGCAGGCTCCACAAGTGCAAGAACAACATGTGGGACCTCGCGACGCCGGTCTCCGTGGGAGGGAAGCACCTCGGCAACATCTTCTCGGGGCAATTCTTCTTCGAGGACGAGACGCTGGACCACGACCTGTTCCGGGCGCAGGCCGCGAGGTACGGCTTCGACGAACGGGCGTATCTCGCCGCGCTCGAAGCCGTTCCGCGTCTGAGCAGGGAATCGGTCGCCGTCGGCATGGCCTTCTTCCTCAAGCTGGCCGACATGCTGTCACGTGTGGGCTACAGCAACGTCAAGCTGGCCCGGTCGAGCACGGAACGCGAGGCCTTGATGGCCTCGCTACAACGGAGCAAGGAGCGGCTGGAGGAGGCCGACCACCGCAAGAGCGAGTTTATCGCCGTGCTCTCGCACGAGCTCCGCAACCCGCTCGCGCCCATCCGCAACAGCCTCTACTTGCTCGACCGCGGCCAGGGCGGGAGTGAACAGGGTGAGCGCGCGAAGGCCATCATCCGGCGCCAGACCGAGCACTTGGCGCGGCTGGTGGACGACCTGCTCGACGTGACTCGCATCTCGCGCGGGAAGATCACGCTCACCCGCACGCGGATCGACGCCCGTGATGCCGTCCGGCGGACCTGCGAGGACCACCAGGCCGTGTTCGACCAGCGCGGCGTCCAGCTGCGGCTCGAGTTGCCCGCTCGTCAGGTCTGGATCGACGCGGACGCGACGCGCATCTCGCAGGTGGTCGGGAACCTGCTCCAGAACGCGGCGAAGTTCACGCCCCAGCGCGGGTCGACTTCAGTGAGCGTCAGGGCGGTGGATGGGCGCGCCGAGATCCGGGTCCGCGATGACGGCATCGGGATCGAGCCCGAGCTCCTGGGACAGATCTTCGAGCCTTTCGCGCAGGCGGAGCGTGGTCTCGCCAGGACTCAAGGCGGGCTCGGCCTTGGACTGGCCCTGGTGAAGGGGCTCGTCGAGCTGCATGGCGGTGCCATCAGCGCGCGGAGCGAGGGTGCGGATCGCGGCTCCGAGTTCGTGGTGTCGCTGCCGCTGGTGGCCGATACCGACGTCGCGCGCGCAGAAGCCCGCCCGCGACGCTCGGAGGGGACGCGCCTGGTCCTCGTCATCGAGGATAACGTCGATTCTGGCGAGTCACTGGCCGAGGTACTGGCGCTCGAAGGCCACCGGGTCCACGTCGCCACGGACGGCAGGTCGGGGATCGCGAAGACGCGAGAGCTGCTGCCCGACGTGGTGCTTTGCGACATCGGGCTTCCCGATACCGACGGATACGAGATTGCGCGAACGGTTCGCGGAGACGGTGAGCTCCGCTCGACGCACCTCATTGCGCTGAGCGGCTATGCGCAGCCGGAGGACAAGCAGCGAGCGGCCGAAGCGGGATTCGACGCACATCTCGCGAAACCGGCGCGGCTGGAGGAGCTCACGGAGCTGATCGCCCAGGCGCCGCTCAGGGCGCGGTGACCTCACAGCGCCGACTCGTGTGCCGCGGCGAGCGGTTGATCTCAACTACATCAAGCCGTTCGAGATCGAAGGCGAGGACCTCCTCCGCATCGCGCTCGCAGGGGAGATCGACGACCTCGACGGCAGCTGTTCGTGGATCATGTCTCGAGCCTCAAGCGCGAGCTCGTCCGCAAGCGCATGAAGAAGCTCAAGGCCGAGCGCGACGCGGAGCGAGCCGAGCAGTGAGGACGCGCACCCAAAGCTTCGCCGCGCGCCGATCAAGAACAGAGACCCGCAGCCGGGCGAAGCTGCGGGGCCACACGACGACATGGTGGCGCTGGAGCAGAGCATCCTCGCTGACCGCCAGGCTGGCGACCTGGTGCCCGGCACGGGTGGGCTCCGGAAGATCCGGCTCGGCCAGCGGGGCCTCGGCCGCGGCAAGCGGGGCGGCGTGCGCGTCTTCTACCTTGACCTGCCGCGCCGGGGCGTCACGCACCTGCTCGCGATCTTCGGGAAGGCGAGAAGGTCGATCTCTCGCCAGCCGAGCGGCGGCAGGTTGCGGCGCTCGTGAAGGAACTGAAGAAGGAAGAGGAGAAGACATGAAGCGGAAGACCACGAAGGCGAGCGCTTTCTCGAAGCTCAAGGCCGGATTTGAAGACGCCATCGCGTACCACCGGGGCGCCCGGCAGCCCCCTACACCGATGGGCGCGAAGGAAGTGCTCGCGGTCCGCGCGCAGCTGCGAGTCTCACAGGCCGCGTTCGCGCGGATCCTCAACGTGAGCCCACGGACCGTGCAGGCATGGGAGACGAATGCGCGGCGCCCGTCCGACGCGGCGCTCAAGCTTCTCTCGGTCGCCAAGAAGAATCCCGAGGTCCTCCTTCCCTAGGACCAGCGGGAAGAGGTTTCACCGCGAGCAGATGTCGGGCTGCGTGGCATCGTGGTCGGCCGCAAGAACCACTACGGCTCGAAGTCCCGGCGCGGGACCGAGGTCAGACCTGATTCCCGCTGACCGCCGGGAAGCACCTCTCGCGCCTGCGGCGCATGCCGATCCTGCGGCCGCCGAGATGGCGGCCGGGTTCGCGCGGTGAACGGCTCGCCGGTGGCCGAGGGCGCCGTTTCCTGATCGGCGAGATCGACGCAGGGATCTCCCTCGGCGATCATCGCCTCGCGCCCATGAAGAAGGGGTGGAGCTTAGCGGGCCCCACCCCCAAGACGGCCCTACTCGCGCAAATGAAGAGGAGAGGCCGAGGAGCAGGAGATCATGTCGATCACCGAAGCACAAGCCCGGCGTGCGTTGCGGTACGCCGACATCCCCTGGAACACGGAGGTCGATGACCCGCGCGAGTGCGCCTGGGTGACCCACGACCACCAAGGCATCCTCGGCGGGCTGGCCGCCGCCTTCGCCGTCGGTCGCAACAACCTGCGGCAGGCAGAGGACTTCCTGGCCGACCTTGGCCTGGGCGCGCGCCGCGCCCTCGGCCTCGGACGCGGAAGCCCATGCGACACCACCCTGTACCGCCTCCTCGTCGCACAGGACCCGGCCGGCTTCGAGGAGACGGTCTTCGCCCAGGTGAAGGACCTCATCGCTCGCAAGGTGGTGAGGAACGATCGCCTGAAGCTCGGCGTCATGAGCTTCGACGGCAAGGGGACCTGGTCCCGCGCCGACGGCGAGAAGGTGGAGGGCGCCCGGCAGTCGTCGTACGACGCCGATGGCTCGTCCCTGCAAACCTTCGGCGCGCTCCGCGCCGCGCTGACCTCGTCGTCGGTCTGCCCCTGCGTCGGGCAGAAGACCATCGGCTCCAAGGAGGGCGAGGCGACCGCGTTCCGCGAGTTGCTGCCCAGGGTCTGCGACGAGCTGGAGGGCCTCAGCAACCGCCCGTCACTTGGAGACTTTCCGGGTGACGGGCGTTGTGTTTCGAGGCTCCGTGGTGCGTTCCGTGGTGCGCTTTCGCGGCGCCCGCCACGGCCGTGGGTGTCGAACGAGCCCCGCCCCCGATACGTGCCGCCCGGCTGGCGCATGCGACTCATCCGCGGCCGCGTGTTTCAGCTCTGCGTTGTCCGAGAGAAGTCGGGCGCGAGAAAACATGTCGGATCGATCGAGATGATCCGGCAGTGCCCCGCGTACCTAGCGGTCAGTCCGCGTTCCCATTTGCGCGCGTTCCCGCGGCGAGCCCGCTCGTCATCGAGTCGGTCGGTCGTCCTTCCGATTCGTCGTGGCGGCTGCGAGTGGCACTTGGCCGGCGCGCGGTGACAGTAAGCTTCTCGCGCAGGGATGACGGTACTCGTATCGCCCTCGACGCGCACGACGACGCGCCGGGGGCGTGGTCGATCGCGCTCGACCTGCGAGTACGCCCATTCTTGACCGCCACGATCCCGTCGGACTTGCCGGAGCGCCTCCACTGGGCTCTCTCCGCGCTGTTGCCGCTCACGCTCGTTAATGGAGACGCGGATAGCCTGATTGCTGTCGATCGCGACGGTGAGCGGGCCACGCGCACGGCGTGATGGCCAACGCGGCGTCCTCGGCGCCGGGCTCGAGGAGCACGGCGATGAGGGCGCAGCCGCGAGCGGCCGGGCCGCAGGGGTCACCGCTCGTGCTCGAGCCCGTCGCGGTCAAAGACGCGCGGGAGGAGATCGCGCTCGACGAGCTTGCGCTTCTTCCTGGCGGCCTCGCGCAGGCACCCGGTCGCGAGCCGGTCGAGATCACGCATGCCGCGGGTGGCGGTCTCGTGGAGCATGGCGACTGCGTCGTGGGTGAAGACGTCGCGGTCGCAGCCGGCGCGCTTCATCCGATAGCGCAGGTACTCGGCGGTGTCCTCGGGCGTGAGCGGGTCGATGTGCAGGCGCCAGTGGATGCGCGAGTGCAGGGATCGGTACCGCCGGAGCTGGAGCTGGTCCTTCAGCTCGGGCGGACCGACGAGGATGAGGGAGAGGAGCGCCTTCGAGTCCCACTCGTACTAGAGGAGAATGTGGAGGTGCCCGAGCATCTCGGTGCAGGAGGTGGGCCTCGTCGATGAGGAAGACGGGGTGGATCCGCTCCTTCCCGAGGTCCTGGACGTGCGTGGACACCGAGTAGAAGACCGCGCGGCGGTCGCCTTCGGCGAGAGGCCGAGGGCGAGGCAGAGTTGATGGTAGAAGTCGCGCCGGCCGAGCGTCGCGTTGTGGCAGTAGGTGAGCCGGTAGCCGGCCTCGGGGAGGCGGGCGCGTACGGCGCGCAGCACGCAGGTCTTGGAACGCCGGGGTCGCCGGTGAGAAGCACGGAGGCGTGCTCCGAGACGGCCTCGCAGAGCTCGTCGACGACGCCGGCTTTCGAGGTCGGAAGCCAGAGATCGCCGTCGGAGATCTCCTTCGAGAAGGGCGCCGCCTTCAGGCCTAACGCGCCGAGATAGGTATCGCTCATCGCTTGCCCTCCTCATCGCGGCGGCGGCCGGTGGCGCGGTCGAGGAGCGCGCCGGCCGGGTCGAACGGCGTCACGCGCGCCTCGTCGGGCACGCCGGGCGGCGGGGCGGCCGCTTGCGGTGCGCGTTCGCCTTCGGGTCGACGGGGTGGAGCGGCAGCCGCTGGCCCTCGTGCTCGACCCACGGCGCGCCGTCGAGGAGCGAGCGGCCGACGGTGACGACCCGGCCGGCGAGGAAGCCCTGGTCGAGCTCCCAGTGCTGCCCCTCCACAGAGACGGTCACCGACCAGGAGGTCGCGTGGGAGTTCCACCGGCGCACGGGCCGCGCCGTGAGCCGGTCGTCCGCGCCGTGAGAGCCGGTCGTCGATGAACGCGGGGACCTCGTCGTAGGAGGGTGCGGACGAGGCGGCGGCCTGAAACGACACCGCCCGCGGCGGGGATCACGAAAGGCTGCGAGCGGAGCCTGCGGCAAGGCAGCAGGCGGACGCGGCGCCGTCCGCTCGGCGTCTAGGCAATGGCCCCGCCCGTCCAGGCGACGGCCCCGCCCCATATGCCGGCACCCGCCCGGACGCCCGCCGCTCGACCGCGGGGACGTGTTCCGGCATCCTTCCTCAAGCTGTTACGCGCAGTGAGGCGCAGGGACCCTGCCGCGCCACAGCCGAGGTGGTGCGTGCTCGTTCGAGCCCAATGGCATGCGGGGGCGCTCGCGCCCTTCGTGGGACGCGAGGAGGAGGCGAGGCGCGCTTGCGACGCGCTCGCGCCCGCCCTCGCGGGCGAGGGCTGCCGCGCGGTCCTGATCCTCGCCCCCACGGGCGGCGGCAAGACGGCGTTCGTCGAGCACCTCGCGCCCGCGCTGGAGGCGCGAGGAGCGGTCCTCGTCTCCGGCAAGTTCGACCAGGTCGTGCGGGGCGTGCCCTACGCCGCGGTCATCGAGGCGCTCCGGGCCTGGCTGCGCCGCGCCTCCGTCCTGCCGCGCGGCGAGTTCGAGCAGGTCCGGCAGCACCTGCATCAGCGCCTCGGGGCCTCCGCTCCCGTTCTAGCCGGCCTGCTCCCGGAGCTCGCGGTCTTCCTCGCGGACCTGCCGGCGGCGGGGCCCGCGTCCGGCGTCCAGGAGGATCGCAACCGCTTCCACTTCGCCGTCCTGGCCCTCTTCCGCGCGATGACCGACGGCGGCAAGGCGTGCCTCCTCTTCCTGGACGACCTGCAGTGGGCCGATGCGGAGACGCTCGGGCTCGTCGTCCGGATCTGCCTCGACTCGCGCCTGCCGCGCGTCGGCTTCCTGCTGACCCATCGCACCGACGATGAGGACGCCCTCGCGCGCACGTCGCGGGCGCTGCGCCCGCTGACCGGAGCCGACGCCTCGTTGACCCGCCTCACCGTACCGGCCCTGTCGGCCGGCGACATCGGCACGATGATCCAGCTCTCCCGGCGCCCGGCGCCCGGCCCCGGCGGGGCGAAGGCGTTGCTCGCGAGGACCGGTGGTAACCCACTGTTCGTCACCGAGATCCTGCGGTCGGATCCTGCCCCGGACCCGGTCTCGCCGCTCCCACCGAACGTCCCGCCGAACGAGGACGTCTCAGCGCTGCTGCTGCGACGCATGAGGGAGCTCGCCCCCGAGCAGCAGGACGTCCTCGGCAGCGGCGCGATGATCGGATCGCACGTCGAGTCCGCGACGGTGGCCGCGGTCCTGGACCGTGACGAGCCCTCGGCGCGATCCCTCCTGGAGCAGGCGGTGCGCGAGGCGGTCCTGGTCCGCGACGAGGAGGGCGGCGGCGTCGCCTACCGCTTCCGTCATGACCAGCTGAGGCAGGCGGCGCTCGACCTCGTCCCCGCGTCGCGGCGTCCGTCGCTGCACGCGCGGCTCGGCCGGATCCTGGGCGAGCGGGTCGTCGCCGGCGACGCCGCCGTCGCGTTCGACGCCGCGTTCCACCTCCACGTCTCGGGGGCCGGCGCCCTGCGCGACGACCAGCGCCTCCTCGCCGCGAAGGTCGACCTGGCCTGCGCTCGGCGCGCCCGGCGCGCCGGCTCCGAGCGCTCCGCGTACGAGCACGCCTCCCGCGGGTGCGGGCTCCTCGGAGACGTCGGCTGGAGCACGGCGTACGAGCTCACGCTCGAGCTGCACACCGAGGCGGCGTGCGCGGCGTTCGCAGTCGGCGCGGCCGAGGACTTCGGTCGCCTCGCGCGGCGGGTGAAGGAGCGCGCGCGCAGCTTCATCGACGAGCTCCCCATGCAGGAGGTCGTGGTCGTCGCGCTCACCGGCTCGGGCGACGTACGGGGCGCGTTCGATCTGGTCTGCGAGGGCGCTCGCCGGCTCGGCCTCTCGCTCCCGAGCGAGCCCGGCGCGGACGACGTCGCCGCCGCGGCCTGGCGGATCGACCTCGCGCTCGCGAAGATGACGCCCGAGTGGCTGGCCAAGGCGGAGCGCGTGGACGACCCGCCCGCGGTCGCGCTGCTCCGGCTGCTCGGCCTCGGCAACGCCGCCGCCTACACGGCGAGGCCGCACCTGCTGCGGATGCTCGTCGCGCTCGAGCTCGACCTCTCGGCCCGGCACGGCTTCTCCGACGTCACCGCGCTCGCCCTGGCGTACCTCGCCGCGCTCGACTGCGCCTCGCCGGAGACGGTCCGGCGAGGCATCGGAATCCGCGCGCGCGCGCTCGCCGCCGCGCAGCGCGTCCAAGACGGGGCGATCCTCGCGCGCACCCTCGATATCGTGCACGGCATGACGTCCGCCTGGACGGGGCCCCTGCGAGGCGCGGTGGCTCCGCTCCTCGACAACGCGCGCCTCGGGCTCGAGCACGGCGCGTTCGACTACGCCGGCTACAGCGCGCTGAAGAGCTGCTTCTTCGCGCTCCTCTCCGGCATGCCCCTGGACGAGGTCGCCGGCCGCCTCGACGCGTGGCGCCAAACCCTCGGCGAGGTGGGCCAGCGGCTCGCGCATGCGTACCTGTCGCGGGATCGTCAGGTAGTCGAGCTCCTCCGCAGGCGGGCGGAGAGGGCGACCGAGGTCACCGGTGAGTTCAGCGACGAGGCGTCGTGCTGGAGGGACTACGACGAGCAGGACGACCACTACGGCGCCCTCTACCTCGCGGTCGGGAAACTCCTCCTCGCGGCCGTCTTCGTGGATCCCGTCGCGGCGACCGAGGCCTCCATCCGCCTCGCGCGGCACGCCAAGGGCGGATACGGGCTGCCGCACCTGGTGTTCGGCCGGTTCTACGCCGCGGTCTGCGCATGGGACGCCGCGCACGCAGGCCTCATGAACCGCGCCGACGCCCTGGGCCGCATCGACGAGACGCTCGCCGAGGTCGCCGGCTGCGCCGAGTTCGTCCCGCTGACGTTCGCGCACAAGCTCACGCTCCTTCGCGGCCTGTCCGCGGACCTGCGCGGCGCCACGGCCGAGGCGCTGGAAGCGCTCGACCGCGCCGTCGAGGGAGCCCGATCGTCGGCCTATCTCCACGAGGCTGGGCTCGCCGCCGAACGGGCGAGCCGGATCTGCGCCCGCATCGGGCGCTCGGACCAGGCGGAGGTCTTTCGCGCCCGCGCGGACGAGGCGTGGACCGGCTGGGGCGCCTCTGCCGCGATCCGCCGGCGCGCCGTCGCCGCGGCGCCGACGCCGCGCGAGGCCGAGGCGCTCGCCTCGACGACCGACGAGCCGCACGCCATCGAGCGGCTCATGGAGAGCGTCCCCCGCTGGCTCGGCGCGCGTCGGGCGTGGCTGGTTCGAGTCGGCGACGACCTCGACATCGTGGCTACGGCCGATGGCGATCGGCTACACTGCCACCCCGCGAACCCGGTCCCGCTCGGTTCCGTCCCGTGCCTCGACCCGGCGATCGTCGCGTGCGCGGCCGCGGCCGCGGTGACGCGCGAGCCGGTTCCAGGGCCGGCGCCCGCCGGCGGGATCTGCCTGCTCCCGCTCGTCTTCCAGCGGCGGACGCACGGGGTCCTCGCCCTCGAGCTCCCGCCGGGGATCCCGCCCGCGGAGACCCTCGTCGCCGCGACGTTCGCCTGCGCTCACGTGGCGGCGGTCGTCGACACGGCCCGGTTCCAGGCCTCGCTCAGCCGCCAGGCCCGCGAACGGGACCGGGCCGAGGACGCCCTCCGGAAGAGCGCGTCGCTGCTTCAGAACGTCCTCGACGCGACGCGCGCCGTCATCTACGTCAAGGGCGTCGATGGCCGGTACGTGCTCGTGAACCGAATGTACACGGAGCTGTTCGGCGTCACCGATGCCGACGTGTCCGGCAAGACCGACTTCGACATCTTCCGGCGGGAGATCGCCCAGACGTTGCGCAACAACGACCTGGAGGTCCTACGGTCGCGCCAGCCGCTCGAATGCGTCGAGGAGGTGCCGGTGCTCGGCGAGCCGCGGATCTACATGTCCGTCAAGGTCCCGCTGTTCTCGGAGGCCGGCATCCCGTTCGCGGTCTGCGGCGTGTCGGCCGACATCACTGAGCTGAGGCGCGCAGAGGAGGCCCTGCGCGAGTCGGACCGCCGGAAGAGCGAGTTCCTCGCGATGCTCTCCCACGAGCTGCGCAACCCACTCACGCCGATCCGCAACAGCCTGTACATCCTCGACCGCGCGGACCCCGGCGGTGACGCGGCGCTCCGGGCGCGGGCGATCATCGACCGGCAGGTCGGGCACCTGACCCATCTGATCGACGACCTGCTTGACGTGACCCGCATCTCGCGCGGCAAGGTCCAGCTGAGGCGCGAGCGGCTCGACCTGAACGAGCTCGCGCAGCGCACGGCCGAGGATCATCGGGCGGGGTTCGTGGAGGCCGACGTCCAGCTCGAGGTGCGGCCGGCGCCGGCCGGCGTCTGGGTGAACGGCGACCGGACGCGGCTCGCGCAGGTGATGGGCAACCTCCTCCAGAACGCGGCCAAGTTCACCCCGCGAGGCGGCAACGTCTCGGTGTCGATCGCTGCGAGCTCCGCGCGCCGGCAGGCCACCGTCGAGGTCCGGGACACCGGGAGGGGCATCGCGCCCGCGATCCTCGCGCGCGTGTTCGAGCCGTTCACGCAGGCGGACGACACGCTCGACCGGAGCAAGGGGGGGCTCGGCCTCGGCCTCGCCCTCGTGAAGGGGATGGTCGAGCTGCACGGCGGCTCCGCCGCCGCGGCGAGCGACGGCCCGGGGACGGGCGCGACCTTCACGATTACGCTGCCCCTCGTCGCGGCGATTCCATCGGAGCGGGGGCCGCGCGATCACCATGGCGGCGCGCAGGCGCGCCGCGTCCTCATCATCGAGGACAACGTGGACGCGGCCGACAGTCTCCGCGAGGCGCTCGAGCTCGCCGGGCACGTCGTCGCGGTGGCCTACAGCGGGCCCGAGGGGCTGAAAGAAGCGCGAAGCTTCCGGCCCGACGTCGTGATCTGCGACATCGGCCTCCCCGACATGGACGGCTACGCGGTGGCGCGGGCGATGCGCGCCGACGCGGAGCTCGGCGGCGTGGCGCTCGTCGCCGTTACCGGATATGCGCAGCCCGAGGACGTCGCGAACGCGAGGGCGGCCGGGTTCAGTGCCCACCTCGCCAAGCCACCGAGCATCGAGGCGCTCGCGAAGGTGCTCGAGGCGGCGCGGTCCGCCAGCGCCGCGGCGTGGGCCGGCGACCGATGAGCCGTCCCGGAACGCGACCGAGGCGTTGACGCTGAGCCGGCCCTGGAACGCGAGCTTCGAGAGCCCGTACGCCACGACGTCGAGACGCCGACGCCGATGAGCCGCTGTGCCTGTTGAGAAGTCCATCCGGCAGAGACGCCTTGAGGCGCAGCGTGTTCAGCGGGTACGGTCGGAGGCGTGTGGACTCTCCTCTGGACCTCTTCGGGGGACGATGAGATCGCTGTTCCGGACGCGGCGCGAGCTCGCGCTCGAGAATCTGGCGCTGCATCAGCAGGTCGCGGTGCTGATCCGGACCCGCTGTGGCGGGCGCCTACGCCTCGGGGCGTGGGACCGAGCCTTCTGGACGATTCTCTCGCAAGGGTGGGCGGGCTGGAGGGAGGCCCTCGCCGTCGTAGAGCCCGCGACCGTGATCCGTTGGCATCGGGAAGGATTCAGGCGGTTTTGGAAGCGGAGAAGCCGGCCCAGACGCGTGGGGCGCCCCGGGCTCGACCGCGAGGTCGTGAGACTGATCCGGTGCTCGACGACAATTACACCTCCCCACCGTGGTGCCTCACGTAGTCTGCTACCGCCGATGAGCGGCGGGAGCGTGCGATGGGGAGGCACTGCGCCGGGGAGGTGGAGTTGACGTCGTGCAATCCGGAGGATGTCGCAGGCGAACGTGACCTGGGGCGTTCCCCGCATCGGCAACGAGCTGGCGATGGTGGGCATCGAGGTGGCGGTCTCCACCGTCGCGAAGTACATGCCGCGGCGTCGCAAGCCGCCCTCGCAAACCTGGCGAGCGTTCCTCGAGAACCACCTGAAGGACCTTGTCGCGCTCGACTTCTTCGTGGTGCCCACCGCCACCTTCGGCGTCCTCTTCGGGCTCGTCGTTCTGGCGCATCACCGTCGACGGGTGGTGCACTTCAACGCGACGGCGCATCCGAGCGCGGAGTGGACGGCGCGGCAGGTGATCGAACCCTTCCCGGAGGAAACGGCGCCGCGGTTCCTGGTGCGGGACCGGGACGGGATCTACGGGGAGCGGTTCCGGCGGGCGATCGAGGTCCTGGGCATCTAGGAGGTCGTGACGGCGGCGAGGTCGCCGTGGCAGAACCCGTACGCGGAGCGGCTCATCGATTCGCTTCGCCGGGACTGCCTGCATCACGTGATCGTGCTGGACGAGGTGCACCTCCGGCGGATCCTGGGCTTGGCCGGAATACGCAGTGATCGCGACCACCGCGGCCACGAGCTCGTCGTCGAGCGCGGCGAGACCGTGCGCCTGCTCGATGCCGCGCGACTTCGCGGCGTCGAGGTACCGCCGCACCGTCTTCACGTCGAAGCCGAGCTGCTGGGCGATCCGTTTCTTCGGAACGCCGCGCAGCC
>WNGB01007900.1_pt1 | contig 15218 bp, 10 predicted proteins | sample 5400681 | NCBI WGS metagenome assembly WNGB01 (sample SAMN13153367, study PRJNA577476) | soil metagenome | isolation source: 115 cm soil or saprolite under grassland replicate 2 | place: USA:California | collected 2016-06-15
GAACCTGTGGGGGACGAAACTCGTCGTGCTCTCGGCCTGCGATACGGGCCTCGGCGAGGTGAAGAACGGCGATGGAGTTTATGGGCTGCGGCGGGCGCTGGCGCTAGCCGGCTCAGAGAGTCAGGTGATGAGCCTGTGGAAAGTGGCGGACAAAGCCACGCGGGAGTTGATGGTTGGCTACTACACTGGGCTGCAACGAGGCGAGGGGCGGAGCGAGGCATTACGGAATGTGCAATTGCAGATGCTCAGAAGCAGAGAGCGCCGCCATCCTTATTACTGGGCCGGATTCATCCAATCAGGAGAGTGGGCAAATCTGGAAGGCAAGCGGTAGAGTTCAACCAATAGCCGCAGCCTTGCAATTCTTCCTCGCCTGCATTTAGTATTCCGGCCCCTTCGCACTTTCAGTCTTTAAGGATTTCGGCCTGACAATGATCATGTTTGTCGCAAGGGAGGCGCCATTTGCAATGTGATAAGCGCCGTTATCCCCGGAGCTTGATAGTCTTCTGGGGCCTGATACTCGTCTGCATTTCCATCTTCGATTTCGTCCAGATCGATTCTCGCGCGCAAAGCGCGGCTTCCACGCCGTCTGAAGAGGCGGCCCTGCGCGCCGTGGTCGAGAGCTACTATGCCGCCTGTGGCAAAAAGGATCTGGCGGGCGTCGTGGCGCTGTGGAGCGAGAAGTCGCCGAACCTGGCAGCCTACAGGCAGAGCTTGGAGCGACAGTTCGCGAGTGAGGATCTGAGCTATGGCAGCCCCGCCGTCTCGCGGGTCAAAGTGGAGAACGAGAGGGCCAACCTGCGGGTGACGATCGCGCTCACTTCCATCAACCTCAAGAGTCAACAGAAGAGCGAGCGGCGGCTCATCCTCAGCTTTGAACTGGTCAAGGAGGGCGGGGCATGGAAGGTGTGGCGATCCGCGTCTGCGGCGGAAGACCTGGCGGAGGCATTGGTGAAGGCGGGCGGCAAGGCGGAGCGAACGGCGCTGTTGACAGAGGAGAGAGAGCTGGCGCCGGCCGAATTAGGGCAAGCGCTCTTGACACAGGGCCAGCGGCTGTTCAATCAAGGCGGCTACAATCAGGCGAAGGAAATTAATGAGCTGGCTTTAGAAGTAGCCGAGCGGTCTGGCGACAAAAGCGCCCTGGCCCGGGCATTAGTGGGCATCGGGCGCGCTTACGCGTCGCGAGGCGACTACGCGCAGGCGTTGGAGCATCTTCAGAGGGGCCTGAAAATCTTAGAAGAGATCGGCAACAAGGCACACATCTCCGGTACACTGATCAACATCGGGAGGATTCACAATCTGCGAGGCGACTACGCGCAGGCGTTGGAGCAATATCAGAGGAGCCTGAAAATCTCAGAGGAGATCAGCGACAAGATCGGCATTGCTGAGGCTCTGAACAACATCGGGGTTGTCCACCAGTCGCGAGGCGACTACGCGCAGGCGCTGGAGCAATATCAGAGGAGCCTGAAAATCTCAGAGGAGACCGGCGACAAGGCCCGCATCGCCGCTACACTGAACAACATCGGGATTATCCATCGTTCGCGAGGCGACTACGCGCAGGCGTTGGAGCAATATCAGAGGAGCCTGAAAATCTCAGAGGAGATCGGCGACAAGGCCGGCTTTGCCCTCAGGCTAAACAACATCGGGATTGTCCACTACTCGCGAGGCGATTACGCGCAGGCGCTGGAGCAACTTCAGAGCGGCCTGAAAATCTTGGAGGAGATCGGCGACAAGGCCCACATCGCCGCTACACTGAACGCCATCGGGACTGTTCACCATGCGCAAGGCAACTACGCCCAGGCGTTGGAGTATTACCAGAAGGGCCTGGCGATTAGCGAGTCCCTGGGCAACAAAGCCGGTATTGCCAACACGCTGAACAACATCGGCGCTCTCCACAATTTGCAAGGCGACTATACACGGGCGCTGGAGGAACATCAGCGGAGCCTAAAACTCAGAGAAGAGATTGGCGATAAGGCCGGCATTGCCCTCGCGCTGTACAACATCGGGGATGTCCATGGCTTTCAAGGCAATTACGCCCGGGCGTTGGAGTATTACCAGAAGAGCCTGGCGATTAGCGAGGCCCTGGGCAACAAAGCTAAGATTGCCAGCACGCTGAACAACATCGGAGAAGCGTATCGGTTATCAGGAGAGATGAGGCAAGCCATTGAACACTACCACCAGGCTCTTCGCGTGGCGCGGGAAGTAGGTGATCGCCCTGAAGAAGCTAATGTCCTGCTGGGGATCGGGCGGGTAGAGCAAAGGCAAGGCAACCTGACCCTGGCCCGTCAGGCTATCGAGCAGTCGATCGGCATTATCGAATCCGTGCGCGCCAATATTACCAGGCAGGAGTTCCGCGCCGCCTACTTCGCCTCCCGGCAGGAGTACTACGAGTCATACATCGACGCGCTCATGGAACAACACCGGCAGAAGCCCTCCGCCGCCGTTGACGCTGAGGCGTTCGCGGTCAGCGAACGCGCCCGCGCGCGATCCCTGCTCGAACTGCTGACAGAATCGCGCGCCGACATCCGTCAGGGTGTGGAGCCTGCGTTGCTGGAGCGCGAACGCTCCCTGCAGCAACGACTCAATGCCAGGGCCGCCGCACAGGTCGATCTGCTGAACGACAAGCATACTTCCGCACAGGCTGAGGCCGCCGCCAAAGAGATCGCCTCCCTCACGGACGAGTATGAAGAGATCAGGGCTCAGATCCGGAAGAGCAGTCCACGGTACGCCGCCTTGACCCAGCCCCAGCCGCTGAGTCTGACAGAGATTCAACAGCAGACGCTTGATCCGGAGACCCTGCTGCTGGAGTACTCGCTGGGAGATAATGCGAGTTATCTTTTCGTCGTGAGCCACACTTCGATCACCAGTTACCAACTGCCGAAGCGAACCGAGATCGAAGCGGCGACGCGTAGAGCGTATGAACTGCTGACTGCGCCGCAGCCCAGACCTGGCGAGACTGAGGCTAAGCTCCAGGCCCGTATCAAAGAGGCCAACGCGAGCTACTGGCCGCAGGCCGCGGCCTTGAGTCAGATGTTGCTCGGCCCTGCCGCCTCACAATTGGGCTCCAAACGCTTGTTGATCGTGGCTGACGGCGCGTTGCAATATCTCCCGTTCGGCGCGCTGCCCGTTCCTGATCCCAAGACCTCCACGTCGCCTCGTCTCGAATTCGCTTCAACTCCGCTGATGGTCGAGCACGAAATCGTCCATTTGCCTTCGGCCTCGGCGTTGGCGGCGTTGCGACGTGAACTGACCGGGCGTCAACCGGCCTCCAAAGCCGTCGCGGTCCTGGCCGACCCGGTCTTCAGCGCGGATGACGCCCGCGTTAAGCCGGGCGGCAAAGCGCAGGCCGGCGAAGGGAGGCCGTCAGACTTGACACGCGCGGTCAATGATGTGCGCGGCGAACTGGGGCGCCTGCTAATGACGAGGGACGAAGCGGAGGCCATCTTGTCCGTCACGCCGCGAAACGGCGGGCTTGCGGCGCTCGACTTTCGCGCCAATCGGGCGACGGCCACCGGCGATGAGCTGAGCAATTACCGCATCGTGCATTTCGCCACCCATGGCTTGCTCAACAGCGAGCATCCTGAGCTGTCAGGATTGGCGCTGTCACTGGTGGATGAACAAGGGCGCCCGCAGGACGGGTTCTTGCGGCTTAACGAAATCTTCAATCTGCGATTGCCGGCGGAGTTGGTCGTCTTGAGCGCGTGCCGGACCGGGCTGGGTAAGGAGGTCAAAGGCGAAGGGCTGGTCGGATTGACACGCGGCTTTATGTACGCGGGAGCGGCGCGGGTGGTGGCGAGTTTGTGGCGGGTGGATGACGCGGCGACCGCGGAGTTAATGAAGCGGTTCTACCGGCGGATGTTGCAGGACGGGATGCGACCGGCGGCGGCCTTGCGCGCGGCGCAGATCGAGATGTGGAAGAAACCTCAATGGCAATCGCCATTTTACTGGGGCGGGTTCGTGCTCCAGGGCGAGTGGAAGTGATCTGGCCTATGTCCGTCTACAGTATGGAGGGAGCGCTAGGAAAAGAACGGGAACTGACGCCGAAGGCCTTCACGCATCTCCTGGCCAAACTGGACCCCGATCCGGAGATGGCGGGCGAGAAGTATGAAAAGTTGCGCCGCGTACTGATCAAATTCTTCGAATGTCGCGGGTCGTTTATTTCGGACGAGCTGGCCGATGAGACATTGAACCGGCTGGCGCGGAAGATCGATGAAGGCGAGGAGATCGAGAAAAACGTCTTCGCCTTTTCGTTGGGGATTGCGCGCTTCGTCCTTCTGGAGACTTTGAAGAGCCCCGACAACAGGCGCGTAGAAATAAAAGAAATGGCCACAATCGCCGCCGTGTCGGAGCCTTGGGAAGAGGACGATGATCTGTGGATGGTCTGTTTGAGAGAGTGCATGCGCGGCGTCTCGGAAGAGAATCGGGAGCTTATCATCGAATACTACCAGGACGAGGGGCGCGCCAGGATCGATGAGCGCAAAATGTTGGCCGCCAGGCTTGGCATCTCGCTCAACGCGCTGTTCAGCCGCGCCAGGCGGACACGAGATAAACTCGAAGAGTGCGTCACGCGCTGCGCCAAAAGAAAGTCAAAAAGGGCGTCATGAAAATTCCGGATTCGGCCACTATAAAGATAGAATAGCCGGCGATCGTTATGGAGCTCATAAACGGCCAGGAAGATTTGATCAAACGCTATCTGCTGGGAGAACTCTCCGCGGCGGAACAAACCGCGCTCGAGGATGAATATTTCGGCGACGAGTCCAAATATGATCGGCTCTGCAAAGCCGAAGATGAGTTGCTTGATCGCTACGCGCGCGACTATCTCTCCGAGGCCGATCGTGAACGCTTCGAACGAAGTTATCTGAAAAATCCCCGGCGGCGGCATGTGATGTTCGCCAGGGCATTGGCTCAAATAGTAGACGAGAATATGGCCGCAAGACGCGCCGCGCCGCAAACGGCTGGGAGAGAACGGATCGAACGCCATGGAGCGAGACTCTCCTGGCTATCTAGTCTCGCCCACCCGCCTCACGGCCCACGTTTCGCCCTGAGTATAGCCGCCGCGCTGCTCATTGGCCTCGGCGGGGCGTGGCTTGTTATCGAGACTTCGCGACTGCGCGCGCAACTCGCGGAGGCGCTGCGCGAAGGCGAGACGCAACGGCGCCTGGCGCGAACGCAGGCGCAGCGGGTCGGCGATCTGGAAGCGCAATACAGACGGCTCGCCGAAGAGCGCGAGCGATTGCAGGCTCAACTGGAAGCGGTAAAAGAGAAAGCTTCGCCAACGTCCCGCGCCACGCCTGCGCCGGTCCTTTTCGCGCTCTCGATCAGGGCGCTCAGGGACTCCGGGGGCCAGGAGGCTCGGGAATTGATCATCCCACGGGACGCTGAAGAGGCGCGGTTGCGAATTAACCTGGCTGATCATGTGTTCCCTAGCTATCAGGTAATGTTACTCACGACAGACGGAAAAGAGGTGTTCGTCAGAAAAGGCCTCAGACCGCAAGCTACCAGGAAGGGAGACGTGTTGATCGTGAGCATCCCGGCTCGCAAATTCGCCAGCGGGGATAATGTCCTGGCTTTCGGCGGAATTAGCGCCGCCGGTGAGGTGGAAACCCTCGGCAAAGCCATAGTCAAGGTAAGAAGGCGATGAGCGGTTCGCTAAACACCATCTGAGTCTACCACCGCCACGTTGCCTGACACACTCCTACCAAAAAAATCCCAAAGACCAAAATTTCCTCGTCATGTTTCCGCCGGTTTCCGCCACATGATGCGAGACAGAAAAATGAGGTCTCTTATTTTTCTGCCTGGTATCTCTTTGTCTATCGTCCGAAACGATGATCAGGGCCGTTGCGCGTTGCCCCCGAGCAATCAGATCAGTTTGCGATTGCGTTTACGGGAAAGTGGCGCGGTCTCCAGTACCGTACCGCTTGCCGTTCCATACGCACGTTTGCAAACCGCTTTAAAAGGAATAGCAAGAAAACCCAAGTCATACGCCGGCGGTGAAATTATAGTTGGGCGCCGCGACCCGTACAGGGCCGTGAAATATCCAATAGGTTGGCGCCGAAAATAAGAGGGAATAGTTATGCCAAGTGTTAAATCCGCTGTCACTTTCTGTTTTTTATTGTCGTTTACGTCAATCCTTCATGGGGCTGTCAGAGCCCAATCTGAGGAACCTAAGATTGAAGCGGGCGTTCAGCTCTCCGTGTTAGGAAGAAGCGCAAGTATAGGAGGATGCGGCAGATTGACATTCAATTTGACGAGAAACCTGGCGCTCGAAGGCGAACTGAACTACTTCCCATCCTCCGGATCAAATAACACTCGAATTTTTCAGGGTCAGTTCGGAGTGAAGGCCGGCCTGCGCTTCGATAGATTCGGAGTTTTTGGCAAAATCAGGCCCGGTTTCATCAATGCCCAATACAATGTTACCGTGTTTTGCGCCCCACCCGTTTGCCCTCCGGACCAAGTTTGCGTACCACGATTTCCGTTTCCCTGTTCTGTTTTTACCTCTACCTATACCAGATTTTCTTCAGATCTCGGCGGAGTTGTCGAATTCTATCCTGCAAAGCGAGTAGTTGTGCGGTTCGATGTCGGCGATACGATAACCAGCCAACGAGCGCCCTCGGTGTCGGTCGATAATGGGCAATTCGCGATAGTAAGCAGCAATGTTGCGATACACAACCTGCAGGTGAGCGCGGGTGTCGGATTCCGGTTTTAACTCGGACCCTCTCTACAGAACAAACAATGATGTTGAATTGTGGTCATAGCTGATCAAGCCATCGAGCGATTAGGCTTGATGCGTGCCCAGGGATTTCCCAAGGAGGTTTCATGAAGTATTCGACAAATGCAATTCGACGGGGGAGCATACTCGCCCTGGTCTTGATCGGCCTTCTACAAGCCCCGTCCGGCCCGGCGTCGGTCCGGCGCGGGCGAGTACTGGCGGCGCGGGCTCACAGCGCGAGCCGATTTAATCACGAAAGATCGTTTTCACGCATGCCGCCACGGGACGTCGATCAAAAGATCAAGACCCGCGGGGGCGAGGCGTACGGCAGATTGCCCATCAGATTCGAAGCGAATGAAGGCCAGACTGACGCCAAGGTCAAATTCCTTTCTCGCGGAGCCGGCTATGGCCTCTTTCTGACTCAGTCCGAGGCCGTCCTGACATTGCGGAGAGAGAGGTCGCGCGGCGGCCCCGAGGCTCAATCGACAGTGCGGATGAAACTCATCGGAGCCGATCCCGCCCCGCAGATGGAGGGATTGGACAGGCTTCCGGGCAGGAGCAACTACATCATCGGCAGGGATGCGAGCCGGTGGCGCAGGAATGTCGAGAGTTTCGCGAAGGTCCGCTACCGCAGCGTCTATCCAGGGATCGATCTAATCTATTACGGCAATCAGCGCCAGATCGAATACGACTTTGTGGTGGCGCCTGGCGCCGATCCCAACGTGATCAGGCTCGGTTTCGTCGGGTTGGATCAGGCAAATTTCGTCGGGTTGGATCAGGTAAATATCGACGCGCAGGGCGACCTCGTCTTGAAGACGGCCAATGGCGAGATCCGGCAGCGAAAGCCGGTGGCCTATCAGGAAGTGGATGGGATCAGACGTGAGATCACCTGTAGCTACGCGCTGAAAGACAAACAGGAAGTCGGTTTCGAGCTTGGCGAATATGACCACACCCGGCCACTCGTGATCGACCCGGTGATGGCCTACTCCACCTATCTCGGCGGCGGTTCCGACGCCAACTACCCGGGCTCTATTGCAGTAGACGCCGCCGGGAACGCATACGTGACCGGGGTGACCTACGCGTTGGATTTTCCCACGTCCAACCCTTTGCAACCGAATCCTGCCGGAAACGGTGACGTCTTTGTGGCCAAACTCAACCCTGAAGGCTCGGCGCTCGTCTACTCGACCTATCTCGGGGGCAGTGGCTACGACGAAGGACTTGGCATAGCAGTGGATGAGGACGGAAACGCCTACCTGACTGGGCGAACCCAATCGCTAGACTTCCCGACGAAGAATCCGCTGCAACCGGGCCTGGCTGGCGATGATATCTTCGTGACGAAATTGAACGCGGACGGGTCAGCGCTCGTCTACTCGACACATCTCGGCGGAACCAGTGTGGATATCGCCTGGGATTTGGCGATTGATAATGAGAGAAACGTCTATGTAGCCGGCGAGACCTTTTCGAACGACTTTCCAACCGTGAATCCGCTGCAAGCGACTCGATCAGGCGGTCGCGATGTTTTTGCGGCCAAGATAAAGGCGGATGGGTCAGCGCTCGTCTATTCGACCTATCTTGGCGGCGGCGATGATCGGTTGCCCTTCGACGATGATGAAGACCCAAAGGGCATTGCAGTGGACCGCTTCGGCTGTCTCTACCTGGCAGGGACGACAGCGTCACCTGATTTTCCGACGGCCAATCCGTTGAAGTCGACACTCGCGGACGGAGACAGGGACGCCTTCGTAACAAAGATCAGCGCCGACGGCTCCGCCTTCGTCTACTCGACCTACCTCGGCGGCGGCGATTTCGACGAGGCATGGGATCTTGCTGTTGACGCCTCCGGCGCCGCTTATGTGACCGGGAAGACCTTTTCACCCGATTTTCCGACCGTCAATCCGTTGCAGCCTGTTCTCTCAGGCACGAGTGACGCTTTCGTGACCAAAATCAGTCCGACCGGGTCGGCGCTCCTCTACTCGACCTATCTGGGCGGAACCAGAGGCGAATGGGGCTTCGGCATCGGAATAGACTCGCGAAACAGCATATACGTCACGGGATTGACGCTCTCGGACGATTTTCCGACTCTTGACGCCGCGCAGCCAATTCCGGACGGCAGCCCGGACATCCCTGACAACGGGTTCGTCGCCAAGTTGAAGGCCGACGGGTCGCGTCTGATCTATTCCACCTATCTCGGCGGAAGAGGCGTCGACGAGGGGGACCTCATCGCCGTGGACGCGCGGGGCAATGCCTATGTGTTCGGATTCACCGATTCGGACGACGTTCCCACCACGCCGGGGGCCATTCGGCGGGAACCTCGCAGCCCGAACCAACATCACTCCGAATGTTTTATCACTAAAATCTCCGCCTCGCGCCGTCATCATCAAGGCCACGACAAAGACTGCGAAGATGACCACGACGGCGAAGGCCGTCATTCCCGGAAAGCTCGCCATTAACGCGTCCGAAAAGCCGGGCAAGTATAAAAATCGGGATCTAACAGCATTTTTCAATCACATACCGGAGATCAGATATGAGACGTTCGATGATTTATCTCTCTGTCGTGGCCTGCGTTTTCTTCCTGGCCGCTGGCGGCGCTTTTATGCAGAGCGACTTGCGGCCACAACTGGGGCGCCAGCAAGGTTCACAACCGAAAATCGTTCAACCCGACGCGCTGCCTCAAACTTATCTCAATCCGAATCGGCTGCATAAACTGATCATCAGTGATAAGGAGGGAGATATTTACAACCGGCTTGCAAGGGCAAACGCCATTCGCAACGAGGTGGATTACGGCAGCTACAAACTGGTCATGGTGGACGAAGAGGCGGCGGGCGGACGGGCCGCATTGCAGGCGATCCCCGCCGCCCTGCGCGACGAACAAAACCTTATCGTCTTCAACGGCTATTTGATCGATACGAGCGCCCCTCAGCCGCTTTCGAAAGAGGCGCCCGTGGATTTGAAGTCTTCGCGCATGAGCGAAGCGGCGGCCAGAAGCGCCTCGCCGGGCAAAGGTCTATACGTCGTTCAATTCATCGGGCCTATCCAGGATTCATGGCTCAAGGAGCTTGAACAGACTGGAGTCGAGATCATCACTTACGCCCCTAACAACGCCTATGTCGTTCTCGCCAACGAGCGCGCCGCCGGCGAATTGATAAAGATGAAGGCCGCCTCCCCGTTCGTGCAGTGGATGGGAGATTATCAACCGGCTTACAAACTCACGCCCGGACTGCAGGCCGCGAGTCAAGGCGACGGTTCGCGACTGGTCAGAGTGACGGTACAGGTGATTGATAACGGCGAAGGCCAGTTCAAGGCCGGCGCATTGAGGGCCTCCGCGCGCCAGTACTTCGGTGAGCGGCGCGTGTTGAAATACCGCAATCTGAGGCTGGAGATTCCGGTCTCGCAGTTGGCCGAACTGGCCAAGAGCGATGAGGTCTTCGCGATTGAAGAGGATGCCGGGCCCGTGCGCCTCGATGAAGCCCAGGGCCAAATCGTGGCCGGCAATCTGGCCGGCGCCGCGCCGAGCGGCCCCGGCTATCTTGCATGGCTCGCCAGCAAAGGTTTCAACAGTTCCCAATTCTTTTCATTCGCGGTCAATGTCGTGGACGACGCCCCTTCACTGAGAGGCCATCCGGACCTTCCCAATGCGCGCGTCGCATTCGAAAACAACCCGACCAATCAATCCCCTTTTCAGGGCGGCCATGGCTTTCTCAACTCACAAATCATCGGGGGCTTCAACGACCGCGTGGGAGCGGCTTTCGAAGACGCTAACGGGTTCAACTACGGTTTAGGAATTGTCCCCTGGGCGCGCGTCGGCGCGACGGCGATCTTCGGCCCTGACTTCGGTTCTGACCTGGCGACGCCGACCTCGTGGGAAGAGACCGCCTACGGCCAAGGCGCTCGCATCTCATCTAATTCATGGGGGCTGATCGATCAATCCACTTTTCCCCCAACCCCGATCACCCGCTATAACGCCACCGCGCAAGAGTACGATCGCATCGTGCGCGACGCGCAGGGCGGGGCTCCAGGAAATCAGCAACTGGCGGTCGTTTTTGCCGCCGGCAACGACGGCCCGTCCGAAAACACCGTTTCGACGCCCGGCTCCGCGAAGAACGTCATCACCGTGGGCGCCAGCGAGAACGTGCGTATGACGGGCACAGACGGGTGCGGAATCGGCAATTCCGGCGCGGATAGCGCGAACGATATCATCTTCTTTTCGAGCCGTGGGCCGGTCAATCCCGGCGGAGGCGACGGGCGCGTCAAGCCTGATATTGTCGCGCCAGGAACCCACATCCAGGCCGGTGTCCCGCGGTCGAATTACTTCGGAGGCTCAATCTGCAACCAATTCTTTCCCGCCGGTCAAGCTCTCTACAGCTGGTCGAGCGGCACGTCACACTCGGCGCCCGCTGTCGCCGGAGGCACGGCGCTGGTCTTTCAGGACTTTCTCAACAAAGGGATGGAAGCGCCTTCCCCTGCAATGGTCAAGGCCATACTCATGAACTCCGCATCCTATCTGGACGGCGCGGGCGCGGGCGACTCTCTGCCGTCGAACGTCCAGGGCATGGGGCTCGTGAACCTCGGCCGGGCCTTCGATGGCGCTCCACGATTACTGACCGATCAAACGAAAGTATTCGCTTCGAGCGGAGAGACTTATAACGTCACAGGCGCGGTCGCGTCATCGAGCCAGCCTTTCCGCGTCACGTTGGCATGGTCGGACGCGCCCGGCTCGACGACCGGCGCCCCGTGGGTCAATAACCTCGATCTCGAAGTGACCATTAACGGCCAGGTTTATAAAGGCAACGTCTTTTCCGGGCCGGACTCGACCGCGGGCGGCGCGCCCGACGGCAAAAACAACGTCGAGTCGGTCTTTCTGCCCGCCGGCGTCTCGGGCGAATTTCTTGTGACGGTAAGGGCTACCAACATCGCCGGTGACGGGCTGCCTGGCAACGTCGACCTGACCGATCAGGATTTCGCGCTGGTCATCTACAACGCGAACGCCGCGAGCCCGGATTCGCCCATCATTGGATTCAGCCCCGCGTCCTTGAATTTCAATACCGCAGCCGGCGTCAACCCGGCGCCTCAAACTGTCAGTATCGATAATATCGGCGCCGGTACGTTGAACTGGGAGGCGAGCGAGGACGCCCCGTGGCTCACCGTCAGCCCGGCTAGCGGCGCCGCGCCTTCCCAATTGACAGCCTCCGTCGACGCCGTCGGTCTGCCCGTAGGAACATATCAGTCGACGATCACGATCCGTTCGACCAACGCCTTCAATTCGCCGGTCAATGTGTCCGTGACGTTGACGGTTGCGCCTGTCTTTCAAGCCAATCCGTCAAGCCTGGATATCATAGCGCCGTTTGGGGGAGGCAACCCACCGGATCAAATCATAAGTATCTCGCATAATGACGACCGATTTCGGGATTGGACGGCGAGCGATGACGTCCCCTGGCTCACCGTCAATCCGGCGAGCGGCGTCGCGCCGTCCCAACTGTCGGCGTCCATTGACATCCACGGCTTGTCGCTGGGAGTCTTCAAAGGAACGATCACGATCCGTTCGACCAATCCGTCCATCCCGCCGATTGCGGTACCCGTGACCCTGACCGTTGACGGCATATTCAATGGAGAATTTGAAAGCGTGATCAGCCCCTGGGTCTTCTCCGGGGCGGCGATGCGTTCAACCGGAGGACAGTCACATAGCGGAGCCGCTTACCTGCTTATGGGAGGGGCAAACAGTTCAAGCGGGGAGGCGCATCAGCAGGTCAATCTGCCGCGCGGGTCCTCGCCGAAGCTGACTTTCTGGTTGAACGTGTTGTCGAATGAAACGACGATGACGCCGAACGACAGGCTGTTTATCGAGGTCTGCAATAGATCAGGCAAGACGCTCAAGACGCTGGCCACCTTCAGTAACCTGAACCGGTCAGAACCGGGCCAGTACACGATGCTAGGCGGCTACAGTTTGGCGCAATTTACGGGGCGACATGTGTTGATAAGATTCCGGACGACCACCGATGCGGCGTCGGTCACGACCTTCCGGATCGATGATGTATCGGTGAAATGATGGTTGCCATGGGCCGTTTTCGTCGAGGATCCGCGCCTGCAGATTTTCATAGACGGAGGCGACCGTCGGGCGCTTGGAGCTGAGGTATCTGGTTCGGATGACCTGATCGATCAGGTCATCCACGGCCCTGGCCCGTTCATAATCTTCATCACCATACTTACTCACTGTCTTCCCGGCGCCCTTCTTGCGCCGGGCGCCACGCGATTTGATGGCCGGCGCCAACGCTACGGTTCGCCTTCCTCGCATACTACCTGCGATACTTGATCTGTAGTGGGTTGTCGCGCTTGGAAAGCACTATCCACTACAGCGATGATCCTGCTCACACCATTGGTCGTGTTGGCCTTCCAGGCTCAGGCTGAGCAGGTTCGCAAAGCCGACATCAAGAGCAAATCCTTTACAGCAGGTCCCTTGAAGATAACGTTCCTCAGCTTCGGACGCGGCAACTTCGGAATCACAGGCGACCCGCATACCGACACACGTTATAACCACCCCATTCGGGCTAAAGTGGAGAATGCGTCAGATGAGTTCACAACGTTCACCCCACAGCGACTGTCGTTTGTTGACAAAGCTAACGATCAATTGGATCGTCCCCTGGCAGGATCAAGGAGACGAGGGCAGGGATTCAACCGAAGGCAGACGGTGAGTTTGTAGGCCTATGACAACGAAGTTAACTTATGCGCTATATGGCATAAGGGCGAATCGTTGTCATGGGTCTAATTCAGTATGCTCGCCTCCTCTTGCTAATAAGACAATTTATTAGCTATCTTCGGAAATCTGACATGAACTGCATTTTCTATGGATTAGTGGAAGAAGCGTCGGCTTCGGTATTTTCACATATCCTGCTAAACGCGAGGTGAAACAGGGCTCATTTTTACATATTCTGCTCAACCGGCGACGGCTTTCAATCCTAAATGGGCCAAAATGGAGATGACTTGAAATGGCTGACCGTTACCTCATTAACCTACTCGGCGATAATGAGCATATCCTCTTCGTCACTCGCCAACACTGGCTCGTCCTGTTCGGTGAAACCCTGTCGGAAATGGTAATAGCCGCCGTTCTGGGCGGCCTGGTTACCCTGATCTGGATGTTCTGGTTACCTGACCCGCTCGTCCCGCTTGGATATCTCTTGCTGCTCTTACCAGCAGTCAGTCTGCTGCGCGATCTGCTCATCTGGAGGAACCGCCAATACGTCGTCACAAACTGGCGAGTCATTCAAATTGCCGGCGTCTTTAATAAAGAGGTCTCCGACTCCTCCCTGGAGAAGGTCAATGATGTCAAACTCGAACAATCCTTTTTGGGAAGACTATTGGGTTATGGGAGCATAGAAATTCTGACTGCCAGTGAGTTGGGTGTGAGTAAGTTTAACAATGTCGGGCGCCCTATTCGCCTGAAGACGGCGATGCTCAATGCCAAGGAAACTCTGAATCAAGGCACAGCTAATTTCGAAAGGCGCTCAGACGAAAACCAGTTACAGAAGCCCACCGGTCGGGGCAAAAATCCTCTTAAGACCATGCTCTATGTCTTAGCTGCCGCGGTATTGTTGATCGTCGCTCTTTGTCTGTACGTGACGCAGCCATTGATCGGGGGCGCGAATATCTCCGCCCCGATCTCTGTCGATCCGACGACGCTGGAAACTCATGTCCGCACGTTATCTCAATCTTTCGTTCCCCGCGATGAGTCTCACCCGGAGAACCTTGACCGCTGCGCCGCCTACATTCGCCGGGAGTTTGAGCGTGCCAATGCTCGAGTCTCGGAACAGCCGTTTACCGTAGCCGACAAGACCTACCGCAATGTCATCGCACATTTCGGCCCCGAGACAAAAGAGATGGTCGTTGTTGGAGCGCATTACGATACGGCCGGTCCTCTGCCCGGAGCGGACGATAACGCGAGTGGTGTCGCCGGCCTGCTGGAACTCGCGCGCCTACTTGGTAATAGGCAGTTACCCATAAGAGTGGAGTTGGTGGCCTACACCTTAGAGGAACCTCCGTTCTTCCGTTCAGAGCAGATGGGGAGTGCGATGCATGCGAAAGCTCTGAAGCGAGAGGGCGCGGTCGTGCGGGTAATGTTTACCCTCGAGATGATTGGATACTTCAGCGATGCTCATGATAGCCAGCATTTTCCCAGTTCAGCTTTTTCGCTCTTCTATCCGACAGAAGGTAACTTCATCTCGGTGGTTGGCAAGATAGATGATGGAATGCTCGTCCGCAGGATCAAAAAAGCAATGACCGGGGCGACCAGCCTGCCCGTCTACTCGATCAACGTCCCTAGGCTGATCCCCGGAGTGGATCTCTCGGATCACTTGAGCTACTGGCGAGCAGGATATCCGGCGGTGATGATCACGGATACGGCCATTTATCGTAATGCGAATTATCATACGCTAGATGACACGGCGGAGAGATTAGATTATCGGCGGATGGGGCAGACAGTTGAAGGGGTGTATGCGGCGGTGATAGATATGACACGCTGATGTAA
>WNGB01010716.1_pt1 | contig 15215 bp, 12 predicted proteins | sample 5400681 | NCBI WGS metagenome assembly WNGB01 (sample SAMN13153367, study PRJNA577476) | soil metagenome | isolation source: 115 cm soil or saprolite under grassland replicate 2 | place: USA:California | collected 2016-06-15
TTTCTCCTGCACCCGCTGGATGGTCACGAACCCGCTGGTCTCGGACTGGCCGAATCCCGTCAGGAACTGGGCCTGCGTCTGCTCGTGCAGACGCTGGATGGTCGCGGGAGCATCCAGGCCCGAGACGTACTTCAGGCTCGAGAGCGTGCTGTTCAGCTTCTGCGCCGCATCCAGCACGTTGGCGAGGATCGGGGGAAAGTCCGACAGGTGCGTGATGCGATGCGCGTCGATCAGCCGCACCGCTTCCTCGCCGTCGAAGCGGGCCACCAGCACGCTGGCGCCGCCGACGTGCATGTGCGTCAGGAGATTTCCCAGCGCCGTGACGTGGAAGAGGGGCAGCGCGAGCAGGTAGCGATCCGCCGCGGTGAAGCCGATGGCGACCCGGGCGGCGAGGGACGCGGTGATGACGTTGGCGTGCGTGAGCACCGCGCCCCGGGGGATCACGTCGACCGCCGCCGTGGAGATCACGGCGAACGGATCGTCTCCGGACACGTCTGGCGCGGGCGGTGGCCCGTCCTCGCGATAGAGGCTGGAGAACGACTGGAATCCCTGGGCGGGTCCCGCTCCGAACTGATACCAGTGGGTGATGGCGCGCCCCTGGCGTGGCCACTCGGCCACCACGGACAGGGTGGACGTGTCGGCCACCAGCATCCTCGGGCCCGCGCGCTCCACCACCCGCTCGACCTCGGGCCCGGTCAGCCGCCAGTTGATGGGATAGGCGATGATGCCCTGACGCGCGCACGCGCCGTACAGGTCCACGTAGGCGGCGTCGTTCTGGGCGAGGATGCAGACGCGGTCGCCCTTGGCGAGCCCGAGTCCGGCCAGGCCGGTTGCGAGAGCGTCCACTCGATGGAGGAGTTGCCGGAACGACCACCGCTGGGAGCCCTGAATCAGCGCGGGGGCGTCGCCGTATTGCGACGCGCCCCGCGCCATCATGTCGTAGACGGTGAACGCCTGGACACCCATCGGAGACTCGCTACTGGCCGACGATGTCCTTCTTCATCGGCCCGAGCGCGGCGAGCAGATCCTGCTTCTCGCGCTCGCCGACCTTGGCCTGATCGAGCGCCTTGATGAGATCCTCCACGGTCGCCGTCCACTCGGCCTCGGTGATCTTCATGCCCGTGTGGGTGGTCTTCATGTCCCTGCCGTAGTACGAGCAGGGGCCACTGCTGGCCTCGCAGATCTGGTCGGCGAGGTTGGACCTCAGCTTCTCCACCGCTGGCCCGGGCAGGGCCTTGAAGCGGGCGTTGACGCGGTTGTCGGCGACCACGTTGGCCACGAAGTTGCCGACGACGATCGCGATCGCATCTCGTCCCTGACGCTGCATGCCCGTGCTGTCGACGGCGCGGAAGCGCTCGTACAGCGTCGGCTCCTTCGCCCGCATCGACGCGCACGCCGCCACGGTCACCACCAGCAACAGCAGACCTCCCCCCTTCAGCAACGCTCGTGTCATGTCCGCCCTCCGTCTGTGGGGTGAGCCTACGAAAGCCAGCGTTTGCGCCGCTTGTAGTGCTTGATGTCGCGGTAGGACTTGCGGGCGCCGACCTCGGTCAGCCCCAGGTAGAACTCCTTCACGTCGGGGTTCTCCCGCAGCGACGCCACCGGGCCGTCCAGCACGATGCGTCCGTTCTCCATGATGTAGCCGTGCTCGGCGATACTGAGCGCCATCGCGGCGTTCTGCTCGACGAGCAACACCGTGAGCTTCTCCTGGCGGTTGAGCCGCTGGATGATCTGGAAGATCTCCTCCACGAGCAGCGGGGCCAGCCCGAGCGACGGCTCGTCGAGGAGCATGACCTTCGGTCGCGCCATCAGCGCGCGACCGATGGCCAGCATCTGCTGCTCGCCGCCGGAGAGGTAGCCGGCCTTGAGCGTTCTTCGCTCGGCCAGCCGCGGGAAGTACTCGTAGACGGCGGCGATGTCGGACCGGATCTCGGCCCCGCCGTGCCGGGTGTGCGCGCCCGCCAGGAGGTTCTCCTCCGTGGTCAGGTCGTCGAACACCCGGCGCCCCTCCATGACCTGCATGATGCCCAGCTTCACGATCTCTTCCGGTCCGCGGTGGTCGATCCGCTCGCCGTTGAACTCGACCGACCCGGTAGTGACCTCACCTCGCTCGGGCCGTAGGAGGCCCGAGATGGCCTTGAGTGTGGTGCTCTTGCCGGCCCCGTTCGACCCGAGCAGGGTGATGATCCGTTGCTCCGGCACGTCGAGCGAGATCCCCTTGAGGACCAGGATGACCCGGTCGTACACCACCTCGACGTTGTTGAGCCGGAGCATGGCCGCCGTTACTTCTTGTTGGCCGACTTCACCAGCGCCAGGACCTCATCGCGGTAGCCGCGGAACCAGTCGGTGATCGGCACCCACTCCGTGCCCTTGACCTGGTACAGCCGGGCCCAGCCACCACCCTCGTGGTCCTGCGGGGTCACCGTCATGGGCGGCAGGAAGCCGCCGAGATCGAAGTTCTTGATGGACTCGAACCCCTTGCGGACCTTGTCACCCGTCACCGGCAAGCCGAAGTTCTGGATGGCCAGCCGGACGCCCTCGGCGAGGATGGCGCCGTTGAGCACACCCCGGCTGTAGTAGACGCTGCCGACGTACTTCGGCACCTCCTTGCCCTCGTCCTTGTAGATCTTCTGGACGATCTCCTGGATCAGGGGCAAGCCGCGGCCGGTGGAGCTGTACTGCATGCCGATGTAACCCTGGGAGACGTCCCAGCCGGCGCCATCGATGTTGGCCTCTCCCGCGCCCCACACGAAGCTGACAAACTTGTTCATCGGGAACCCGGCCCGCTTGAGCTCCTTGATGGACACCGCCGGCGATTGGCCGAACAGGTGGCCGACCACCCAGTCCGCCTTGAAGCGCCGCGTGATGTCGATCACCTGCGGCCCCATCTCGACGCCGGGCGGCGGCACCGCGAACAGCCGGAGCTCGTAGCCCTCCTTCTTGGCCACCGTCTCGACGATCGGGATCCCTTCGCGGCCCGCCGGGTTGTCGTAGTAGAGGTGGGCGACCTTCGTCCCCTTCTTTGCGCCCTGGTCCTTGATGTACTTCATAGCGGCGCCGGCCTGCGACCAGTAGGTGGCGGCCATCGGGAAGATATAGGGCCAGACCGTGCCGTCGGTGGAGTCGGCCCGCCCGAACCCCGGCGTGATGGCCGGGATCTTGTCGTCCATGTGGCGCGGGGTGAGCGCGTACACGATCGGCGTGCCATAGTCGAGCGTGGCCACAGCGCCGTCACGCTTCAGCCGCTCGTAGGCCTCCACGCCGCGGTCCACGGTGTAGCCATGCTCGATCTCCGTGTACTCGAGCTTGTGGCCCATCACGCCGCCCTTCTTGTTGATCAGCGCGATGTAGTCGGTCAGGCCGGGGCAGATCTCGACCCCGACGTTCTTGGTCGGCCCGGTGCGGTCGCACTGGCCGCCGATCTTGACCACGTGGTCCGCCACCGCCGGCCCCACGCCCAGGCCGAGCAGCAGCACCGCTGCGAGCGTCCCTGCCATGATTCCCTTGATCCTCATGTGCCCCTCCTTGCCTCTCGTTTCACCGCTTCGAGATGAACGCCGCGGTTGGACATTCGCGCGTTCGAGCGCGGGCTTTGCCCGCGCAACCCCTCCTGGGGGGAGCTTTGAGGGGGGACGTCGAGGCCCCCCTCAATAACTATATGGCCACAGCCGGAAATACCTCCTGACGTTGCCCCACATGCGATAGAGCCCCTCCGGCTCGATGGCCAGGAACAGGATGATCAGCCCGCCGAAGATGATCAGCCGCAGATTGGCCAGGATGTCGGCGATCGCCGCGTACTTGAAACCGAAGAGCGCGGCGCCGCCCTCCACCAGGTAGACGAGCACGATCGGCAGCAGCGTGATGAAGATGGCGCCGAACACCGAGCCCAGCACGCTGCCCAGCCCGCCGATGATGATCATGGCGAGGTACGACACCGAGGTGGCCAGCGTGAAGTGCTCGTAGTTCGCGATCTTGAGGTAGTAGGTCCACAGGGCGCCGGCGACGCCCGCGTAGAAGGAGCTGACGGCGAAGGCCAGGAGCTTGTAGCGGAACGTGTCCACGCCGATGATCTCGGCCGCGACGTCGCGGTCCCGCACGGCGACGAAGGCGCGGCCGACGCGACTCCGCACCAGGTTCAGGGCCGCGACGTACGCGATGATCGCGACCGGCAGGATCATGAAGTAGCGCCGGTACTCGCTGTTGATCTCGAGGCCGAAGAACGACGGCGTCGGCACGTAGATGGTGGACTGCACGCCGCCGCTGATCCACGTGCTGTGGTTGATCGTCCACTCGATGATGGACTGCCCGGCGAGGGTGGCGATGGCGAGGTAGAGTCCCTTGATCCGGAGGGAGGGAATGCCGAAGAAGGTACCGACGAGGGCCGCCACGGCCCCGCCGGCCGGGATCCCCACCCAGAACGGCATCCCCAGCCGCAACGTCACGAGGGCGGCCGTGTAGGAGCCGACCATCATGAAGGCGCCCTGGCCGAGGGAGACCTGCCCCGTGTACCCCACGAGGAGGTTCAGCCCGATGGCGCCGACCGCGGACAGCGTGATCAGGTTGACCAGCGACATCGCGTGGCTGTCGAGGATCAGGGGAAGCAGCACCAGCACGACCAGCACCCCCAGGCTCGTGTAGCGGGCCAGAGGCACCGGATAGAGGGCCATGTCGCCCTCGTAGGTCGTCTGGTAGACGCCGCACTCGCGGTTGATCATTTACGACCTCGCCTCGGACGGCGGGGCCCCAGCCCCGCGACGTCCTGCGGCTCGCAAGTCTTCATCTTTCGCTCGCCTCGGACGGCGGGGCCCCAGCCCCGCGACGTCCTGCGGCTCGCAAGTCCACTTCACACCCGCTCGATGATCTCGCGGCCGAAGAATCCGTAGGGACGGATCATCAGCGCGAGGATCATCAGGACGTAGGGCAGGAAATCCTTGGTGCCGCCGCCCACGTACGGGTCGACATACCCCGCGGCCACGCTCTCGATGGCGCCGATCATCAGCCCGCCCACGATCGCCCCCGGCACGCTGTCGAGGCCCCCCAGGATGACCGCGGGGAAGACCTTGAGACCGACCAGCGCGAGCTGGGTATCCACGCCGAGCATGCTGCCCCACACCACGCCGCCGAGGCCGGCCGCGAGCCCGGCGATCGCCCACGAGAGCGCGAAGACGAACCGGACGTCGATGCCCACCGCCATGGCCGCCTGCTGATCGTTCGCCACCGCGCGCATGGCGATCCCCATCCGGCTCTTCCGGAAGAACCAGGCGAAGGCGACCAGGAACCCGGCGGAGACGAGGGCCGCCACGATGTTGATCGGCGAGATGTAGATCTCCCAGATGATGTACGGCTCGAGCCGGATCGGCAGCGGGATGTTCTTGGTCTGGGCGCCCCACACCAGCGCCGCCGAGCCCTGGAGCACCTGGGCGAGTCCGATGGTGACCATGACCACCGAGATGACCTGCTGCCCGACGAGCGGCCGCAGGACGACCCGCTCCAGCACGAACCCGAGCAGGACCATGGTCCCGAGCAGGACGGGAATCGCGATCGCCAGCGGCAGGTGATACAGGGTGATCAGCGCGGCAGCCACGTACCCGCCGAACATCACGAGCTCGCCCTGGGCGAAGTTGACCACGCTGGTCGCCTTGTAGATGAGAACGAAGCCCAGGGCGACCAGCGCGTACATCATCCCGATCATGAGCCCGTTGACGAAGAGATCGAAGAAGAACGCCACCGCTACACCGCCGCCAGCTCGCGGCGGGGCGCGACGCCGGCCGTCCGGATCGCCAGCTCGGTGTGCGTGGTGACCTGACGCCCGTCCTGGTAGGTGATGACCGCGGTCACCGCCACCGACGGAGCCTCGGTGAAGAGCGCGTCGATGATCTCGGCGTACTTCTTCGCGACGAATCCGCGGCGGATCTTCCGCGTGCGCGTGACCTCCTCGTCGTCCGCGTCCAGCTCCTTGGGCAGGAGCACGAACTTCTGGATGCGCGTGCCCTCGGGCAGGTCGCGATTCACCCGGTCTACCTCCTGGCCGATGAGGTCGTAGACCGGGGGCTTCTGCGCGAGGTCCGCGTAGGTCGTGTAGGCGATCTTCCGCCGCTCGGCCCACTTCCCCACGTTCTCCATGTCGATGTTGACCATGGCGGCCACGTACGGCCGGTCCTGACCCACGGCCACCGCCTCCTTGATGTAGGGGCTGAACTTCAGCTTGTTCTCGATGAACTGGGGCGCGAACTTGGTGCCGTCGATCAGGTGGGTGACGTCCTTGGCCCGGTCGATGACGATCAGGTGTCCGTCGTGGTCGAACATGGCCGCGTCGCCCGAGTAGAGCCAGCCATCACGGATGGTGTCCGCGGTCGCCTCCGGGTTCTTGTAGTAGCCGAGGAAGACGCCCGGGCTCCGGCTGATCACCTCGCCGCTCTCGGTGAGCTTGATCTCCGTGTTCGGGAACGGTTTGCCCACCGTCCCGAGCTTGATGTCGCCGTCACGCTGCACGCAGGAGACGCCCGTGATCTCCGTCTGGCCGTACACCTGCTTCAGGTTGATGCCGATGGCGCGGAAGAACAGGAAGATCTCGGGGCCAAGGGGCGCGCCCCCCGTGTAGGCGAACCGCGTGCGCCGGAACCCCAGGTGATCGCGCAGCGGGCCGAAGACGAAGAACTCACCGAGCGCGTGGAGCAGCCGCAGACGGAGCGACAGCGGCTGCTTCAACATCTCCCGGCGCGCCACCTCCTCGCCGGCGGGCATCAGCGCCCGGGCCAGGCGGCGCTTGATCCAGGACGCATCGTCGATCTTGACCTGGACGGTGGAGACCAGGTTCTCCCAGACCCGCGGCGGCGCCACCAGGACGTGCGGGCCGATTTCCCGCAGGTCCTCCAGGACCGTCTCCGGCCGCTCCGGGCAGTTCACGGTGGATCCGACGATCAACGCCCCGGCCAGCGACCAGAACGTGTCTCCGACCCAGGCGGCCGGCAGGTACGCGAGGAGCTCGTCACTCCGCTTGTAGGGCTCGATCTCCTGCAGGCCCCGGATCGCGTGATCCAGGTTGGCGTGCGAGATCATCGCCCCTTTGGGCGTCCCCGTCGTGCCCGACGTGTAGCAGAAGAGCGCGAGGTCTTCCCCACGGCCGCGCGACACGAGCTCCTCGAAGAGGCCGGGCTGCTCACGGTGGCGCTGGCGGCCGCGCTCCTCGAGCTCGGCGAGACCCAGCAGGAGGGGATCGGTGTAGTGCCGCAGCCCCTTCGGATCGTCGAAGATCACCCGCTCGACCTTCGGCAGGCTCGCCTTGAGGTCGAGGACCTTGTCGACCTGCTCCTGGTCCTCGGCATAGACGAAGCGCGCATCGGCGTGGTCGATGACGTACTGCAGCTCCCGTGCGATGGAGTCCTGGTAGAGCGGCACGGGCACGCCCCCCACCGCCTGAACGGCGACCATGGTGGCGTACAGCTCGGGACGGTTGTCGCTGAGCAGGGCCAGCTTGTCCCCGCGCTGGAACCCGAGGCTCACGAGCCCGAGGGCGATCGCCCGGACGTGGTCGAGGTAGTCGGCCCACGTCCATTGCTGCCAGATGCCCTTCTCCTTCTCGCGCAGGGCGGGCCCCGCGGGGAACTGGCGGGCATTCCGCAGCAGGTACTGGGGAAGCGTCATCTCGGCCATGCGCGCATCTCCTATGCGGTTGCCTTGGTGCCCAGGTAGGCCTTCACCACGAGCGGGTTCGCCTTCACCTCCGCCGGCGTGCCCTCGGCGATCTTCTGCCCGAGGTCGAGCACCACCACGCGACGCGAGATGTCCATGACGACGCCCATGTCGTGCTCGATCAGGATGATCGTCGTGGCCCATTCGTCGTTGACGTCGAGGACGAAGCGGGCCATGTCCTCTTTCTCCTCGATGTTCATGCCGCCCATGGGCTCGTCGAGCAGGAGCACCTTCGGGTGAAGGGCCAGGGCCCGGCCGAGCTCCACGCGCTTCTGGAGCCCGTACGGAAGCGAGCCGACCGGCCGCTTGCGGATGGCCTCGATCTCGAGGAAGTCGACGATGTCCTCGACGACTTTTCGGTGCGCGACCTCCTCCCGCTGCCCCGGGCCCCAGTACACCATCGACCGGAACACGCCGTTGCGCATGTGGAGGTGGCGTCCGAGCATGAGGTTCTCGACGACGGTCATCCCGCGGAACAGGGCGATGTTCTGGAAGGTGCGGGCGACGCCGCGCCCGGCGATCTGCGGTGGCCGCAGGTGCGTGATGTCCTGTCCCTCCAGCACGATCCGCCCGCGCTCCGGGTGGAACACCCCGCTGATGCAGTTGAGGAGCGTCGTCTTGCCGGCGCCGTTGGGTCCGATCACCGACACGATCTCGCCCTTCGCGACGTCGAAGCTCACTCCGCTGACGGCGTGGACGCCGCCGAACGACTTCGAGACCTCGCGGATCTCCACCTGGCTGCTCACGGGTTCGCGCTCGCCTCCCTCACGACTGGAGCCACGGCGCCGGGGGCGCCGGAGGGCGATTGTAGTCCATTCCCGCCCTCACGACAGCCACCGCTTGCGGCGCCGGTAGTGCTTCACGTCACGGTAGCTCTTGCGCCCTCCGACCCCCGTGAGCCCGAGATAGAACTCCTTGATGTCCTCGTTCTCGCTGATGGTCCGGGCGTCGCCGTCCAGGACGATGCGACCGTTCTCCATGACGTAGCCGTGCTGGGCGAACCGCAGGGCCATGGTCGCGTTCTGCTCCGCGAGCAGCACGGCCACGTTCTCCTCCTGGTTCAGCCGCACGACGATGTCGAAGATCTCCGCGACCAGCCTCGGGGCCAGCCCCATGGACGGTTCGTCGAGCAGCATGAGCTTCGGGTGCGCCATCAGCGCTCGCCCGATGGCCAGCATCTGTTGCTCGCCCCCGGAGATGTAGCCGGCCTTGAAGGTCCGGCGTTCGGCCAGCCGCGGAAAGTACCGGTACACCACCGCCATGTCCTCCTGGACGTGGCGGCCGTGCGTTCGGCTGTAGGCGCCGGTCAGGAGATTCTCCTCGACCGTGAGGTGCGCGAAGACGTGGCGGCCCTCCATCACCTGTACGATGCCGCGCCGGACCACGTCGGCGGGGTCCTTCCGGTGAATCGCCTCGCCGCTGAACTCCACGCCACCCTTGGTGACGTCTCCGCGCTCCGTGCGGAGCAGCCCGGAGATGGCCTTCAGGGTGGTGCTCTTGCCGGCGCCGTTGGCCCCGAGGAGGGCGACGATGCCCCCCTCGGGGACCCGGAGCGACACGCCCTTCAACACGAGGATCACGTGGTCGTAGATGACCTCGATGTTGTTGACCGACAGCAGCGGGCGGGCCGCGTCGCCCACGGCGCGAGCGGTCCTACTTCTCCTTCGAGCAGTCGCGCACGGTGTAGCCGAGCTTCTTGCCCTCTTCGACCGCCGCCACTTCCAGCTTGGGCCGGACCACGTCCCGCATCGGCTCGATCCAGTCCGAGACGATGTTCCAGCTCTTGCCGTCCCACTGCTGCACGAGCGCCAGACCGTCGCCCTCGTGGTTCTCGCACGACACCTTGAGCGGCCGCATGAGCCCCTTCATCCCGAGCTCTTCGAGCCGCTTCTCGGTGATCTGGAGGTTCTCCATGCCCCACCGCACCTGCTCACCGGTCAGCGGCTTGTTGCCAAACTTCTTCATCGCGGTCCGGATCGCTTCGGTGTCCAGCATGGCGTTGATCAGCGTGCGGTTGTACAGCACCTCGCCGACCTTCGCCCGGTCGCCGCCGTAGGCGCCCTTCCCTTTGTCGTAGACGTGCTTGAGGATGTCCTGATGCACCTTGAAGTTGTGGCCAGGGGCATGGAAGGTCGTCGACTTGTAGCCACGCGCCGCATCGCCGGCCGGCAGGACGTCCGTCTCGGTGCCCGTCCACCAGTTGCCGACGACGTGATCCATCTTCATGCCGTGCGCCGCCGCTTCCTTGACGGCGACCTGGTTCATGACGCCCCAGCCGGAGATGTAGATCCAGTCGGGGTTGAGCCGGCGGACCTGGAGCCACGTGGCCTTCTGCTCCTGCCCGGGGGTGTCGACGGGGAGCAGTGTCAGCTCGAAGCCGTGACGCCGGGCGAGTTCCTCGAGGGTCGGGTTGGCCTCCTTGCCGTACGGGCTGTTGTGGAAGATGTGGACGATCTTCTTGCCCTTGAGCTTGTCGAGCCCACCTTCCTGCGCGCCGACGTACTTGATGAACGCGGAGGCCTGGCTCCAGTACGTCATCGGGAAGTTGAAGACCCAGGGGAACCAGCGGCCGTCGGCGGAGGCGGTCATGCCGTAGCCCGCCGAGTGGATCACGATCTTGTCGACGGGCGCCTTCGGGATCAGCGCGTAGGTGATGCCCGTGCTGAACGGGTTCACCAGGACTGCGCCGCCGCCCTTGTTCTTCAGGCGCTCGTAGCACTCCACGCCGAGGTCGTTCTTGTATTGGGTCTCGCATTCCTCCCACGCGATCTTGACGCCGTTGATGCCGCCGTCGCGCTCGTTGAGGAGATTGAAGTAGTCGTTGAAGCCGTTGGCCGACGGGATGCCGTTGGGTGCGAACGGCCCCGTGCGGTACACGAGCAGCGGGATGAACATGGTCTTGTCCTGCGCGAGGACGGCGCCAGCCAGGGGCCCCAGGCCGATCGCGATCGCCAGCAGGGCGACCACGTAGTGCGAGGCGCAGCCGAAGGCGAGCCGAGCCAGAAGAATCCTAGAATGACCGACCCGGAAAAGCGGAACGGTACGTGTGCGCGTCATGCGTGCCTCCTTGGTGGTTAGTGTGGGAACGGCCACAGCCGGAGCTTCTCCTTGGTGATCTGCCAGAGCCGCGCGATCCCGTGCGGCTCCACGATCAGGAAGACGACGATGAGCCCGCCGAAGATCATCAACTCGATCTGTTTCTGCAGATCGGTGCGCATCGCCACGCCGATCCAGTGCGGGACGTTGGTGAGGAAGATCGGCATCAGCACGATGAACGCGGCGCCGAGAAACGAGCCGAGGATGCTCCCCAGCCCGCCGATGATGACCATGAACAGGACGAGGAACGAGACGTTGATGTCGAACGCGAACGGCTCGACGCTCGTCAGGTAGAGGAACAACAGCTCGGCGCCCGCCACGCCGCAGTAGAAGGAAGACACCGCGAAGGCCAAGAGCTTCGTGCGCATCGGCCGCACGCCGATGATCTCCGCGGCGATGTCGCGGTCGCGGATGGCCATCCACGACCGGCCCACGCGCCCGCGCACCAGGTTCTTCGCCACGAGGGCGAAGAGCACGGCCATGAGCAGCGCGACCAGGTAGCGGACCGGTGCTCCGGCGGTCGGGCCGGTCACCATCACGCCGAGCGTCGTCCGCGGCGGGGCGGTGATCGTGCCGGACGAGGCGTAGTTGGAGAACCAGGCCACCTTGTTGAAGAGCCAGATCAGGAAGAACTGCGCGGCCAGCGTGGCGACGGCGAGGTAGAACCCCTTGATCCGCAGGCTGGGAATGCCGAACAGGACACCGACCAGGGCGGCCGCGAGGCCCCCGAGCAGGAACACCACGAGGATGTTCAGCGCGGGCCATGCCGTCGTGATCTTGAACGCGGCATAAGCGCCCACCGCCATGAACCCGCCGGTCCCGAGCGAGAGCTGGCCCGCATAGCCGGTCAGCAGGTTGAGGCCGATGGCGGCCAGCGCGTAGATCAGGAACGGGATGAGGATGGCCTGCAGCCAGTACTCGTTGGCCACCAGCGGGACCGCCACGAACGCCGTGAGCGCCACCAGCGCGACGAAGACCCGATCCTGCACGATCGGGAAGATCGCCTGGTCGGCCGCGTACGACGTCTTGAACTGCCCGGCCTCGCGGTAGATCACGGGGTCAGACCCGCTCGATGATCTTTTCGCCGAACAGGCCCTGGGGCCGGAACAGGAGAAAAACCAGGGCGAGCACGTAGGCGAACCAGTTCTCGATGGCGCCGCCGACGAGCGGCCCCCAGTACACCTCGCCGAGCTTCTCTCCGACGCCGATGATCAGCCCACCCACGATGGCGCCGGGCACGGACTCGAACCCGCCGAGGATGAGGACGGGCAGCGCCTTGAGCGCGATGAGCGAGAGGCTGAACTGCACCCCGCTCTTCGCGCCCCACATCACGCCGGCGGCGATGGCCACGATCCCGGCCACGGCCCAGACGATCACCCAGATCGTCTTGAGTGGGATGCCGATGGACAGCGCGGCCTCGTGGTCGTCCGCCACGGCCCGCAACGCGCGACCGATGCGCGTCGTCTGGAAGAACACGGCGAGCACCGCCACGAGCACGGCCGCCGTCACCGCGGCCGCCAGCTCCAGGCGGTTCACGAGCACCCCCGCCACGCTGAACGACGTGTCCGGGATCCCGATGTCCAGCTTCTTGACGTTGGCGCCCCACGCCATCTCGCCGAAGCCCTCCAGGAAGAACGTCAGGCCGATGGTGGCCATGAAGAGGATGATCGGCTCCTGGTTGACGAGCGGTCGGAGTACCACTCGCTCGATCGCGAAGGCCAGCGCCACCATCACGAGGGCCGTCGCCAGGAGCGCGAGGGGGACGGGAACGCCTCGCTCCAGCAATCCGACGAGGGTCAGCGCGGCGAACAGCACCATCGCGCCCTGCGCGAAGTTAAAGACGCCGGATGCCTTGAAGATCAGCACGAAGCCCGAACAGCCCGTAGAGGATATCCACACTATTCATGACTCACCCCGAGGTAGGCATCCCGGACCGCCTGGTCCTTCCGCACCTGCTCGGGCGAGCCGTCCGCGATCTTTCGCCCGTAGTCGAGGACGACCACGCGATCCGAGATGTCCATCACCACGCCCATGTCGTGCTCGATGAGCGCGATGGTCGTGCCGAACTCGGCGTTGGCGTCGAGGATGACCCGGCACATGTCCTCTTTCTCCTCGACGTTCATGCCCGCCATGGGCTCGTCGAGCAGCAGGAGCGTCGGCTCGGCCGCGAGCGCGCGCGCGAGCTCGACGCGCTTCTGGAGCCCGTAGGGCAGCTTGCCGGCCGGCGTCTTGCGAATGGCCTGGATCTCCAGGAAGTCGATGATGCGTTCGACGAAGGCGCGATGCTCGAGCTCCTGCCGCTGCGCCGGCCCCCAGTAGAGGGCCTCCAGCAGGAAGCTCCCCTTCATCTTCAGCAGGCGGCCCGTCATGATGTTGTCGAGCACCGTCATGCCCTTGAACAGGGCGACGTTCTGGAACGTGCGGGCGATACCGAGCGCCGCCACGTCGGGCGGGGCGAGACGGGTCCGGTCCTTGCCCTCGAACACGATTCGCCCGTGCGACGGATGGTAGAAGCCGCTGATCACGTTCAGCAGCGTCGTCTTGCCGGCGCCGTTGGGTCCGATGATCGCGAGGACCTCACCGCGCTCGATCTCGACGCTCACGTCGGCGAGCGCGATGAGCGCCCCGAATCGCACCGTGACGTCCTGGACCTCGAGCAACCGTCCGCCCGCCGCGGACCTCCTCACCCCGCGAAGACCTCCGCCTCGCGGATCTTGAGATCTGCCCGCATGGTGCCCGTGCGGCCATCCTCGTACGTGACCTTCGCCTCCACCTCGACGTGATCGCGCTCACCGTAGAGCGCGTCGATCAGCGCGGCGTACTTCTGGGCGATGTAGCCACGGCGGACCTTCCGCGTCCGCGTGATCTCCTCGTCGTCGGGGTCCAGCTCCTTGTGAAGGATCAGGAACCGTCGGATCTGAGCGCCCCGCAGCACGTCGTCCTCGCCGAGGCTCCGGTTGACCCGTGCCACCTCCGAGTGGATCAGGTCGTAGACCTCCGGCTTCTGGGCGAGGTCCGTGTAGCTCGTATAGGCAATCCCCCGGCGCTCCGCCCAGTTCCCGACGGCGGCGAGATCGATGTTGATCAGGGCCGTCACGAACGGCCGGTCCTGCCCGACACAGACGGCCTCCCGCACGTACGGTGAGAACTTGAGCTTGTTCTCCAGGTACTTGGGCGCGAACATGGTCCCGTCCGGCAGGCGGCTCACGTCGCGGGCGCGGTCGACGATCTTCAGGTGGCCGTCCCCGTCGAGGAAGCCCGCGTCGCCGGTGTGCACCCAGCCGTCCTCGAGGGTTTGCCGGGTGGCGTCGGGGTTCTTGTAGTAGCCCTTGAACACACCAGGGCTCCGGAACAGCACCTCCCCGCCCTCGGAGATCCGGGTTTCCACGCCCGGCAACGGGGTCCCCACGGTGTCCAGGCGGACGTCGTCGTCGCGCTGGATCGCGATCAGGGCACTCGACTCCGTCATCCCGTAGAGCGGCTTGACGTTGATGCCGAGCGCCCGGAAGAAGACGAAGATCTCGGGCCCGATCGCCTCTCCCGCGGTGTACGCCACGCGGATCCGGCGCATGCCGAGGTTGTCGCGAAGTGGACCGTAGACCAGCAGGTACCCGAGGGGATAGAGGAGCGTCCGCCACGGCGAGAGTTGCTGACCCAGGAGCCGCCGGCGCTCGAGAGCCTGGGCCATGTCGAGAAAGAAGCGAACGGTCGCGCGCTTCGGCCAGGCCGCGTCCTCGAGGCGGATCATGACCGTGGTCAGGATCGTTTCCCAGATCCGCGGCGGGGCGAAGAAGTACGTCGGCGCGATCTCCCGGAGGTCGTGCAGGACCGTGGCCGCGCTCTCCGGGCAGTTCACCGTGAACCCCGTCGCGATCGACTGCGCGTACGAGAAGATGTGGTCACCGACCCACGCCATCGGCAGGTACGCGAGCACCTCCTCATCGCTCCGGAGCCCCTCGTGGGCCACGGCATTCCGCGCGGTGAGGATCAGGTTCCGGTGGGACAGCATCGTGCCCTTGGGCGTGCCGGTGGTCCCCGATGTGTAGCAGATGATCGCCACGTCGTCGGCCGTCCCCTTCGCCACCTCGTCGTCGAACCAGGACGGGTGGTCGGCGCCGAACGTCGTCCCGAGAGCCTGGAGCCGCTCGAGACTCAGCAGCCCGGGCTCGGTGTACGTCCGCAACCCCCTCGGGTCGTCGTAGACGATGTGCTCGAGATGGGGACACTGCGCCTTCACGTGCAGGAGCTTGTCGACCTGCTCCTGGTCCTCGACGACGGCGAACCGCGCCTCGGCGTGATCGACGATGTACTGCAGCTCCTTCTCGATCGAGTCCTGGTAGAGCGGCACCGGGACGCCGCCGAGGGCCTGCGTGGCCATGACGGCCCAGTAGAGCTGGGGCCGGTTGTCGCCGACGATCGCGACCTTG
>WNGB01012454.1_pt1 | contig 15214 bp, 15 predicted proteins | sample 5400681 | NCBI WGS metagenome assembly WNGB01 (sample SAMN13153367, study PRJNA577476) | soil metagenome | isolation source: 115 cm soil or saprolite under grassland replicate 2 | place: USA:California | collected 2016-06-15
GGCTTCAAGGAGTACGCGCTCGGCCAGGGCTGGGCGCTCCCGCTCGCGCTGCTCGTGCTCGTAGTCGCCTTCGCGCTCCGCAGCCGGCCGATCACGCTCGCGCTCGTCGGCTCCGGCGCCGTGGTCATGGTCGTCCTCGCCGGCGACAAGGCCGCGTTCGGCCCGTCCGCCATCTCGTTCCCCCACCTCGACGGCGCCGTCTTCTGGACCGCGTTCACCGTGCTCGTCATCCCGCAGGTGCCGCTCTCGTTCGCCAACTCGTGCCTGGCGACCGCCGACGCGGCGCGCACGTACTTCGGCAAGGCGGCCGAGCGCGTTCGCCCAGGACGGCTGGCGACGACGTTCGGCTCGGCAAACCTCCTCGCCGGCGCGATCTCCGGCATGCCGGTCTGCCACGGCGCCGGCGGGATGACGGCGCACTACGCCTTCGGGGCCCGCACGGCCGCGGCGCCGGCGGCGATGGGAGCGCTCCTGCTCACGCTCGCGCTGGCCCTCGGAGCCGGCCTCGCGGGGCTCCTCGCCGCGTTTCCGCTGCCGATCCTGGCGGGGGTGCTCGCAACCGCCGGGGTGCTCCACATCCTGCTGCTCCGAGACCTGCGCCGCGCCCGCGACTGGGCGATCGCGATCCTCGTCGGCGCCGTCGGCTTCAAGGTGAACCTGACCGTGGGGCTCGCGCTCGGGCTCGCCGTCTGGTGGCTGCCCGTCGGCGTGAGGTTGCTGCCGCGCCTGCGGCCTGCTTAGGCTGATCAGAGCAGGGCGTCGAGAGCGAGGCCGATGCAGACCAGCGCGACGCCGAACGCCCCGTAGACGAACGACATGTTGAAGGCGTGCTCGCGCTCGCCGCGCTCGAAGCCCGCCTCCGGCATCCAGTCGGCGCTCGGCCCGGATGTCGCGCCGAGGAAGCCGCTGCCTGCAAGAAGCGCGCCGACGATGATGAACGACAGCGGGAAGGCCCGGGCCGGATCCGAGTCGCGAAACCAGACGAACAGGGCGCCGATCAGCGCGGCCAGCCCCGAGAGGAGGACGAGGATGACCACGAAGCGCCGCATGCCGGCGAGGATCACGCGGCCTCGCGTCTGCGGTGCGGCCTTCTCCTTCTTCCGGCGCCGTGGCTTGGCAGCGGGGTCCCCGGGCGCCCAGTCGCTCCCGGCGCGAAGCTCTCCGCTCATCGGCGTCAGCTTCCTGATCCTGCGCTCGTCCTCACCCATTGGCGATCGCTTCTCCCTCCGCACGGAGGACACTCTCCGGGCAGGCATCGACCGTATACGTATACGTCGCGCCCGGCACGGCGCGGTCGACCCAGAGCCAGACACACGTCTTCCGCCGGCCGACCTCGAACACTGCAACCCAGGCGTCCCGTCCTTCGGGGCCCTGGCCGCGAACGAGCTTCGCGAGCTTCAGCCGCCGGCCCTTGAACGGGTTCCCCGGCTTCTTCGACTCGTCCGAGACCGCTCCCGCCGCCTGCTCCGCGCCCTCGGCAGGCGTCATGTCCGCATACCTCGGCGAGTTGCCGCCACAGGCCGTGACGAGCACCAGCGGGGAGACGAGAAGCGCGAGCCGTAGCTTCACCGCGACGGTAGAGTGACGGAACCGGGGTGCTGCTTCAAGAGCGGCTGAGATCACACCCGCAGAACCTGATCTGGTTAGGACCAGCGAAGGGAGTCGTGTGAGAGCGCCAGCGTGGGGAATCGAGCCTGTGCCGGAGCGGCTCCGCGTGCTCGGCCTCTTCGACATGACGCTCCTCTGGCTGAACCTCGGGATCTCACTGCTCGTCCTCGTCCTGCCCGCTTACTTCGACCTCTCGCTGAAAGACGCGCTGGCGGCGACCGTGGTCGGCGCGGTGATCGGCAACGCGATGCTGGCGACTGCGGCCCTGATCGGCGCGGACGGTCGGGTGCCGACGATGGTGCTCCAGCGCGCGCCGCTCGGGCAGCGCGGCTCGTATCTCGCCACCGTGCTCAATGTCCTCCAGTGCCTCGGCTGGGCGATCTTCGAGCTGATCGTGATCGCGACCGCGGCCGGGCTCCTCTGCGACAAGCTCTTCGGCTTCGAGGCGATCTGGGCCTGGAAGCTGGCCTTCGGCGGCATCGCCACGCTGCTCGCCCTCCTCGGGCCGATCAGCTTCGTCCGCCGCTTCGTCCGCAAGTTTGCGATCTGGGCGGTCGCGGCCTCGGTCGTCTACCTCGCCTGGTGGATCCTGGACGGCGCGAGCCTGGGCGGCCTCTGGTCGGAGGGCGCGCACCCGGGCTCGTTCTGGCTCGCCGTCGACACCGTCGTCGCGGTCACGGTCTCCTGGGCGCCGCTCGTCGCCGACTACACGCGCTTCGCCCGCGACAGGCGCAGCGCCTTCTTCGGCGTCGGCATCGGCTACCTGCTGCCGACGCTCTTCCAGTTCGGCTTCGGCTCGATCCTCGTCCTCTCACGCGAGGTGAGCCCGGACCGGCCCGAGTTGATCCTCGTGGCGATCGCAGGCGGCGGCGTGGCGGCCGCGCTCGCGCTGCTGGCGCTCACGGTCGACGAGACGGACGAGGCCTTCGCCAACGTCTACTCGACGGCGGTCTCGACCCAGAATCTCCTCCCGCGCGTCTCACAGCGCCTGCTCATTGTCGCGGCCTCGATCACCGCGACGGCCGGCGCGCTCGCGATCGACATGCGCAGCTACCAGCGGTTCCTGCTCCTGCTCGGGGCGGTGTTCGTGCCGCTCCTCGGTGTCCTCGTAGCGCACTGGCTGCAGGCGGGCGCGCACTACACCTCGCGCGACATCTTCGAGAGCCCGCTCGTGCGGCCGGGCTCGATCATCGCCTGGGCGGCCGGGTTCCTCCTCTACGAGTGGCTGTATCAGCCGCAGGACCTCGGCTTCTGGAGCCGGCTCATCGACCACGGAGCGCCCTCGTACCAGATCGGCGCCTCGGTGCCGAGCTTCGCCCTCGCCTTCGTGCTGACGTGGCTCGCCGGGCTCGCGAGCCGCCGCGTCCCGGCGCTGGCCTGGCTCAGAGCCTGAACTCGCCGCGCGCGACGAGGACCGCGGAGCCGCCGACCTCGACGCGCTCCAGGGCGTCGGACGAGCCTTCGGCGCGCGCGTAGAGGGTCGAGGGGCGCCCGATCTCCGTGCCCTGCGAGATCTCGATCTCGTCTCCGAAGGCGATGTGGCCGTGGCGCGCGAGGTGTACGGCAAGCGGGCCCGCGGCCGAGCCTGTGGCCGGGTCCTCGGAGACGCCGCCGGCAGGCGCGAACATCCGCGTCTTCCACCGCGATCCCGAGCCCGCGAAGCAATTCGCGCCGAGAAGCGCATTCATCCCGGCCAGACGCGCGAGATCCGGGTGCAGCGATGCCACCTCGTCCTCCGAGGCGAGCGCGACGTAGACGTGCCGGACGCCGTTGTCGTACACCTCGACCGGGAGCTCGGAGCGCTCCACGCCGAGGGCGTCGAGCAAGTCGGCCTCCTCCGGAAAGGGCGCCACGACCGGCAGCGGCTGCTCCATCCAGCCGAAGACGACTCGCGCACCCTCCCGCTCCAGGCGCACGGGAACGACCCCGTTCCCCGTCTCGAGGCGGATCTCCTCGAGCTGCAGCGACCCGCCGAGCACGAACGCAGACCCGAGCGTCGGATGGCCCGCGAACGGAAGCTCCGCTGCCGGCGTGAAGATTCGGATCCGCGCGTGCGCGGCCTCGCTCGGAAGAACGAAGACCGTCTCCGAGAAGTTCATCTCGCGCGCGAGGGGCTGCATGAGCTCCTCCGGCATCGCGCGCGCGTCCGTGAAGACGGCGAGCTGGTTGCCCGCGAGGGGCCGGTCGGTGAAGACGTCGCAGACGACATAGCGGAAGGGCCTCTACCTCGTGCGTCATGCGAAGGCCGCGGACGGTGAGCCCGACGAGCTGCGCCCGCTGACGCCCGAGGGACGAGAGCAGGCACGGGCGCTCGGCGAGCGACTCTCCGACGAAGGCGTGGAGCCGGATGCGATCCTCACAAGCCCGCTCCTGCGCGCCCGCGAGACCGGCGACGAGCTCGCGCGCCGCCTCGGAGTCGAGAGCGAGCCCGACGAGCGGCTGGCGCCGGGCGCGGCGGCGGACGACCTTCGGGCCGCCGTCGAGGGACGGGGCGAGCAGGTGATCGCCGTGGGCCACCAGCCGGACTGCGGGCAGATCGCCGCCGAGCTAACCGGCGGAGCCGAGCCGGCGTTTCCGGCCGGAGGACACGTCGTCATCGAGCTCGAGTAGTGGCTTCCCCGCAGCGAGGTGCCGCTCGGTGCTCGCGTACCAGTCGCGCATCCAGGTGAGGAGGCCGATCCCGTACCGCAGCGCGAGGTACGGATGAAGCTGGTCCTCGGTCGCGAAGCCGGTGCGCGCAACGACCTCGATCTCGCGGAGACGGGCGAGCGCCTCATCGAGGAACCCTTGCGTCGCCCTCAGGTTTTCGATCACCTCCTCGCGGCTCAGCACGTCGCCGAAGAAGAGGCGCAGGAGACCCTCGTCGCGCATCTCGAAGGTGAAGCTCTCGATGTCGGTCAACCACGCGTGCAGCGCCTTCTCGCCCGCCGGCGTCAGGTCGTACGCCGTCCGCTTCACCTGCCCGCGGGGAACCTCGCGTCCCCGGACGAGCCCGGCGTCGCGCAACCGCCGCAGCTCGGGATAGATCTGGCCGAAGCTCGCGCCCCAGAAGAAGCGGGTCGAGGTGTCGATCGCCTTCTTGATGTCGTAGCCCGTGCGAACGCCGAGCTTCAGCATGCCGAGGATCACGCGCGCCGTGGGGGTCAAGGTTGACATATCTGCCAGAGACGTTATAGCATATCTACCAGATATGTCACCCGCAGTCGCCGTCCACGAGCTGAGCAAGTCCTACGGGGAGCTCCAAGCGCTCCAGGATGTCAGTTTCGCGATCGAGACCGGCGAGATCTTCGGCGTCCTCGGCCCGAACGGAGCCGGCAAGACGACGACGGTCGAGATCCTCGAAGGCTACCGCCCACGCGACACCGGCTCCGTCGAGGTCCTCGGCGTCGACCCGAGCCGCGGCGGCGCGGACTGGCGCCAGCGAATCGGGGTCGTCCTCCAGTCCTCCGCCATGTACCAGACCCTGACGGTCGCCGAGAGCCTTGCCCTCTACGCGGGCTACTACGAGCGGCCGCGCCGGGTCGACGAGGTCGTGGAGGTAGTCGGGCTCGAGGAGAAGCGCGATTCGCGCGTGCGGACACTCTCGGGCGGGCAGAAGCGCCGGCTCGACGTCGGCCTCGCCCTGATCGGTGACCCGGAGCTGCTCTTCCTCGACGAGCCGACGACCGGGTTCGACCCGCAGGCCCGCCGGCGCGCCTGGGAGTCGATCAGCTCGCTCCGGGAGCTCGGGAAGACGATCCTGCTGACGACGCATTACCTGGACGAGGCGGAGCGGCTCTGCGACCGGGTCGCCGTCCTGCGCGACGGGCGGATCGTCGCCCTCGGGCGGCCCGGAGAGCTGACCGGGGCCCTGCCGCCGACGGAGATCCGCTACCGGCGCGACGGGAAGGACGTCGTCATCCGCACGGAGGAGCCGACGAAGGTGCTGCACGAGCTGACAGCGGAGGCGCTCGCCGCGGGCCGCGAGCTGGAGACGCTCGAGGTGCGGCGCCCGAGCCTCGAGGAGGTCTACCTCTCGCTGACGCAGGAGGAATCCGAATGAGCCTCTACCCGCACGAGCTTCGGTACCAGATGCGGCTCTACTGGCGCAGCCGCGAGCTCGCGTTCTTCACCTTCCTGCTGCCGATGATCCTCTTCCTGCTGCTCGGGTTCGCGTACGGCGACGACGAGATCCAGGGCGTCAAGGGCTCGAACTACCTGCTCACCGGGACGCTGGGCTACGGCCTCATCGCGACGGCATTCGCCGGGCTCGCGATCGTGCTGGTCATCCGCCGCGAGGAGGGCATCCTCAAGCGCCTTCGTTCGACTCCGCTCTCAGCGCCGGTCTACATCTCGGCCCTGCTGACGACGACGATGATCGCCTTCCTCATCCAGGCGGTCTGCATCATCGCGCTCGGGATGGCCGTCTTCGGCGCCTCCTTCCCGCACCGGCCCTTCTCTCTGGTGCTCGCGCTCGTGCTCGGAGCCGCTTCGTTCGCGGCGCTCGGAGTCGGGTTGACGGGCGTGATCCGCCGCTCCGAGGGCGCCTCAGCGGTCGTGAACGCGATCTATTTCCCGATGCTCTTCCTGTCCGGCTCGTTCTTCGAGCGGGACACGTTCCCCGGCTTCCTGCAGGCGGTCGCCGACGTGCTGCCCCTCACGTACTTCATCAAGCTCGTGTTCGAGATCATGCTGCGAGGGCACGAGATCTGGGAGCGCCCCGGAGACGTGGCCGTCCTCAGCGCCTGGGGCCTGGTTGGAGCAATTGTCGCGATTCGCAGATTTCGCTGGGTCCCGCAGGAGGATTAGCTTCCTTCAGAGCGGGAATGTGGGTTGCCATGGGGTCTCCCGAGCCGGTGATCGCCTTCGCGACGAGGACCTTCGAGCCACCCGGTCTCGAGATTCGGGTCAACTTCAGCATGTTCGCAGGGCGCGAGGCGACACCGGCTGAGATCGACGACCTCGCCTCACACCTGCTCGACAAGGTGAGCGAGGTCGCGATCGTCTCCGAGGCGCGACACGAGATCGGGCAGCACTCGGAGGCGTCCCTGCACCAGGTGCGGGTCGAGATCTCAATCGACGAGCTGCCCGATCGGGAGCGCGACCTCGACGAGTTGCGCGGGCGCCTGGTCGAGGTAGCCGAGCGCTGGGCGCAGGACTGCATCGCCGACCGGCGCGTCGAGGTCAACGAGGCCTAGCGCTAGTCCTTGTAGGGGTCGTAGACGTCCCGGCCCGCCATGGCCACACCGAGCGGCCGCAGCCGGTGCTTCACGCGCACCGAGCCCGAGTGCGCCTCGAGGACGTCCGGCAGGCGCTTGTAGACCTCCGGAGCCTCGTCCGCGCCGCCGCCGACGAGCACGATTCCCTGCTCGCGCAGGCGGGCCTTGACGGCCGGCCAGTCGACGAGACCCGGCTTGATCTGCTCCTCGACCCAGACCTTCTTCATCCGCGCGTTCGGATGGTCCGGGCACGTGCCCTTCTCCTCGAAGACCCCGTTGCAGTCGCGGTGGGTGCATGCCCAGCGCTTCCGCCGCCGCACGCGACCGGCCGCCTGGGTCCGGCTCATCACGCGGCCCGCGCCGTGGACGGTCGAGTAGAGCGACTCGACAGCCTCCTCCGACTCGACGCCCTCGAGGACGACGGACTCGTCACCCATCGAGCCGCCGACGAAGCCCTCCTGGCCGGGGCGGGCCGGCGTGCAGCCCTTCCGGATCACCCAGTAGTTGCGGCCGAAGTGTCGCTCACGCCAGGCAAAGTTATGGTGGTTGTGCACCTCGTGCGTCGCCTCGGCGCCGAGGATCTCGAGCACCTTGGCGACCACGGCGTCGCGGCCGGCGTACGCGTACTCGCCGGCGAGCTCCATCGCTGAGGCGTACGACTCGCCGAGCTCGGAGTCCGCCTCGAAGAGGACGGGCGGCGAGTCCATCTCGCCCTCGGTCGCCCGGCCCGCGAACGGCAGGCCCTGCGCGAGCGCGAGGAAGCCGGAGGCGGTCTTGTGGCCGAAGCCGCGCGAGCCGAAGTGGACGCCGACCCAGATGCGGCCCTCTTCGTCCTCCATGAGGTTCACGTAGTGGTTGCCCGAGCCGACCGTGCCGAGCTGCGCCGCAGCGGTCTGGGCCAGCTTGCGCTGCGGTGCGAAGTCGGCGTTGCGGATCTTGTCCAGCACTGGATGATCGACCCGCTCGGTCGCGGGGACGCCCATCCCGAACGAGATCCGGCGCGTGATCTCGCCCATGATCCGCTCGACCCCGCCGAGGGTGTCGAGATCCTCCCGGGACAGGTCCGTTCTGGCCGCCTTGTTCCCGCAACCGATGTCGTAGCCCACGCCCGAAGGGGACACGTACCCCTCGTAGGCGATGCCGCCGCCGATCGGCTGGCTGTAGCCCGGGTGGTGGTCGGCGCAGAGAACGCCGAACTCGGCGTCGCCGGCCTTCATGCAGCGCTCGAGCTGCTTCAGGCTCCGCTCGTCGACCGAGCCGAAGGTCTTGATGTTCATACGCTTTCCTCCTCTCTATTGTCCTTGTTCGTCAAGACACCGGGCGGACTCGAACCGCCGTGAGCGCGCTTTGCAAACGCGTGCCTCGCCACTCGGCCACGGTGTCGTTAAGGAGCCTCCGAGAGGAGTCGAACCTCTGCGCCCGGGGCCGAAACCCGGTGCTCTTCCGTCTGAGCTACGGAGGCGCGAGCGGGGCAGAAGCCTCGCTCCCGGGGCGGCGAAATCACCGATCCCGGATGTAGTAGTCGCGTCCTGCGCCGTCAAAAGCGGCCGCTGTTGCGGCAGCAGAGCTTGAAAGCGCCGACCTGAGCCGCAAGGGCAGAGGTCGTTGTTGCCAAGCCGCTCGACGAGCTCTACCTCGCCGCCTCGGACCGCACGCTCGCCGCGCTTGACCCGCGTCTCGGACGGGAAGCCGCGGCGTCGCTTGCTCATGGGCTCAAAACGAGAACTCGTCCTCGTTGGGCTTCCTGGCCATCGCTTGTGCCTCCTTTCCGTTGGCTTCACATGCGCGCGGATGGAGGGATTCGAACCCTCATCAACCGGTCTCTGAGACCGGTGCGTCTGCCGAGTTGCGCCACATCCGCCCGCAGCGCCCCCGGCCTGGACAGCTCGGCGGGGGCGCGTCTTCGCCTACCAGCCCCACGCTCGGCGGTAGGCATCGACGAGGAAGATGTTGACCCAGTCGCGGTCGGGCTCAGGCGGAAGAGACGTCCGCTCGAGCGCCTCGGCGAGAAGCCGCTCCACCTCGTCGATCTCTGCGATCGCCTCCTCGAAGGACCGCGCGCCGGTCCGGATCGCCATCACGCGCGACCGCTCCGGCTCGGGCATCGGGAGGGTGAGCCGCCCCGTGTTCAGGAGTTCCAGGCCCTGGTAGCCGAGGCGGGCGGCGTGCATCGCGTACTTCGTGTCGAAGCCGTGCGCCTCGACGAGCTCGGGGCGGTTGACCCGCTTCTGCCCACGGACCCCGAGCAGCCGCTCCTTCTGCCCGCGCAGGTAGCCGAGGTAACCACGACCAGCCTGTCGCGAGATCAGCGCCGGCCCGAGCGCGCGCAGCTCCTGGCCGAGATCCGTCTGCACGATGAGCAGCTCGTCGGGAACGAAGAGGAGCAGAAGAATCGTCGGGTGCCCTTTGAGGGCGAGCCGCACGTACTTCCGCAAGCTGTAGGCGACGAGATCGAGGTCGCCCGGTCCGGAGCGGACGCCTTCCGGCTGCGTTCGCTCGACGAAGTGCTCGAACCCATAGAGCCCTCCACGGATGCCGCGAGCGCGGGCCAATCCGACGAGGTACTCCGGCGGCTCGACGAAGACGGCCATCTCGTCGCGGTCGTCCTGCCCGCCGTGGTGGAGCCCGTGGAGGGTCGAGCCGACCATGGCCCGCAGGATCGTGCCGTGCTCGACGAGCTCGCGACTCTGCATCAGTCCCTCCTTTGGCTCGCCAGACTACGCCGGTGTCCCAAATAGACAAGTGGTTTCTCCGAGGCGGGCGGAGCCGGGCATTCGCCCGGCGGGAGCCCGCCGGCCAGGGAAGCGAGAGAGCCTCCGGCAGGAGTCGAACCCGCACCTCGGCCGTACAAAGGGCGCGTGCTTGCCGTTGACACTACGGAGGCTGATGGAGACGGCAGGAGTCGAACCTGCGCCTTCTCGTTGCAAGCGAGATGCTCGGCCACCAGAGCTTCGTCCCCAGGGGTAACGGCCCCGACTGAAGCGACCCTCGGTTTCCTGACACGTCGCTGAGTGCCCGTAGGCCGGAGGGACAGTGCCTGACCTGCACGGCCCGTCGGCTGGCGGGTGCGCAGCGGCGCGAGGCCGCCTGCGGAGCCCGGCTCTGCCGGGCGGGAGCAGGACGCCGGCCAGGGAAGCGAGGGGTGGCCGACCGGATTCGAACCGACACTGCGGGGCTCACAACCCCGGGTGCTCGCCGTTACACCACGGCCACCGTGGACGGGGACGACCGGAATCGAACCGGCGACCGCTCGCCTGACAAGCGAGTGCTCTTGCCGTCTGAGCTACGCCCCCGAAGTAGCGCGGGTGGGATTCGAACCCACGATCTCGAGCTCATGAGGCTCGCGAGGACGGCCCCTCCTCTACCGCGCGAGTCTGGCCGGCAGGACTCGAACCTGCGATCTCCGGTGCCCGAAACCGGTGGGGTGGCCAGGCTCCGCTACGAGCAGACGAGAACCCCGGCGGGACTCGAACCCGCAGCTTCCGGATTGAGAATCCGGCGTCATCCCCTTCGACCACGGGGCATAGCTCCGGCGGCAGGACTCGAACCTGCGCTCTCGCGGGTAACAACCGCGTGTCTTACCGACTAACCGCGTGTCTTACCGACTCGACCACGCCGGAACAAAGGAGGCAGCAGGACTCGAACCTGCGAGGCGGAGAACCGCCCTACGCCGTAGCAAGGCGCTGCCTTTCCAACTCGGCCATGCCTCCAAGAGGAAGGAGAGGGAGTCGAACCCCCAAGGCCCTTGCGGACCCACCCGTTTTCGAAACGGGATACCGCGCCGATGGCAGTCCTTCCACGAGTGACCCCGGCAGGCGTCGAACCTGCAACCTCCCGGGCAAGAACCGGGTGCTCTGCCGTTTGAGCTACGGAGCCGGATGTGACCGGCAGGAGTCGAACCTGCGCGCTCCGCGTTTCAAGCGGACGCTCTTCCAGGCTGAGCTACGGCCACACGAGGTGGGCAAGGCCGGCCTCGAACCAGCGACCTCCTGCTTGTAAGACAGGCGCTCTCGCCATCTGAGCTACTCGCCCTGGATCCGGGACAAGGATTCGAACCTTGATCTCCACGTTCAGAGCGTGGAATCCTGCCGTTGGACGATCCCGGAGTGATTGCGGACGGGCATCTCGGCGCCAAGGGGCCCGCCGGCAAGTCGAGTGGTGAACCGCGCGGCCCTCGCCCTCCGTCCATCTCCGTCCCTGGAGATCCACGCAGCGGCGCGGACCCGTCCCTCACCTCTGGCACGTCCGGCCAAGGCCGAACGATGTTTTCCAAGCCACTCGCCCTACCCTTCGACCCTGGATCGCTCGCCGCGGCCGGCGGCGTACGTCCTACGTGGAGGAGCTTTGGAGCCCGGCGCTTCGCATGCGATCGTAAAGAAGCAGGCTAAAGCAGACCTAAATGATCCATCCTGCATTACGCGTCGTGCGCGAAGGGCCTTTCTCTCTCGAGCGGGGCCTCGATCCGATCCATGTCTTCTTCAAGCTGGGCATCATCCTCTCGTACGAATTCCTCGAATTGCTCCCAAAACGACAAAGGCGACCCCGGTTGGGTCGCCCTCGCTGCGAGCTGCTATGCGGCTAGAGAACTAGCGCACGCACCTCCCGACGAGGGCTCGGCCGTGACCGGGCTGGCGCTTGGCATCGACGGCGCTATTCGCGCACGCCAACGCCGAGGCCGTCGGCTTGGCCGGGGTAAGAAACGGTTCGACTTGGGCTGTGGTCAGCATGTATCCAGACATTGTACCGTGCCGGACGATACATGAAACACCCGACGTGTCAAGACATTACTTCGTAAAGGTTTCGAGAATGGAAGGACATTCTCCGGAAATTCGGACACGTTAATTCCTATCGGTCGGACGGGAAGCTAATGGGCGACCCCGCGGCTTCGCGCGAGCCTCCTCCCGAGCAGGCCGCCGAGAAACGTCAGCGCGACGAAGTACACCGAGAGGAAGAGGAGAGCGACGATATCTGCACGTCGAGCGAGGCAGTGATAGGCGGCAAGAGCAGCGCGGCTCCCGTCCGTAGCGAGACTCGCCCGGCATCGGTCGACTGAGCCGTCATCAGTCATCCCCCTCGACCCCGGGCTACCATCGCCCCGACTGCCCCCGTAGCTCAGTGGATAGAGCAGCGGTTTCCTAAACCGCGTGCGCATGTTCGATTCATGCCGGGGGCACTTCTCCATCAAGAAGGCAAAGTTGACCTGTTCGATTTTCGCGATGCTCGGATAGGTCACATTCACGTACGCTTGTAGCGGCTGTCCTTGTACTCCTGCACCCATTGCCTGGTCGAGTACCACTGATCCGTCCGGCGAACATCGGCGTTGACGACGTAGAGCCGTCTGCCGCCACTCGGATACATCGTGAAGGCGAGCTTCGCTCCGTTGGGTGACCAACGCGTCTCGCCGACGTCTTGCCCAAGGGGGAACGTGCGCAGCCCACTGCCGTCGGGCTTCATCACCGCGACTTGATTGTCAGGCGAGCCAATTGCTTCGCACCTGATCGATTGTGAGTTAGGTCACGCGGATTCCCAAATTCAGCTCTGACGCAGATAAGGGCGCCGAAGCGAGTTTGCCGCACCGAGTGGACCCGTTCGACTTCGTCCTCGCCCTCTACGTGGCCCGAATCGGCGGGCTCATCGCGGTCGCGAACCGCCGACGGGCCGTGGAAGGGGTAGCTCCCCTCGACCGTCGACACAGTCGGCGAGGTAGAGGGCTGTGCCGAGGTCGCCGGTCCACAGCGTGTAGCGGCCCCGCCCGTAGTCCGACCGGCTGCGCTCCACCTGAGCTGCCGCATGCATGGCGAACGCACGCGCGCGGGTGAGCCATCGTTCGTCTCCCGTGCGCTCGAGCAGGGCCAGGAATGCGTATCCGTTCCCCGCTGTGCCGTGGCAGAGGTTTGCGCCCTTTCGCAACGGCCCCGCACGCCACGGCAGCTCGCCGCCCGCGACCGCAAGCTCCTCGTCGAGGACGTGGGCGAGCGTCGCGACGATCCCCGGCGCGCCGTGGCACCACTGCGTGCGGATCTGGCCGTCGCCGTTCTCGTCGAGTCGCATTCCCGCTACCGGCGGCCAGTTGACGAGCCCATCCTCCTCGACGGCAAAGCGCTGGAGGGTCTCCGAGACGCCGGCGACATCGCCGAGCGCGAGCACACACCCTGCGAACCCGTGCGCCGGACCGAGAAAGCGCCTGCTCCGCCCCGCCAGTTGCTGCGTCCACAGGCCGTCCGCGTCACGTCGGCCCTGCAACCACTCGATGCTCGCCGTCACGTCGAGCCCGAGCTCGCGACCGGCGAGAATCGTGCCCGGGCTGCCCCACATCAGCTCGCAGCGCTCGTCTTGCTCGTTCGCCGCGATCAGCTCCGAAAGACGCTCGAGATTCGCCTGCGACGGTGCGAGCCTCTGCGACACCAGCCGGATTCCCGTCTCGCCCGCCCAGAGGCTGCGCTCGGCGTCCTCGCCGGGAAAATCGGGCGGGGCTTCGAGCGAATGCTCCAGATACGGGACATAGTCGCCTCGTATCTCGACGAAGCCCCGCCGGGCGAGGCTGTGGAGCGCATCCACGACCCCCGCGCCCCCGAGATACAGCGTCCGGAACCGCATCCCCGGGTCGTCGTCATCCTCCTTGTCCAGCGGATGCGTCGGCCAACCGTCGTCGAACGCTCTCTCCGCGTCGGCAACGATCGAGGCAATCGCCGTCCGCACCCTTTCGGCGCTCCACGGCTCGTCCCCGAGCGCCTCGTGCGCTTCCGGCTGAAACAGCATCGGGCGAGTCTAGTGACGCCGTCCGGAGTCAAACGCGGAGCTCGTGGGGCTGCCGCATTGCCCCACGAGCTCCGTTTCGATCCAGCTGTGGCACCCCGGCCGCACGGGGTTTCTGCGCCATCAAGCCGACGACGTTGAGTCAACCAGGTAGGGCGTCGATTCACCTATACCCCTTTTGGGGGATCCCTTTGCTGCTTCACCTCTTCCTTTTCTTGCGCCAGAGGATTAGTGTGGAGCGATCACGAGCGACGTGCGCACCCCGCAGCGCCGTCGGCCTTCGCCTTCCGCAATTGGGGAGCGAGTCCGGCAGCTCCGCATTGCGCGGGGCCTGACGCAAACCGAGCTCGGGTCCGGACGTTTCACCAAGGAATACGTGAGCCAGATCGAGCGGGGTCGCGCGCGGCCCGCACCTGCTGCGCTGGACTGGCTCGCCGATCGGCTGAGAACCTCGCGGCGGTTCCTCGAGACGGGTCTCTCCCCCGCCGAGCATGAGCGAACGATGAGCCTGATCTCGCGCGCGGAGGCTGCAGTCGCTGGGCGCGAGTTCGAGGAGGCGCTCACATGCCTCGAGCAGGTCGAGCCGTTGTCTCAGTTGCAGCCGGAACCGGCCTTGCGCGCGATGCTGACGGGCGCGACCGCGAGATCGGAGCTCGGGCGCGTCAAGGAGGCGCTCGCCATCCTCGAGCAGGCCGGCGATCTCGTGGGGAGCGAGCCCTTCACCGACGTCGATCGCGCAAGCGTTCTCTTCCACATGGGCCAGAGCCGCTACAAGCTGTCGTCGATCCCGACCGCCGTCGCGCTCTTCACGGAGGCGCTCGAGCTGCTCCGCCATTCCGATCTCGTCGACGATCGTCTGCGGTCGCGGGTCTACCGCTGGCGCTCTCGGTGCTACCGGCGCCAGCGGGACTGGGAAGCGGCACGGGGAGATGTCGAGTCGGCGCTCGAGCTCTCCGAGCGGCTTGACGACCGCGACGCCCTGGCGCACGGCTTCTTCCAGGCGTCGATCATCGCGGAGCGGAATGGGCAGTGGGTGCTTGCCCGCTCGTACGCGGAGAGAGCGAAAGCGCTCTACGAGGAACAGGACGATCGTCTCAACGTCGGAAGGCTTCTGAACAACCTCGGAGGGCTGACCTTCCTGCTCGGCGATCCCGAGCAGGCGGTCGGTCTGTTGAAGAAAGCGTTCTCGGTTGCGTTGGAGGTCGGGAGCGAGCCGGACGCCGCTCAAGCCGTTTCCTCACTCGCTCAGGTCCATCTGCGCTCCGGCGAGGCCGAGCTCGCGGAGCAGCAAGCGCGGCAGGCGCTGAAGCTGCTCGAAGGGAGAGTCGACTTTCTCGACGAGCAGGGGAACGTGCAGCTCGTGCTCGGACGCGCTTTGCTCGAGCAGGGCAGGCTCGACGAGGCCGAGCACGCGATCGCCGCGAGCGAAGCGATCTTCGACCAGCTTTCCTCGACGAGCCATCGTGCTGCGGCGTGGACCGCCCAGGCCGAGCTGAGCATCCGCCGCGGAGATCAAGACCAGGCGTTGCGGCTCTACCGCCGAGCGGCCGAGACCCTCCAGGACTTCCGTTTCTAGGGCGGATGACGTCGTGATCAGAAAACGCTGGGCCATGGTCCTCCTGCTGGTGCTCGCCGGTGCGTACGCGTCGGCT
>WNGB01007906.1_pt1 | contig 15212 bp, 14 predicted proteins | sample 5400681 | NCBI WGS metagenome assembly WNGB01 (sample SAMN13153367, study PRJNA577476) | soil metagenome | isolation source: 115 cm soil or saprolite under grassland replicate 2 | place: USA:California | collected 2016-06-15
CCGTTACGTTGCTAGGAGCTTGACGTGCCATCGACGTCCCCTAACCCGTGCGTTTGCGCCCGCGGGTACGAGCTGCCTTGCGTGCGGCGGCCGAGCGCTCGGCAGGTCCCTTGGTCCGTACTGCCTTCTGCGCCGCAGCAGAAAGGTCGGCGGCACCGCGGCGGCGGGCGGCAGAGCGCGCCTGCGCCGCAAGCGCTGGTTTTGACGCCGCCGCAGTACCTTCGCGCTTCAGCGCTCCGACAATCGCGCGCGAGCGTGTGCTCGATACGCTCGTTTCGCCGTGCTGACCCTTTTCGTACGCACGCTCGGCGCTGCGCCGCGTCTTTTCCGATACGGTTCCTTTCTCCGGTGGCGGCAGGTCGACGCCGGCGCGGCGCGCCTTCGACAGCCCGATCGCAATCGCCTGCTTGGTCGAGCGGGCGCCGTGCTTGCCCTCTCGGATGTGCTCCATTTCCTCACGGACAAACTCGCCGGCCTGCGTGGTGGGTGCCTTCCCCTCGCGTTTGTCTTGGCGCGCGCGCTCGATGGTCTTCCGTTCAGGCATGTTTGCCTCCTGCGTCGTGTAATCGGGTAATCTGATGCAAGCAAGCAACATGCCGTGATATGGAGGTTGTTGCCCTTTCTGGGGCATCCCGTGGGCACCCCTCTTCCAATCGGCGCTGCTGAGGCCGCTAGCATCGCACGGGCATGCGTTGCGGCGGCATCGCCTACCGGTGTTTGGTAAGAATTACATCACGCAACAATCGCAGGAACGGCCTTCCCGAGCGAGCATGGCGGACGCTACGGATGAACGCATTCATTCCGCCGGGGCTTGAAGAACGGCTCCACGCGATCGGTCCGATGGATCGCCTCCCTGGCCCGCTGCGGCGGGCTTTGGAGCCTCGAGCGGCCTTCGCTCCGCTGCCACGGCCAGGCCCCAACGATTGGCTCACCAATCATCCGGAGCAGGGTCAGAGCTTTGCGGAGTTCGTCCGCTCCGCAGCGCAGCGGCCGGACCCGAAGCATCACAAGCTCTACCTGCAGCCGCTGGGCGAGTTCATCTCCGGAGCAAGTCCTCCGCTGGCGCAACTGAGAGCATTCGCCTCGGCGTTTTTCACGCTCGAGGTGAAGATGCTCGCGGCGCTCGACATTGGAGGGAACGCCGTTACCAGCCGGCTCAATCCGTACACGCATAACCGGCAGCTGCTCACGACCGACATCCTGGCTCTTCTCCGCGAGCGAGCGCCGCAGGATGCGTACGCGATCCTGGGTATCACGATGGAAGATCTCTACCCGGATGCCTCGTGGAACTTCGTGTTCGGCCAGGCTTCACTTCGCGAAGGCGTGGGCGTCTACAGCTTTGCGCGATACGATCCGCGCTTCAATAACGAGCAAGCGCGGGACCTCGAGAAGCTGCTCCTGCAAAGGAGCTGCAAGGTGCTGGCGCACGAGATGACACATATGTTCGGCATCATGCATTGCATCTATTTTCATTGCCTCATGAATGGCTCGAATCACCTGTCCGAGAGCGATGCTCGCCCGATGCACCTGTGTCCGGTCGATCTGCGCAAGTTGCACGAGAGCATCGGGTTCGATGTCATGGAGCGGTATCGCGGACTGCTGGAGTTCCACCTGAGTGCAGGATTCCTGGAAGAGGCCGGGTGGCTCAGACGGCGCCTTGATTCCATCACGCCTGCGTCGCAGTAGCGGGCCGCTACTGGCGCTGCGGGCGGCGCGGGACTCTTTGCAGGACTTGCCGATGACGCGGAGCGGGAAGCCCTGGCGCGGCTCGCCCTCGCATCGCCACGTGGCGTGTGCGATCATTTCTATCGGGCATTGGCATTCCGCGAGTTGCGCGAAAGAGATTGCCGCATGATAGCCGGCCCAGCGGGCACCCTCCTCGCCTGCGCCACTGCGCTGGTCGGCGTGCTCGCCGTTTGCGCGCGGCAGGAATTGGATGGTATCGCCGTCGATCCTCCGCCACTCGGAGCGCACCGCATTTTCGTGGTCGGCCATGGCTATCACACCGGGCTCGCCGTGTACGCGCGCGAGGTTCCCGAAGCGGCCTGGCCGGCGCGGCGTGACTTTCCCGATACCGACTACCTTGAGCTCGGTTGGGGCGACCGCGAGTATTACCCGCGCGCGCATCCGGGCGCGTGGCTCGCGTTGCGCGCCCTGCTGACGCCCACGTCGAGCACGCTGCGCGTGCTGCCAATTGCTGGACCGCTGACACGCTTCTTCCGTGATAGCGAGATCATCGAGCTGCAGGTATCGCCGGCGGGCTTCGAACGCATGGTCGAATTCGTGCGTCAAACACACGAGCTCGACGCGTTCGGCCGCGCGATCCCCATCAGCTCCGAGCTGCATGACGGAAGCCGCTTCTACGCTTCGCCGCGCAGCTTCCACGCGTTCGAAAACTGCAACGTGTGGGTGGCCCGCGCGCTCAAGGCAGCGGGTCTTCCGGTGCATCCGGAAACCGCGATGACCGCGGGCACGTTGCTTCGCCAGGTGCGGCGATTGCAAGTCGCTGCTCCGGCCGCGAGCTAGCGGCCGACGTAACGCCGTGCGGGCATCGATACCGATGTCGTTGCCCCTCCTGCTGCGCGGTGTATCTCTCTTCCATGTCGCGCTGCCGATCATCTGGATCGCGATGCTGTTGCGCTGGGGTTACGATCGGCACGCGTTCTGGGCGCAGACGCTCTTGCTCTGGGTGACTCTGATCGTCACCTTCGCGCTCACCGATCCTGAGGAGAACATCAATTGGGTATTCATGCCGGAAGAGACGGGATGGCCGATGCCGGAGCTTGCCTGGCTCGTCGTCTACATGATTACCGTCCCCTTCGTGATCCACTGGCCGTTGCATAAGCTCTACTCGCGCTATCTATCGATCGCCGATGCAATCATTTGTGTGTTTCTCGAGCTCGTTCTTTGGCTGTCACGCGTCGCCGAGCAGACGAGGTCGAGGCGCGAGCTAGATCAATGGTCAGACGGTTCACAAGCTGTACAGTTACGTGATAGCCTTTCCAATTAGCGAGCGAAGCGAATTCGCCGGTGATTGGATCACTCAATTCAGCGTCCGCAGACGGATGATCGGGAGGAACGCACCATGAACAGACTCGGAACCAGCGCAGCGGTGGCGATTTTCGGCGCGGGATTTCTGTGGACAGCGTCCACGTTGGCCCAGGACCTGCCGGTTACCCATCTGAAGGTTATCGGCCTGCAGAGCCATCTCAACAGCTTCAAGACCGGCGAGAAGCCGTTCTGGGAAGAGCGCATTCCGAAGGAATCGGGCGGCAAGGTCACGGCCCAGCTCACGGCCCAGGATGTGCACGGCCTCAAGGGCACGGAAATCCTGCGGCTGATGAAAGTCGGCGTGATCGATTTCTCGTCGGGCGTGATCACGTATATGTCGGGCGACAGCCCGGCCTTCGAAGGTTTCGATCTCGCCGGCCTTTCGCCCGACATGGCGACGACGCGCAAGATCGCGGACGCCTATCGGCCGTATCTCGCCAGCATCATGGAGAAGGAGTACGGAGAGCGGCGCCGACCTCAAGGGCAAAAAAGTGCGGGTGTTCAACAAATCGATGTCGGACCTCGCGGCGGGATTCGGCGCGATCCCGGTCACGATGCCGTTCGGCGAAGTCACGCCCGCGCTGCAGCGCGGCGTGATCGACTGCGCCGTCACCGGCACGCTCTCCGGCAACACCAACAAGATGCACGAGGTGACGTCGCACATGTTGACGCTCTACGCCGGCTGGGCAATGCATTTCCATGGCGCGAGTATCGAGAGCTGGAACAAGCTCGATCCGAAGGTGCAGGCCTTTCTGCTGAACCAGTTCGCCTGGTTCAATGACCGCTTGTGGTCGGTCGTCGCCGAGGAGGAGCAGGACGGCATCAATTGCAGCATCGGCAAGGATCCATGCAAATACGGCTATAAGGGCAACATGACGCTGGTGAAACCGAGCGCCGCGGACCTCGCCCTGTCCAAGAAGATACTGTCATCGACCATCATGCCGGATTGGGCCAAGCGGTGTGGTGCGGACTGCGTGAAGGAGTGGAACAAGTCGATCGGTCCCGTGGTCGGATTCACGCTGAACTAAACGCGTAAGCGCAGATATCCGCGGCGATCAACGCTGGGAGCTCAAGACGTGCTGCGGCTGGTCGAGCGGATATCTCAGGCGGCCGCGACACTGGGCGGGCTCGCCGTCATCGGCGTTGCGGTCATTGTCTGCGCGGAGGTCGTGCTGCGTAACGTCTTCAGCTTCGGACTAAGCGCCGCGACCGAATTATCGTCCTATGTTCTGGCCGTGACGTCCGCCTGGGCATTCTCCTATGCGCTGCTGCGTCGCGTGCATGTTCGCGTGGATGCATTGATCCGCCTCTTTCCGCAAAGCGTCATTGCCTGGCTCGATCTCGTGGCGCTGCTTGCGCTTTCCTGGCTCGCATCGATGATGCTGTGGTACGGGGCGTCGGTATTCTGGTTCTCGTTCGTCAAGCGTTCCACGGCGATGACACCGATGCAGACACCGATGTGGATTCCACAGGGTCTATGGCTCCTTGGGCTGGGGCTGTTCTTCATCACCTCCGTGGCGATGGTCATCACCGTCGTCCGCTCTCTGCTCAAAGGCGACGCAGCCCAAGTAAACCGGCTCGTAGGATCGTTCACGGTCGAGGAAGAGGCCCTGGACGAGATCAAGGATGCGCAGCGCCGCAAAGCCGGCAACGCGGGGACAGGTCAATGATCGCAACCGCGGTCAGCCTGCTCGTGTCGCTCATGGCGATCGGCATTCCGGTCGCCGCGACGCTGGCGCTGCTGGGACTCGCCCTCGGCGCGATCTATACCGGCGCGCCGCTGATTCGCGCCATCGGCGAGACGACCTGGCACGCCGGCGCCGATGCCCTCATCGTCACGATTCCGCTGTTCATCATGATGGGCGAGATCATGCTGCGTTCCGGCATCGCCGAGCGCATGTACGGAGCGATGACGCATTGGCTGTCGTGGCTGCCCGGCGGCCTGATGCACGCCAATATCGGCGCCTGCGCGATGTTCGCCGCCACCTCGGGCTCGAGCGCCGCCACCGCGGCGACGATCAGCACGGTCTCGATCCCGGAGATGCGCAAATACCGCTACAACCAGCCGCTGTTTCTCGGCTCGCTGGCGGCGGGGGGCACGCTCGGCATTCTCATTCCGCCGTCGATCAACATGATCGTCTACGGCATTTTGACCGAAACCTCGATCCCCAAGCTGTATCTCGCCGGGTTCATTCCTGGATTCGGGCTGGCGGCCATGTTCATGGCGACGATCCTCATCGCGTGCCTGTTCAACCGCCGGTTCGACGGCACACGCGTGCGCTCCGACTGGCAGCAGCGCATCGCCGCGCTGCCCGCCCTCCTGCCGCCACTGCTGCTGTTCCTCGTCGTCATCGGCTCGATCTATGCCGGGATCGCGACGCCGACGGAATCCGCCGCACTCGGAGTCGTCGCCGCGCTCGTCCTCGCTGCGGTCCACCGCCGGCTGAGCTGGGAAGTGATCCGCGTGGCGTCGCAAGGCACGATGCGCACGACAGCGCTGGTCCTGCTCATCTTCACCGCCGCCTTCTTCCTCAATTTCGTCATTTCGGCGATCGGTCTCACCAACCAGATCAACGATTTCATCCTGCGCCTCGGCTGGACGCCTCTGCAGACCATGATCGCCATCATCGTCTTCTATCTGATCCTCGGCTGCTTCATGGAAACCATGGCCATGATGATCACGACCATCCCGATCATCGCGCCGGTCGTCTTCAAGCTCGGCTACGATCCGGTGTGGTTCGGGATCATCATCATCATCCTGGTCGAAGCGGCGATGATCACGCCGCCGGTTGGCGTCAACCTTTTTATCGTGCAGGGCGTGCGCGGCCGGGGCGCGCTGAACGACGTGATCGTCGGCGCCGCCCCCTTCGTCATCACGATGATCGCCATGATGGCGCTGCTGATCGCGTTTCCCGACATCGCGCTGTGGCTGCCGCGCCAATGGAATTAGCGGCGACAGTACCCTTTGCAAAAGGAGACGACGCGGAATGATTATCGACTGCCACGCCCATGTCTTTCAGCATTGGGCCGGCGCCTGCGGCCATGAGTCGCGCTACATCCACAAGCGCTACATGCAGAGAATGCTGACGCGCACCGTGGCGAAAACATTCCGCACGCGTGACGGCGCACCGGCCGCCACCAAGGCGCTGTTCGATGCCGGCGACAATTCCTGGAACGGGCTGAAGGACGTCGATTTTCGCGTGGGCCGCTTCGGGCAGATCGAGTTCACTGTCGACGAGGAGGATTATCATATCCAGTACATGCCGGTGGGCATGCAGGAGATGACCGCGCCGCCGGAGCTGATGTTGGCGCAAATGACCAATGCCGGCGTCGATCATTGTGTCCTGCAGGCGGGCAGCGCCTATGGCAGGATGAACGACTACAATGCGCTGGCGCAGAAGCAGTATCCGCGCAAGATGACCGCGCTCATGCACGTCGACGAGGGGCTGGCCAGCACGCCGGAGGAAATGGCCGAGATCGATCGTGCGTATCACGAGCTCGGACTTCGCGGCCTCTACTACAACGTCGAAGGCTTCTCGCGGACCGGCTTCCAGTGGGCTCTCGACGACGACAAGATGATCCCGTTCTGGGAGAAGCTCGCCTCGCTCGGGATCAAGCTGTGCATCGAGCTCTCCGCCGGTCCCAGCTATGATAAGGCGGGCTACATTGCCAATCTGCTGCGGCTCGGCCGCGTGCTCGCGCGCTTTCCCACGATGCCATGCCACCTCGCGATGGGCCCGCCGGTCCAGCACTTCGCGAGCGGCGGCGCCTGGCTTTGGCCCGACGAAGTGGCGGCGGTCTACAAGCGCGAGAACCTGGTGATCGAGATCATGTTTCCGATCACCTGGGGTGGCGTCTGGGATTACCCTTATCCGGAAGCGCAGAGCCTGATCAAGGATATGCGCGACAAGCTCGGCGTCGAGAAGCTCGTATGGGGCTCCGACATGCCGAATGTGGAGCGGTTCTGCACCTACGCACAATGCCTCGACTATGTACGGCGCTATTGCCCGTTCCTTACCGCGCGCGAAAAGGGCATGGTGCTCGGCGGCAATATCGCCCGCTTCTACGGCATCAAGCCCAACTGAGGGAGACATTCGCATGCCCGATACCACGAGCTCGCACCCTGGTCTCTTCGAACGACTGGGGTTGCGACGGATCGTCAATGTGTCCGGCACCGAGACGACCAAGGGTGCGACTCCGGTCTGCCCCGAAGTCATTGCGGCGGTGAGCGAGCTCGTGCCGCACTCGGTCGAGATGCCGGAATTGCAGAGCGTCGTCTCGGCAACGATTGCGCAGGCCCTGGGAGCGGAGGCGGGATTCGTCACCAACTGCAGCGCCGCCGGCATCACGATTGCCGTCGCCGCCTGCATGACCGGCCGCAGCCTCGCGCGCGTCGAGCAGCTGCCCGACACCACCGGCATGAAGGACGCAGTGGTGATCCAGCGCGGCCACAACGTAACCTATGGCGGCTATGTCACGCAGAACATCCGTCTCGCCGGCGCGCGGGCCATCGAGCTCGGCGCGGCGACGGAATGCGGCGCATACCAGCTGCGGGCTGCACTTGATGACAAGACCGCTGCCGCCCTTTACGTCGTCTCGCACCATACCGTGCAGAGCGGGCTGATCGACCTCGAGACGTTCTGCAAGGTTTGCCACGACGCCGGTGTTCCGGTGATCGTCGACGGCGCGGCCGAGCCCGATCCGCGGATCTTCCTCAAAGCCGGAGCCGACATCGTCATCTTCAGCACGCAGAAGGCTTTCGCCGGTCTCACGGGCGGTGTCGTGGCCGGTCGCAAGGAGCTGGTGCAGGCCTGCGCCTATCAGGAGCGCGGCATCGGCCGGCCGATGAAGGCCGGCAAGGAAACGGTGATCAGCGCGATCGCTGCGCTCGAGCGCTGGATGGCGCTCGATCACGGCAAGCGCGCGCGCGATCTCACAGCGCGGCTCGAGCGCGCCAAGGCGAAGATCGAGCAACTGCGCGGCATCACCGTGACGCTCGAGGAAGATGCGACCAGCCACGCCTTCCATCGCCTGCTTCTGTTCGTGCAGGCGGACCGGGCCGGCATCTCGGCGTTCGAACTCTCCCGTGCGCTGTGGGAAGAGACACCGTCGATTTTCGTGCGCAACCTGATGGCCGACATCGGCCTGCTGCAGATCGACTTCCGGCGCGTCGACGATCGCGTCGCCGATTGGGTGGCCGAGCACATCGTCGCCATCGTCAAAGCCGGCAAGCCTCGGCTTTCCGCCGCGACGGCGTCAACGGCGAATCTCGCCGACCTCTCGTTGGCCGCTCTCGAGCGCTGGCCGCTGTCGATGAAGCCGCGCAGCTAGCCAGGAGGAACCCGCGGATGGGTGCGACCACCCCGCAATCGGAAATTCGCACGCGCGTCATTGCCGAGGTCGACTACGACAAGCCGGGCAAGCAGTTCGGCGCGCTGCGTCTGCCGCATTCGCAGAACGATTCCTGCTGGGGCACGATCGGCGTGCCAGTCGTCGTCGTGAAGAACGGCGCCGGCCCGACGGTGTTGTTGACCGGCGGGGTGCATGGGGACGAATACGAAGGACAGATCGCCTTGCACGAGCTGGCGCGGGAACTCGATCCGGCCGCCGTGCAAGGCCGCGTCATCATCATTCCGGCTTTGCATTTCCCGGCGGCGCAGGCCGGCACGCGCCTGTCGCCGATCGACAACCGCGACATCAATCGCAGTTTCCCGGGCAATGCCGACGGCAGCTTCGCCTATATGCTCGCGCATTACGTGAGCGCAGTTCTACTGCCGCTTTGCGATGCAGTGGTCGATCTCCATTCCGGCGGCCGCTCGCTCGACTGCCTGCCCTGCACCATGTCGCATATTCTCGACGACCTCGCCTTCACGCGCCGCACGATCGAGCTGGCGCGCGCTTTCGGCGCCCCTTACCACGTGGTGAGCAAGGAGGTCGACGGCGCGGCCACGTTCCAGTCGACCGCCGAGCGGCAGGGCATCCTGTCGATGTCGAGCGAGCTGGGCGGCGGCAACCGTGTGCAGCTGCGCGGGCTCGCCGTCACCGAGCGCGGCGTGCGCAACGTGCTCAAGCATTTCGGCATCATCGACGGTAAGCCGGACGATGGCGGCGTGCCGACCAGGACGATGATCCTGACCGAGCATGATTGCTACGGATTCTCGCCGTGCGGTGGCATCTATCGGCCGTTCCACGAGCTCGGCACCCGCGTCGAGGTGGGGCAGCCGGCTGCGGCGATCTATGCGATCGAGGATCCGTCGCGGCCACCCACGATCCTGCACTACAAACGCTCCGGAATGCTGTGGGCGACGCGCGGCCAGGGACGCGTGCAGCCCGGAGATTCGGCCGCCGTGGTCGTCACGGAATGGGAAGGGATGTAGCGGCCTAGCCGTCGGCGCCTGCATATCGGCGCCGCCTAGCGTGGACAGGCGGCACCCGTCTCCGCCCAGCGCCGTACGACCCGGTGGAACTCGGCTTGCGCGAGCGGCGGCGGCACTCGACCGCCGGGGGACCATGCCCACTGGAACCCGGGTCGGCGCCAAGTGTCCCCTGCGCTCGCGGCGTTCATCGACGCAATCCGAGTGCCGGCCAAGGCGAGGAAGAGCCGTTGATCGAGAACGTCCGCAGTTGCTGACCCGATTCCCTTTATGTGCAACAAACCAACTGCGCGCTCGCGCCGCGTTGACGCGCGCTTGCCGGCCCAGGCGCCTCGTGCCTGCCTTATGGATTGACGATCTGCGTCAGCGTGGCACTCGAGCCGTTGTTGGCGGCATCGCCGCTGTAGGTCGCCCGGATGGTGTGCGTGCCGGCCGTAAGACTGTTAACACCGCAACGAGCCGTTTTGGTTGTGGCCTTACCTCTCTTGGCGAGCGCCACGGCTGCGCACTTACTGATCGTGTTGGTTCCATCGGTGAACGCGACAGTTCCGGTCGGTGCGTTGCCGGTGACGCTCGCCGTAAAGGTGACGCGCGCGCCCACGGTCGACGGATTGAGCGAGCTCGCGAGTGTGGTCGTGCTCGTCGTCTTGCTACTGATCACCTGTGACAGCGGGGCGCTGGCCGAGCCTGCATTGGCAGCATCGCCGCTGTAGGCCGCCACGATGCTGTGCGTGCCCGCCGCGAGGCTGCTGGTGCTGCAACTCGCGGTCTTCGTGTTGCCACTGCCGGCGAGCGCCACCGCGCCGCAGCCGCTGATCGAGCTGCCTCCGTCGGTGAAAGCGACACTGCCCGTCGGCGCGTTGCCCGTAACGTTCGCCGTGAAGGTGACGTTGGCGCCGACCGGCGCCGGGTTCGCCGAGCTCACCAGCGTCGTCGTTGTTTGACTCTGGCCGAGGCCGTACGCGGTCAGATGGTTCGACCCGTCGGTCGCATACACCGCGCCGTTGGCGACAATCAGGCTTTCCCAGTGGAATCCGCCGCTGTGCGCAAGGCTCCACAACACGTTGCCTGAGAGGGGATCGAGCGCGCGCACCGTACTGCCACTGAGCGAGAACACCATGTTGTTGGCGACGACCGGCGACGTTCCGCCCTGAACGTTCTGCCATTGCGGCGCCAGCGACGGATTGCCATTCGCGTCGAAGTTGAGCCGCAGACCGGAGGCGCCATTGCCATTGACCACGAAGATCCACGTACTGCCGTCCGCAGGGTTGACCCACACCGCGGGCTGAGTGAGGACCACGCCACCCTGGGGCACGTTGATGATCGCACCGATCTCCCCGCCGACGTGCCCCGGCCCGCCTTGACCGCTCAGGTTCGCGAGATTGAGCAAGCGCAGCTTGGCGTCCTTGCCGCCTTGCACCGCTAGATGCTGGACGGTGGAATTCGCTGGTACCGGCAGGACCGCGGGCGCGGTGCTGCCCAGGTCGGTATCGCCGTTGTCCAGTGATTGGAAATTGGTCGCGGTATAGCTATCGAGCGGTTTGCCGGCGTCGGCGCCAGAGCCTCCGGTGCCGTCAGGGCGCAGGGCAATGACCGATTCGCTCCAGTGGTGACTGCCGTCGTACACACCATTGCCGGTGCCCATGAATATTCGATCGGGGCCGGCATCGTAGATGACGCCCGGACGCGACCAAATCGCGTTCCGAGGCGTGGCACATGTCGGCGGCACTGCATCGGCGAGATGCTTGAGATGAACGGCTTGATCGCTGCAGGCGGCGTTGAAGACGTTTTGCGAACCCGTGGCGAGGTTGATCGCGGTCACGTGACCCTGATAGTCGCCGTTGTCGCCCGGATAGCCGCCGTGCACGACGTAAAGATAGCTAACGCCGTTCGAGGTCGCGATCGCTAGTGCTGACGAACCTTTTTCGTCGAAGCCCTTGAGAGTCGCCAGCTCCGGCCAGCCGCCACCGATGATTTCAGTGCCGTCGCCGACTTGGTACTTGTGAACGTTCCCGTCAAGGCCGTAGCTATAAACATATTCGCCGCTCGGATCGATCGCCGGTGACGATGTGGTGTAGCACGCGCCACCAGTATTGTTGATCTGGCAGGTGCCCGCTCCGTACTGGTGGCTCCAGACCTGCGCGCCGTTTTGCGCGTCCAGCGCGATGATGCGACCGTCCCTCGTCGTCACGAACAACAGGTCTTTGATACCCGACGGAGTCGTTACGCCTTCCAGGAAGACCGGCGCCCCGTCTGCCGTTGCCGGCAACGTGACTTGATATTTCTGCACCAGTGTACTGACGTTCGCGGGAGTAAGCACAGTCTCGGCGGTGTTGTTGCCGCTGTGTTGCGGGTCTCCGCCGAACTGCAACCAATCATACGCAGGCACGGACTGAGTCGCTACCGAAAGCGCGAGCGCCGCGATGCAGTGCCTGAGGTGCCCACGACGTGCGTTTTTCCGATTCATTGCTTTGCTCCACGGTAGGCGGCACCCGTGTCGAGGGAGGACCGGAAGCCAAAGCGTTTGCCCCGGTCAGGACACCACTGGAGTGTCGCCCTGCTATGACAATAGCATAGCACTCGGATCTGCGCGGGGCTAGGCTGTTGCCTCCTCCGCGCGCTACCTGCAGTCGGCCTGAATTGACGATTGATTTCGTTAGAGCGAGCGAGGACCTAGGCTCGGAAGCGAACCTGGGTTTGCGTCTGATTCGACCGGCATACGAGCTGCAAGCCGACGCCTGACACCAAGCCCTGGTATCCCGAGGAATAGAGGCGCCCCCGACCCGTTATGATCAGGCTGTCGGAACCGCGTCCTCCTCCGAGGCGTGTACGCTCGACAATCGTGCGTCATCGCCCGGTTGCTGCGCACCCGGGTGCGGCCAGTCGCTGCCCCAAACGATGCGATCCGGCACTGCGCAACGTTGCAGTTCGCAAAAAGCCACGCATCAATCCGGCTTGATGTTCGCGGTCTTGACGACCTGACCCCATCGCTTCTGCTCGGAGGCGATGAACTTCGCGAATTCTTCCGGCGTGGACCCATGAGGCTCCGAGCCATCCGCCGTCATGCGTTCGATGACGTCCGGCGATTTGAGGATCCGATTGATTTCCGCCGACAGTTTGCGAACGATCGCATCCGGCGTTCCGGCAGGCGCAAGAATGCCGTACCACTGCGACGTCTCGAATCCGGGCACGCCGCTTTCCGCCACGGTCGGCACATCGGGTAGCGCCGCGATGCGCTTCGTGGTGCCGACCGCGAGCGGTCGAAGCTTGCCTTGCTTTACATGCGGTATCAGCGGCGTTGCCCCGGTGAACGTCGCCTGCGTCTGGCCTCCGAGCAGATCCGTCAGCATGGGGCCAGTACCCTTGTACGGCACGTGCTGGATGTCGATGTGCGCTGCTTGCTTCAGGTATTCCATCGCGAGGTGACCCGAGCTCCCGTTTCCAGCCGAGCCGTAATAAAGGGTTCCCGGCTTCGCCTTGGCGAGTGCGACGAACTCCTTGAAGTCCTTCGCCGGCACATTGGGATTCACGACGAGGAGCGAGGGCACCGTTGCAATCATCGTGACCGGCACTAAGCCCTTCACCGGGTCGTACGGCAGCTTCGCGAACATCGCGGGATTTACCGCGAGCGTGCCGACGTGCCCGAGGATCAGGGTGTAACCGTCGGGTTTCGAGCGTTGAACCGCATCCATCGCGATGTTGCCGGCGCCGCCCGGCCGACTCTCGACAACGACCTACTGCTTCCACGCTTCGGTCAGCTTGGCGCCGACCAGGCGGGACAGGACATCGGAGCTGCCGCCGGGCGCGAACGGTACGACGAGCACGATCGGCTTGTTCGGATAGTCCTGCGCGAACAGCGTGCTTGCCTACAGCGCGAACAACGCGACGAAAAATCGAACGAGCCGGTGCATGTAAACCTCCGACGATGAGGGAAGAAGTTCGGTCGGTGTTATCGCAGACACACGTGCAGTGGTTGTGCGCACGCGGTGCCGTATGCGCGCTAGTGTTGGCTGAGCATCAATCAGGCTCGCGCTACGATTTTGCCGTAAGCTTACACGAAGCGTCGGCCGCAAGGTTTCATGGGTACCATCAGTCTGCGGCAGCTGCGCTACTTGGTGCGCATAGTGGACGCCGGCAACATCACAGCGAGCCGATATAGATACGAGCGATGCCCGCATTCGCGCCGAGTTCGCAGATGCCGCGTAGAGGCCCGGGCCGTGTGACCTTACGGTTTGACCAAACGCAGGTCCGTCTCAACGGTGCTTGGCTTGCCGATCTTGATCCGCTTGAAATCCGGATGCAGCGGATTGAGCAGGTAGTTTGACTCGGCCGGTACGATTGCGCTTGGGACCGCGAGCACTGCCGCGCTACGCTTCATTGCCCATTCTGCCCCGATTGCCTGGAGCTTTCCCCGAGCACCGATTTCTCGCCAGTCTGAAGGCAGATCGTCGACTCTGAAGCGATCGATGGTCACTGCGCTCGGAATTCGCGCCTCGATAATGATGTAGCGCGCTCTGAGCGGCTGGTCCTGGACGAGCATTTCCAGCATAGCGAGCGATTGAGTCGCGGCCGTGTACACCATCGGCATCCCTTTCGCGTTCCACCGCCCGCCGTAGAGCCGCGCGCCCTCGCCGGAAAAGGCGGACCGAGCGAACGCAGCCGTCGTGATCCGCCAGACGCTCAGCATCGATCGCGCTACGCGAACACTCCGTGTTCAATGCGGCCCAGCGTATCGAGTACGCTCTCGGCGCCAATATCGGTATCAAGCAAGTTGAGCGGCGCATTGCCGCGAAGCGCTACATTGGGCGCCTTGAGCCAATCGACGGCGGCGGCAGAGTCAAAGACCTCATTCGCGCGGCTAATGACGCGCGCCAAGCGCAGCAGTTTGGATGATTCTTCGCTGTTCAATACGCCTTCGCGCTTGCGACGCGCGAGAGTACGCTCCGGAATCGCAAGGGCATGGGCAAGCTCCGCTTGAGATAGGCGGACGGCACTTAGGATGGACTCGACGGCCGCCGCCGGAATGCCCTTGCGGATCATGACGATCCAGTCCAGAGATGATTGTGGCCTGACCCCCAACACACCCGTACCCCCGAGCACATTCTCGATGGACTGAAGCGCCCTTTGGGCCGCTACGCGCGTCGCCATGATCAGTTAGCTCTTCTGCCAATTGGCAGGCATTATAGTCCTTTTTGGCGGAATCGGCAAGCGGTTACGTATTGACCGGAATAGACCTGCTTGCTGCGAGTAATCGACGCGCAGCGTGGGTTGCACCGGGAGTTCGTGTTCGTTGCCAGCAAAGGCAAACTGCGCAAGCCAATCCGCTACATGAACAACACGGCTTGGCAAACGGCACGCAAGAACACGGGACTGTTGCAGGTACGCGTGCACGACCTAAGCACACCTTCGGCCGGCGTCTACGTACGGCCGGGGTGCCGCTGGAGACGCGCAAGGTGTTGCTCGGGCACAAGACCGGTGACATCACCAGCCATTACAGCGCGCCGGAACTGGCGGAGTTGATACGCGCGGCGAACGCGGTACTGAAAGCGCAAGAATCGACGTTGTTGCGAGTGGTGACGAAGCAAGACCAAGTGGTCTATCGGGAAAAGTCGCGCAAAAGTCGCGCAGACGTGCATCAGCGCAAAAACGGGTCAGGAGCGGTAGCTCCTAACCCGTTGAACGAACTACGATTCGTGGCGCGCCCGGCAGGACTTGAACCCACGACCCCCTGGTTCGTAGCCAGGTGCTCTAATCCAACTGAGCTACGGGCGCTCAAACGTAATTATA
>WNGB01007909.1_pt1 | contig 15212 bp, 12 predicted proteins | sample 5400681 | NCBI WGS metagenome assembly WNGB01 (sample SAMN13153367, study PRJNA577476) | soil metagenome | isolation source: 115 cm soil or saprolite under grassland replicate 2 | place: USA:California | collected 2016-06-15
CCATCTTCTGCTGGAGGGTCTTGGACGTCAGGAAGACGACTTGTTTGCCGGAAGTCAGGCCTTCGCGCAGGGCGGGGTAGAGGACGGCGGCCGTCTTGCCGGACCCCGTCGGCGCCTCCGCTATCAGGTTCTCTCCCGAACGGACGGCCTGTTCGACCGCCGCGATCAGCTTCTCCTGGATCGGGCGGGGCGCGGTATGGGGGAACGGGAGCCGCCCGGCCGCGCGGGCCTTTCGCGCTCGTGCCGCGGCCTGGGCCTTCCAGATGCGCAGCAGTTGCGCCAGTCGCCGCTCGATGTCCCGGTCCACCGACTCGGTCTCGTAGGACACGGAGATCGAGATCTCCTCGCCAGTGCCGATGTCCACATACACCAGAGCGGCCGAGACGCGCGGATGGCCCAGACGCTTCCAGAGATAGCAGTAGGCCAGCAACTGCCGGCGGTCCCGTTCGAAGGCGTATCCCGCGGGCCGGATGCCTTCCGATGGGAGGTCCGTAGACTTGAACTCTTCGATCAGCCAGTCACCGGCTTCGCGCTCGATGCACCCATCGAGACGGCCGGTCAGGACCGCCGTCCACTCCTCGACAGGGACGCGGGCCTGGAGATGGACCTCGCAGCGGTACGAGCCGAAAGTCTCCCGGCGCGCCGCGAGGACTCTGGAGTGGACCTGAGTGCCGAGCCCCAGGCGACGCCATCCGTCGCCCCGGTCGAAGCCAACCCGGCGAAAGCCCTCCTCCTCGGCCAGCTCCCGGACGTTGACTTCGAAGATTCGGGTGGCTTCGTCGAATTTCATGAGAAGACTCGATTATAATTTCGAGGTGCGACGTCGCTTCGACTTTCCGGCTCTTTCCGCTGTCCTAATCTGCCTTCTGATTTCTCTGCCCGCGGAAGGGGTTGCCAGGCGCAGCCGGGCAGCGCGCAACGCCAGGCCGTCTGAGCCGCCGCCGCGCTCGCTCGACGAGGCCTTGGATCGCGCCGCGCGGCGGCCGCCCGCCCGCTCCAACGGGCTCTCGGTCGAGATCGCGGATCTCTCGACGGGCGAGCCGGTCTTCGCGCGCAATCCCGACGCGGCCGAGGCGATTGCCTCCGTCACGAAACTCTTCTCGACGGCGGCAGCCCTTCATTTCCTGGGACCCGACTACAAGTTCAAGACGACCTTCTGGCGGCAAGGCGGGATCAAGGACGGGGTCCTGAATGGACCTCTCCTCGTTGTGGGCGGCGGGGATCCGAACATCTCCGGACGCTTCTACAACGACGATTACAACGCCGTCTTCGACAAGTGGGCCGCGGGGTTGAAGGCCGCCGGCGTCACGCGCGTGGCCGGGGAACTGATCTTGAACGACTCCTTCTTCGACTCGGTGCTCCGGCACCCCGAATGGCCGGCCGGGCAGGAGGCGAAGTGGTACCAGGCTCCCGTTTCCGCGCTCGCGTATAACGACGGCGTCGTCCTAGTCGGGATCCGGCCGGGCGCGCGCCCCGGGAAACTCGCGGCCATCTCGATCGAGCCTCCGACCGGATCTCTGCGCGCGCTCTCCTCGGCGCGCACCGTGGGGAGGCGGGGAAGAGTTCGCGTGGCAGTCGGACGGGCCGCCGGTTCCAACGCTGTGACCGTGTCGGGAACCGTGCCGATGCGAGGAGTCTGGTGGTCTACGCCGATCGCGGTGGACGATCCCGCCGGCTTCTTCGGCGGCGCGCTGAAGAACAGGCTGAAGGCGGCGGGGATTGAGCTCGCCGGCCCGATCGTGGACAAGAACATCTCCCCCGACCCCTCCTGGTCGCTGATCGCGGAGACCGATTCCGACCTCATGGCCACGCTCGCGGTCATCAACAAGCGCAGCCAGGGCTTCTACGCAGAGCAGACCTTCAAGACGCTCGCCGCCGAGAAGGCGGGCAAAGGCACCTGGGAAAACGCGGTCACGCTCGAGAAGCAATTCCTCGCCTCTCTCGCCCTCGACCCGACGCGCTTCAATCTCCGCGACGGCTCGGGTCTCTCGCCGCAGAACCGCGTCTCAGCCGCCGACGTCGTGAGGTTCCTCCGCGCCATGACCACGCATCCCAGCGCCGCGGCCTGGAAGGCCACCCTCGCCACCCCCGGCGACCCCGAAGGCACCCTGCGCCATCGCCTGCGCGACGTCTCCGACCGCGTCGTCGCCAAGACCGGCTCGATCCGCGGCGTCTCCACCCTCGCCGGCTACGCCACGGGTCTCTCCGGCAAGATCTACGCCTTCGCCATCCTCTTGAACGGCCCCGGTGTCTGGGATGGCGGCGGCCACGCCTACCAGGACCGCCTCCTCCGCGCCCTCATCAAAAACGGGTAGCGGAGCGCGCTCGTTTGACCGATGCGCATGCGGTACCATCGTGGCGGACCTTATGACCAACCGCCTTCGCATCGAGTTTCCATAACCGGATCGCCGACTTCTGCCGCCGCCACCACATCCGGAAGCTCGCCGCGTTTGGCTCGGTGCTGCGCGATGACTTCGGCCCCGAGAGCGACGTGGACGTCCTAGTCGAGTTTGAGCCCGGGAAGGTTCCAGGCCTGAGATTCTTTGCGATGCAGGATGAATTCTCGCAGCTCCTCGGCCGCCGGGTGGACTTCAACACCCCTCAGGACCTGAGCGCGTACTACCGCGAGAGAATTCTGGCGGAGGCCGAGCCGCTCTATGTCGCAGCGTGACGACCTCATCACGCTACGACAAAATGATCGACCACGCCCGAGAAGCGATGAGTCTCACGGTGGACTTTCCGCAACTCATTTCAAAGCTGGAAGCGTTTTTCACGGAAACCACAACTCTCCGAGCCTCGATAGGGGCCCGCTCTGGGCCAGGCCTCTGCTCTTGGAGTCGAGCGGCGCCCGATCCTCGCCGGGTACGCCACGGGTCTCTCCGGCAAGATCTACGCCTTCGCCATCCTCTTGAACGGCCCCGGTGTCTGGGACGGCGGTGGCCACGCCTACCAGGATCGCCTACTCCGAGCCCTCATCAAAAACGGGTAACCCCTCTCCCTGCAGGAGATAGCCGGGGCGGGAGGCTTCCGCCATAATTCGTTCCGGGCTTGTCCTGGCTCAGTTGCGAGGCTACTTCGAAACCTCTGCCGTCACGCAAGCCTGTCCTCTCGGACAGGTCCCGAACCTGTCCATTCGACCAAGGTGATAGAAAAACATCTTGACACCCGCCGCAATGTCCTGTGCAATGCTGCACGATTCACTTTAAAAGCCCTAGGTGGGATTCCAGAAAACGCAGGTAGGGCATGTAGCGCCCCGCTTTTCGACGGCGCGTCGTCCGGCTGTTTCTCTCTTGGAAATCGAGAAGACACCGGCCGTCATTGATTTCTTGGCTCGGGCATGTCGCCCCCGCCTCCGGCGAAAAGGATGGGCACCTTGAACAACATGAGCACGTCGATCCCGAGCTAAGGGGTCGGCGGCTGCGAATCCAGCAGCTAAATATCTTAGGCATAAGTACTTACTCGAAGTCAGATTTTTCGATTAAAGTGCTTGACTGTTCGCGTGGACAGCTGTACTCTCCTGTCCAACTCCCAGAAAGGACTTTGGCCATGGAGACGGGTGACCCGGTTGTGCGCGTCGAGGATGATCCCCACGAAAAAGAGGTCAGGGCGATCTTCCACGATACGCTTGGCCTGATTCACATCGCTCTCGTTACGCATTACGGGCTCGAGGAAGGCGAGGCGATGGAACTGGAGAAGGATCTCAGTCTCTGGTTCCTGCGTTTCTGCATGCGGCCCGGAAACAGCTCTCCCCGCCAATCTCGACCGTTCCTGTTGGTCGCGTGCTGTCAGTTCGCGCGGGAATATCAGAAGTACGTTATCGGAGCCGGGGTTCGGGGATCCGACGACAGATTGAAGAAGCTGTTGGATCGCGAGCCGGCAGACGTGGCGCGCGACTTTTCTCGTAGCTTGGACCTACTGGACTTCCGAAATCACGATGCCTGAAACCGCCAGGATTCTTCAATTTCCGGCGCGTCAGACCTCGACATCAGTGTCGCCGGCTGAGGCGCTCGAGATGGCTCGGGAGTACCTTTCGACGGCAGAAGAAGATCGCTCCGAGGACGTCAAGGAAGAGAACCTTTCTCATTGCGATGTTTTGCTTGCCATTTGCAAGATTCTCCGAGACGGCACGGAGAGTTCACCAGCAATCGCCGTGACTGAGGCTTCTTCCTTGTACCGTTGGGCTGCAAATCCTCTGTCCGCAGTTGGCGTCTTCGATGAGCGTGAGTATGTGCTTGGCGAGGCCGCTCTGATCGCTGCGAAGGGTTCACGGCACTTGGGCAAGCTCAGCGACGCCGAGCGTTGGTTGGATCGATCGGACGCCGCATTTAGGCACATCGTCAATCCCACGCCATCTCTCGCCGGGATCGCATTCGAGCGTTTAGCTCTTAGGTTCGCCGCCGGCCGATATGAGGAAACCCTTGAATTGCTTCCTTCGCTGAAATCCAGCTTCAAGACGCTTGGTATGGGGATCGAGAACGCGAAGACCCAATTCCTGGAGGCCGTAACACTCAGCGCCGTGGGACGAAGAGAGGAACATTTCTCTCTGTTGCGAGAGCTTGAACAGGCTCCGGAAGTTCGAGAGTGTCCTTCCCTTCACGGCCAAGTGCTAGTACACATTGGAATGCATCAGGCGGCAAGTGGGCAATTTGAAACTGCGGCTCGCACCTACGAAAAGGCCTTACCGATCGTAATGAGAGGAAACCGCCCCGTCGCCTTGTGCGAACTGAAATGGGCCATTGGAGACGCTTATCGCGACCAGGGCAGCCTTCGGAGAGCGATCGAATCCTACCGAGCGGCGAAAAATGATTATCAGCAGCTGGGATTCCGTGCGTTTGTGACCAGAATCAGTTTAGCAATTGCGGAGACTCTTCTGGCCCTCGGCAGGGATAGGGAAGCCGAGTGGGAGATCGTTTCGGCCCTGTCTGTGATCGAAGAGGAGAAGATGGTGCCGGAGGGCTTTGCCGCCGTGGCTCTTCTCCGCGAGTCTGTTCAGCGCCGCAAGACAGATCCCAACGCCCTCCGCGAGCTCCGCGAGCACCTCCAGGCCAAATCCTAAACGGCCACTGCTGATAGCGGCAGGACTCTGCCGCTTTTCTTGAGCCTGGCGGGAAGGTCTCTTGTACGTCGTCCATCCCTTCCCATTGACTCTCAACTCCACGATTTCGTGGCGAAAATAGCGGCGGCCGCTTGAACTCTCGGGCGACGGTGGTGCTATCCTCCCTCCCCGCATAACTCTATGAAGCGTCTGTACCTAGCTCTGGCTGCGCTCACGGCGTGCCTCGCGCTGTCCTGTGCGCGATCACAACCGAAGAAGAATCCCGCTAGGGACACGCTCAACAGGCACCTTTCAAGCGATCCCGCGACACTCGATCCAACGACGACCAATGAAGAGTTGGGTCTGCGCGTGGAGGACCTGATCTTCCGGCCCTTGATCGGGATCGACCCGAAGCTCCATTCTGTGCCGGGGCTTGCGGTGTCCTGGTCGGTGTCGCCGGATGGACTCGCCTATGAGTTGCGCCTGGATCCCAGCGCCAGGTGGGAGGACGGCTCGCCAGTGACGTCGAAGGATGTCGCCTTCACGATAGACCGGGTCCGCGACCCGAAGGTCCCGGCGGCCAACTGGCGTCCTTGGTTTGACGACGTCGTCTCCGTTCAGACGCCGAACGCGTTGACGGTGATCGTGCGGTTCCGGCGGCCCTACGCCGAGCGGCTTCTCGGCTTCGGCATGCCCGTTGTTTCCGCGGCCGCCTACGCGCGCCCGGCTGAGGTGGACCGCAAGCCTGTCGGGACCGGGCCTTACCGCCTGGAGGGCTGGGTTCCGAAGCAGGCACTCGCACTCCGGCGGCGCGAGGATGTTCCGGCGTCCGCGTATCCTTTCGCGAAGATCGTTTTCCGGATCGTCCCGGACAACGCCGTGCGCTTTCAGGCCGGCACGCGGGGCGAGCTCGACGAGTTCTACATCACTCGGGACCAGGTTCCGGCCGCCCAACGCTCGCCGGACTTCCAATCGAGAAACCGCCTGGTCAAGGCCCCGCAGTTCCTGGTGGTGATGGTCGTATGGAATTGCCGCAACCCGATCCTCGCCGACACACGGGTGCGCCGCGCTCTCGCGATGGCCTGGCCGCGAGCAGATACCGCCAAGCGGCTCTATCCGCCCGAAGGGGCCACCCTGGTGTCGGGGCCCTACCCGCCGGGTGTCCCGGAGAACGCACCCGATGTCCAGCCGCCGCCATACGATCCGCAGGCGAGCGGGCGACTGCTCGACGAGGCGGGGCTGAAAATGGGTCCGGATCGGTTCCGCCGGCGAGGCGGCCGTCGCGTCTCGTTGGAGTTTCTCTACACAACCCTGTCTCCGATCTATCGCACCATGGCCGAGATCCTGCACGAGGCCTACGCGAGGGTGGGTGTCGAATTGGTCCTTCGACCACTCGATTGGGCCGCCTACCTTCAGCGATTCTCCGCCGGAGAATTTGATGCCGCGCCCTGGGCTGGCACACCGCTACCGCCCAGGGTCGATCCATATCCCTCCTACCACTCGAGCCAGACGCCGCCCAATGGCGAGAATACCGGCTTCTACCGTAATCCCGAAGCGGACCGCGCGATGGAGGCAGCACAAAGGGAAATGGACTACACCAAGAGGCTCGAGCTTCTTCGCCAAGTGCACCGCTTGCTCGCCGCAGATCCCCCGGCAGACTTCCTGTGGGATGCGGACCAGTATTGGGGGATCTCCAAACAGATCGAAGGAGTCGAGACATCGCCGGTCGGCCTCTTTCACTTCCTTCCCGGGCCGTTGGCCTGGCGTCCAGCCGCAAGATAGCGATTCGCCGGCGCGAAGCCGGCGCGCGATTTCCAAACTTTCCCGTTGAGCTGACGGGACTTCCGGGTCGTGACAATATAGGGGCAGAGACTTCTACCTTGAGACAGAGCGAAGGGCGCCCTTGACGCAGACGGAGAGGAAGCCTGGCCCCCGGCCGGCGCCTATCTCGCGGGAAGCGTACGCCCCGGAGCTCGAGGTCTTCTACCGCCAGTTCTTCCTGCCCCTGGTCCGGCGGGCGGTCCGCCAGCAGGGCCTCTCAATGGAAGACGCCGGAGACGTCGTCCAGGATGCCTTCATCCTCGCCCTCGGCAAACTCGATCCATCGAAGAACCCAAAGGCCTGGCTGTACCAGGTGGTGGACCACCTCGCCCGAAACTGGCGGCGGAAAGACAAGCGACACGCTGATCTCCTGGCCCGGTGGGAGCCTGTCGCGGCCGATAGGCACAACCGCCCGGCCCCGCCGGATGAAGAGGCCATAAATGATTAGCGAGACTGCCGGCTTGGTAAGCAGTATCCCGACGTGGGTTGCCGCGTCGAAGGGCGTCAGGCTCCCGATCCCGCCCACTCCCGAGGAACTGGATCGCAGGGTTCGCGAGGTGCGCGCGCTGTTGCGCGAAGGGAATGCCGAGGCAATCGATATCGACGCCGACGATGAAGGCCTGGCCGTCCTGAGCCGTCTTTGCTTCCAGCTCTCGAACGAATCGGACGAGTGCCACGAACTCCTCTTTCGCGAGGCCTCGAACGCCTACGCCATCGCCTCCAGAATGCATTGGCTGCCTGACGAATTCGGTGAGCGAGATGAGATCCTGTCGGACTTGGCTCTTGCCGCCTGGCGAAGCGCCCGTCAAATGGATTCGGCAAGGGTCGCGCAGGAGTGGGAAAGACGGCATCAGGACGCGGTTTCGAAATCAGCTGCGCTAATGGCCTGTCTTGAACATTACATCACGACGAACGCCGGCGACCGCACCGACGAACTGAGGCAGAGTTTCTTTTCGGATGCCCGTACGCTGCTTGCGATGGTGGCATTGCTCCGCCTCCGCAGGAATGCCAATCCTCATTTAGTGGCAGAACTTGGCTCCGAACTCTTCGATTGGATTCAGTCGTCGGGAGTTCAGGGCTCCAAGGAGGGACTAATAGATCTACTCGGCGATCTGAGCGTTCTGGTAGGAGGATGCCGTCGCTTTATTGGTAACTGGCACGCGGCAAGGGCATGGCTTTCTAGAGCCGAAGGCCTCTTCCAGAAGGCAGCGAGGCCGGAAGCTGGTCGAGCGCGGGTAGAATATGCGCGGCTCGCGTTTGCTTGCGACACACATAGACATGAGGAGGTTCTTCGAAGTATCCCGGATCTACATTCGGAGTTCGTCGCCTTGGGAATGGAGGAGGAGGCAGCGATCTGCCGTTTTGTACAAGGGGCGTCGTTAGAGGCCCTGGGCAGGCTGCGCGAAGCAACCGAGACACTTTCGACATTGCGCTCCTCCCTTCTTGAACAGCCTGATCATTGGCTTCTTAGGCATACGACCTCGAAGCTTGCTGAGGTACTAGCCCTAAGCGGTAGGTTCGATGATGCCTCCAAATATTACAGGCAAGCATTGGTCTGGCTAGGCGACAGGCCCGGCTGGGCCAGAGCTTCTCTTAAGGCGTGCCTAGGGGGTACTCTAAGAGACACAGGAAACCTTAGTGCGGCAATTACTGCCTTTCGCGAGGCTGTAGCTGACTATTCCGTGCTTGGGATTAGGACGAGGGTGGCGTACGTGCGAATGGTCTTAGCGGAAGCGTTGCTGCTCGCAGATCGACCTCGCGAGGCTGAAGTCGAAATCCTAGCTGCACTACCGACGATCGAAGAACAGGAAATGGCAGCAGAGGGTATGGTTGCGATTTCCCTGCTTCGGGAGTCAATCCGCCAGTCGTGTCTCGACGGAGAGGTGCTAAGGCAGGTTCGTGAGCATTTGAAGGAAGGCTGGCGATGAGGGCAAATGGCTGAGGAGCAGCGGTTGTTGCGAGTGCAGGCCGAGCGGTCACAGGTCGAGATTCTTCCCTTCGCGATTTAGGGAAAGCGATCGGAGGACTTCAGGGTCTCCGTTGAAGAAATGACGGGGCCGGCTTCTGTTCACTCCCACCCGGGCCCTCTCCAAGGGGGAAGGGGAACAGGTAGAATGGCCGGCTCCTCATGGCGACCAATCCGCGGAAGTCTTTGTTCCGGAAGGTGGAGAGGACGATCGAGGCAATCGAGAGGTCGCCCGACGTGGGATCGACGATCGCCCAGACGGCGAACGCAATCGTGGAGAACTTCCGCGAGGACATGGGCGTGCGCGGGGGACGGCTGTACGAGAGGCGGGACGGCGGGTACGAAGTTACGCGCACCTTCGGAGCCGTGAGCTCCACGCCGATCGGGCTCTTTGTTTCGGACCAGTATCCGCCGGTGCAGAGGGTGGTGGATGACGGCGTCGTCGTGATGGATCTGACGGCGCCGGGAGTGGATCCGGAACTGGAGAAGCGGCTGGACGCGGACCGGTTCGCGGCCATCGCGGTCGGCGAAGACCAATACATCCTGTCGTTCTCGGTGGATCCGGGGGCTCCGGACGAGGATCTGATGGCCTCGCTCGGGATCCTGAGGCACGCGGTGGACCAGAAGCTGCGGCAGGAGAGGTTCGTCTCGGCCTTGAACGAGGCGCGGCAGATCCAGATGTCCATCCTCCCCCGGCGCGCGCCGCGAGCGGGCCCGTTCGACATGTCGGGGTTCACAGCGCCGGCGGAGATCGTGGGAGGGGACTTCTTCGATTTCATAGAGGTCTCCGAGCGGATCTGGGGCGTGGCGATCGCCGACGCCTCGGGGCACGGCCTGCCGGCCGCCCTCCAGGTGCGGGACGTCTACACGGGCCTGCGGATGGGAGTCGCGCGGGACTTCAAGATCGTGCGCACGGTCGAGAGGTTGAACCGGATCATCCACCAGTCGCGCATGACGACGAAGTTCGTCTCGCTCTTCTACGGCGAGATCGAAGAGGCGGGAAATTTCATCTACGTCAACGCGGGGCATCCGTTCCCGCTTCATTTCCACGCGAAGGGCGCCACACCGCTCAAGCAGACGGGCATGGTGCTCGGCCCTTCCGGAAGTGCGGCCTACAGCCGCGGATTTCTCTCCCTCGAGAAAGGGGACGCACTGCTCCTGTACACCGACGGGATGATCGAAGCCACCGATGGCAAGGGAAAGGAGTTTGGCATCGAGCGGTTGAAGAAGGCCTTCCTCGCGATTCGCGACCGGCCGGCTGCGGAGATCACGCGGGCGCTCATCGATCGGTTGAGCGAGTTCACGCAAGGGCGGCCGCCGGAGGATGACCGGACCGTGGTGATGGTCAAGTACTTGACGGAAGGGACACCGACGCCCACGACGCAGCGGGCGACGGATGGGGCACCGAAGGCACCGGGCTCGTAAACCAATTTGCCCTTCGAAACTGCGCCCTCACCCCTTCCCTTCTTCGCCAAGGCTTCGGAGGCAAGCCCTCTCCCGCCTTTGTCCTCCGTAGCTCGAAGAGCCTAGGAGGAGGGGGAGAGGGAGCGTCCTAGAATAGAACCCATGTCTACGAACGAGCCGGTCGCGGCGGCGCGGGAGGAGGACCTCTTCTCGGCGGAGGACCGGATCCGGTACGCGCGAGTCCTTGTCGAGATCGGAGAACTCTACGATGCCGAGATTGAGGTCGCGCACGTTCTCGAGGAGCGGCCGGAGGACCTGACCGCTCTCGACTTGCTGGCCAAGATCAAGCACATGCGCGGCGAGCTCTCCGCCGCGATCGCGTGCTGGGCGCAGGTCCACGCCAAGTCCCCTTCGACTCTGACGGCCCACGTGCGGCTGAATTCCATGATGCAGCTCGCGCAGGAGTCGGAGCGGGGCCCTGGCCAGTTTCTCGTGCTCGGCCCCTTCCAGCTCTGGCGCAAGCCGGCGGCCCACCTGGAGCTGGAGGAAGTCTTCCGCCTTTTCCTGGCGCGCCGCCCGGACGAGGCCAGAGAACGCTGCGAGCAGTTCGCCAGGAAATACCGCGGCAAGGACGCGGACCTCTACAAGCTCGCGGTGCTGGGTGAGGCGTGGATCGCGGAGCTGACGGGAGACCTGGACCAGTCCCGATCGATCCTGGAGAACCTGGGCAACGAGAAGGGTTTCGAAACCGACGGCGACCGAGTCCTGGCTCTGGCGCGTATCTACGAGCGGATCGGCGACCACGAGCTCCTGGAAAAGGCCGTCCACATCTACAAGCATCTGGAACGCAGCTTCGAGCGGGTCTCGGTCCTGGGGCATCTGACCTCGCTCTATGGGCGGCTCGGAAACCGCGAGGAAGCGGCACGCTACGAGGAGCGCTTCGTCAAGCTCTTCCGATTGCGGATGCACCGTCCTTCCTTCGCGGACGCGGCGCGCGTCGCGGCACGCAGGTACGTGCCGCTCGCGAAGCTCGCGCGGATCCCGTTCGCGGGCACAGACGGATTGGCCGAACCCGCGCCAAGGGAGCGGGCCATCGGGCTATATCTCTCGGGAGACGCGGCGGGCTGCCGAAGGCTTCTGGAGGGAAGGAGTGAAGTGCTGGATCTGAAATACAGGGCGGACCTCGCGGTGCTGGCGGGGTCGCTCGAGGAGGGCGTGGATTTGTACCTCCAGAGCCTGGAAGCGGACCCGGGCGACGTGCGCGTCCTGGAATGGCTCCTGAACGATTACGAGAGCTCCCGCTCGGCCCGGATCGAAGAGTATTTCAAGCGGCCGGGGATATCGGAGCGCGCCCTCGAGCGCTTGGACGCCTCGCTGCGAGCGAGCCCGCTCCGTCCGAGTCTCTGGAGGCAGGTGGCGTCCTTGCACCAGATCCTGGGACACGGCGAAGAGGCGGGCCGGAGTGCGCAGAGAGCGGAATCGCTGGAAGAGGCGGCCGACCGCCGGCAGAGCACCGTAGGCCGCGTGCTCGCGGATTCCGTGTATCACTTCGTCGGAAGGGCCAAGGGACTGATCCACGAGGTCTGGGCGGCGCGACGTCCCGCGGCGGCCGGGAGAGGAGGGTTCCTGGAAGAGATCCTGGGAAACCTGACGCCGGAGTTCTCCCAGGCCGTCCGCAATACCTTTCTTTCGGTGCGTGAGTACGCGCGCGCCAAGTGGCCGCAGCAGACGCGCGACATCCTCGACTACACATACACCTACAAGGTGACCAAGGAAGACGAGGCCTCCGGCGGCCTCTCGGCCGGCCTTCCCACGGCGCTCGCCTTTCTTTCCGTTTTCCTGAACCGTCCGGTGCCGCAGGACATGGCCTCGACGGGAATCCTGATCGCGGACTCGCACGACGTGCAGGTCCTGCGTGCGGTGGGCGAGCCCGAGTACAAGGTGCGTGGGGCGTACAACCGCAATCTGCAGAAGGTCATCCTGCCGGAAGCGAACCGGCGCGACCTCGAGGGAAACGCCTGCGTGCCACGAGTGATCTGCGAGGAGATCGTTCGCTACGCGTCCAACCTCGATGAAGCGGTCGTGCTGACGTTCGGCTCCGACGTCTGGATCACCTAGGAATCGTCGCGTCGCGACGATTCCTAACTAATTGACCCGGACGGTCCTTGGCGTCGTGACCTGGCTCGACTCCTTGTGGATACGGATCTCGAGGACGCCGTCTTTCATTTCGGCTGTCGGCTCGGTGTCGCGCATGCCTCCGGGAAGGAAGACGGTGCGGCGGAACGGCCCGATCGGCGCCTCGCTCGAGTGCAGCCGGAAGTCATCGCTCTTCGGGGCGGAACGTGTTCCGCTGATCGTGAGTAACTTGCCCTGCGCCACCACCTGGACCTGGTCGCGGGCAACGCCTGGCAGATCCACGGTGATGCGGATTTCCGTGTGGCTCTCCCAGACAGACATCGCCGGAGTCCAGGACGTTTGCGGGACGGGCCGGACTCCTCCGCCGAGCTCGCCCAGCAGTGTCAGAAGATGGTTCAGCTGCTTCTCGACGTGCTCGGCCGGGTCCTTCTCCGCGGGGATCGGGGCGTAAGGCGCCTCGGTCCGCGCAAGCGTCTGTCCGGTCAGCGCCTGATAGAGCTGCTCCATCCGTCCGATCGTCTCTTCGATATCCGTGGTCCGGGGGGTGTGTTCGGCTTCTGTCATCGGCGAATTCCTCCTTTGGTTCCTTCTCGTTCTTCTCGCCGCGGTAGTCCCCCCGCGACGAGTGAAAAGAGGGCGAGGCTCCTGACGAGCCCCGCCCTCGGTAACGCCGTCCCCTCGTCTCCCGATCGCCGTCTGCCAGCTTCCTGCTAGTAGATCGTCACAACGGGAGGGACGGGGAACTGCGCGTAGGGAAAGGTCTGGGTGATTCGCGCCGTCAGGATGGGATCAGCCCAGATCGGGCGCATGGACGCCTCCAGAGCTTCGGGGCCTTGCGCCGAGAAATACGGATTCACGCCCTGTGCGAAGGGCGACAGGCCGCTCGAATGCGAGAGACCCGGAGTAAAGCCCGGGGTCACGGGGATCTGACCAGCCGGCACCTGGCCGAAGCCTGTCTGCCCGAGACCCAGGGGACTCACGCCGGCCTGCGCAAAGGGGTTCTGAAGCGGGCTGGCTCCGAAGCCCGAAAAGCCGAGTCCGTAAGGCGAGCCCGCGCTGATGCCGGCTTGCGGGTTCGTGTGGGACAGACCCTGCGAGAGCCCATGCACGGACAGGCGGACCTGATTCAGCGCGTCGATGCACTGATTGATCCGATCGTTCAAGAGTTGAAGTTTCCGAATGTCTACCTTGGCGGTTTCCATCGAGTCTACCTCCTTGGGTTGAGGGTTACCGGACACGCGTGTCATTGAGGCTCGACGGTAACGCGCGCGTCGGCGGACGGCAATCGGGTGAATCCCGGCAACGAGCTTAGGGAAATCCCTGCAACAATCGGCTCGATTCTTGCCGCCCTTGCCTGGCGAGCCGGCATCTTCCATGTCATTCCGAGCGGAGCGAGGAATCTGCTCTCATTTCCTACTCCCCAGAGCAGATTCTTCGTCGCTTCGCTCCTCAGAATGACAGGAGATCCGCTCCGCTCTTCAGAATGATAAGGAAACCTACGGCTGGATGAGGCCGTGGCGGATCGCGTAGCGGACGAGTCCCGCGATCTCGTGGATCTTGAGCTTCGTCATGATGCGCGTCCGGTGGGACTCTGCGGTCTTGGCCGTGACGCCGAGAAGTTTTGCGATCTGCTTGGTCGTCTTCCCTTCGGCCACGAGCTGGAGGACTTCGCGCTCGCGGTCGGTCAGGGGGTCTTTCGGGAGCGTCGTCTTGTGCAGCGAAGCCTCGACGACGGCGCGGGAGACTCCGGGGCTCAGGTAGATCGATCCGCGCGAGACTTCCTGGATGGCGCGCACGAGCTGTGCCGCAGCCTGGGACTTGAGCACATAGCCGCTGAATCCGGCTTCCAGGGCGGCCATGACGTAGTGATTCTCCGTGTGCACCGTCAGGGCGATCGTCCGCACGGACGGGCAGCTGCGGGAGACCGCGCGCCCGGTCTCAATGCCGTTCAAGAGCGGCATGGCGATATCGAGAATGGCGACGTCCGGGGAAAGGTCGCGGATCAGCCGGCTCGCCTCGTAGCCATCGGAAGCCTCTCCGACGATATCGAAGCCCTCTCTCTCCAGCAGGGCCTTCAAGCCCTGCCGCACGACCACGTGGTCGTCCGCGAGGATGATCCGGCAGGCTATGAGCGCCTCTGGATTGGAACGGCGACGGACAGCTCCGTGCCGGCCGCCGGAGTCGATCGAATTTGCATTCGTCCGCCGAGAGCGTCGAGCCTTTCCCGGATGCCGAGAAGACCCAGCCCCCGGTGGCCGCCGTCGCCGGGACGCACGAGTTTCGTGTCGAACCCCACGCCGTCGTCCCGGATCGTGCAGCGCAGCCGTTCGTTTTCGTGCATGAGTTCGATGGTCGCGTCGCCGGCCGAGGAATGCCGGGCGATGTTGGTCAGCGCCTCTTGGACGACCCGGTAGATGGCCGTCTCGATCACAGGGTCCACGCGCCCTTTCGTCGTGCCCTCGACGCGAATTGCGATTCCCGAGCGCGCCGAGAAGCCTTCCGCCAGGAACTCGAGCGCCGGCCGCAGACCCAGGTCATCCAGGATGGTCGGGCGCAACTCGTGCGAGAGCCTTCTCAAGCGCTCCTCAATCTCGTCGAGGGAGGCCGTGACCTGTTGCAGGCGCTCTCGGTCCGGCGCGGGAAGCCCGCCGCCAATCTCCGCGAGTGCCAGGTGGATCGACGCCGTGATCTGGCCGGCTTCGTCATGGAGTTGGTGCGCGATCCGCTTGGCCTCTTCCTCTCTGGCGTGAAGATATCGGGCGGACAGGATTCGCAGCGCGTCGCGATGGGAGAGCATTTGCCGATAAAGATTGCGGTACTGCCGCTCGCGTTCCTTCAGGCGGCGCTCGA
>WNGB01015435.1_pt1 | contig 15212 bp, 4 predicted proteins | sample 5400681 | NCBI WGS metagenome assembly WNGB01 (sample SAMN13153367, study PRJNA577476) | soil metagenome | isolation source: 115 cm soil or saprolite under grassland replicate 2 | place: USA:California | collected 2016-06-15
GGATTCTGCGCCGGCACCGGATCGGGCCGGCACCCCGCCGCAGCGGGCCGTCCTGGACCCAGTTCCTGCGTGCCCAGGCCGGTGGGTTACTGGCCTGCGACTTCTTCACCGCCGCGTTCGACACGGTGTTCGCCGCCGCCGGGGTCACCGTGGTGAAGATCCCACCCCGGGCACCGCGGGCAAACGGCTACGCCGAACGCTGGGTGCGGACCGTGCGCAGCGAGTGCCTGGACTGGTCCCTGATCTGGAGCCAGCAACAGCTGCGCCGGGTTCTCACCGAATACCTGGGTCACTGCGCCTTGGTCGGCGACGAGCGCGTGGTGGCCTCCGACCGGCATTTCGTGTCCACGGTCATGGTGTCCGAGGCGGGGCCGTAACCGCGACGGCGGACGTCGCTGTCGTCGGCACCGGTGGCATCGCCGCGTCTGGACCGCCTCGGCAGCCGGGCCCGGCTCGTCGCCGCGGTCGACGTCGACTCCGAGCGGCTCGCCCCGCCGCGCGCCATGCTGTGAGATCAAGTTCCAGAGTGTGAAGGTACCTTGACAGCCCACAGCCGATGGACCAATGTGTCCCTACGCATTTATACGAAGCGATCAAGTTCACGTCACTTCGTTCCACCGTCACGGGGCTCGCAGGGTGGGATTCGTGCGCCGTGGCCGGTCTCTAGCGTGCTCTGCGCTTGGTCTGGAGGGATTCGGCCGTGAGGAAGCGTACTTTGTGCTGGCTGCTGGCTGGCGTCCTGAGCGCGTTCATGACCGCGGGTTTGGGTTCGGCCGCGCCTTCCGGAGAGTCCGGATCCGCTACGACGCGGGACGGGGGTACCAGCCTGTCGGATTTCCTCCGGGGTCTGGTCGGCGGCCACCCGGCTGCGGATAAGGGCGCGCCGGCGCCGCCGAGGTCAGTGGATCTGCATCTGGCCGGTGTGCCGCGGGAGGACCCAGTACCGCCGGGTGTCGTCTGGCCGCAGCAGAAGCGGGTGCAGGAGCTAGCTGAGCGGCGAACGGCGAACGCGAAGTTCTTCCAGCTCTCGGACGGGCGGGTGCAGGCCGAGGTCTCTCCGGTGCCGATGCATTTCCGCGATGCGGGTGGCGGGTGGCGCCCGATCGATACCACCGTTCGACCCGCCACCAGGCCGGGTTTTGTGTTGGAGAACACCACGAACTCGTTCGCGTCGTTGTTCGGTGACCGGTCGGATCGGCTGATGCGGTTCGAGGCCGGCGGGCGGTTTGTTGAGCTGGGTGTGCACGCAGAGCCCGTCGTGTCGGCACCGGCGGTGGACGGTTCCACGGTGACGTTCGTGGGTGTCGCGGGCGGCGCCGATGTGGTGTATGAAGTGACGCCGAGCGCGTTGAAAGAGAGCCTGGTGCTGTCCAGGGCGCCGGTCGGCGGGTTCAGTGTGGCGTTCAAGCTGCGGACCGGTGGCTTGCGTGCGGTACAGCATGCGGACGGCTCGATCGGCTTCACCGGTGCGGACGGCGGCCGCGAGGTGCTCGTGATGCCGGCGCCGTACATGACCGACTCGCGCGTTGACACGAACTCACCGACCGGCACGACTATGTCCGACAAGGTGACGCAGACGCTGTCGCAGGACGGCGGCGCGGCGACAATCACCATAAGCGCGGACCGTGCGTGGCTGGCCGATCCGGCCCGGGTGTATCCGGTCACGGTCGACCCGACGATCAGAATCCAGCCGGTGCCGGCCGACGGACAGGACGTGCAGATCTACTCAGGCGCTACGGGCACGAACTACAACAACACCTATCAGCTCAAGGTCGGTACGGACGCGACGCAGACCTGGCGCACCCTGGTCAAGTTCCCGCTGACCGGGGTACCGGCCGGCAGCGTGCTGGACGACGCCCAGTTGCAGCTGTACTACGATCAGACGCACACCGCCTGGGGATACGACGTGGCCATGGAGGCGCGGCGGGTGACCGCGGCGTGGAGCGAGTCGACGGCAACCTGGGCGAACATGTCGGCCAACATCGCCGCCCGGCCGGCGGGGAACATGGTCACCGTCGATGACGGGGATGCGGGCACGGCGGTGTCCGGTACCTGGCCGTACTCGACCAACACCACGTTGACTCCGCTGGCCATCAACGCCGATTACCGGTACAACAACGACACCACCACAGGCAACACGCACACCTGGGTACCGACGATCACCGAGTCGGGCGACTACCAGGTGGAGGTGCATTACGTCTCGGAGGCCGACCGGGCCACCAACACCCCCTACACCGTGTTCTACTCCGGCGGTTCCAAGACGTACACCGTCGACCAGACCGGCAGCGGGATCGGGGAGTGGAAGACCCTCGGCGTGCATCCGTTCGTGGCCGGTACAACCGGCAAGGTGGTGCTCGGAGACGTATCCGGTAAGGCGGTGATCGCGGATGCCGTGCGGTTCACCAAGTGGGGGGCTGCGACCAAGAAACGCGCAGTCTCCAGCGTGTGGAGCTCGTTCGCTGTCCGCAACGTGGTCCAGGAGTGGATCAACGGAACGCAGCCCAACTACGGGCTCATGGTCAAAGCGGTTGACGAAGCGGTCAAGGGCCGCGGTGGCCCGATCTACGAGGGGGCGGAGTACTTCTACCGCAACGGCGGCCGCGACTACAACCTGCCCAGGCTCGTGCTGACCTGGGGCCGGCCCGGGGTCACGTTGGCTGTGCCCACCACCGTCACCGCCACCGGCGCGGCACTGTCCTGGTCGGCGTACCAGGACCCGTCCGCCGCGGCCGGGGACAACATCGTCGAGTACCAGGTGCACCGCAGCTTGCGCCAGACCTACACGCCCTCGGCGGCCACCCTGGTGGCGCCGCTGCCACCGGGCACGCTGAGCTACCAGGACACCTCGGCCACGCCCACGGCGGCCGACACGCTGGACACCGAGCTGGGCCAGTACTACTACTACATGGTGGCGGTGAAGACCGCCGACGGGCAGGTGATTCCCGCGCCCACACAGGGGGTGCGGCTGCCCAAGGCGGGCCGGGTGACGCGGATCTTCCGTACCGGCGTGGTGGACACCACGCTGTCCAAGCAGCTCCCAGACTCCAATGTGGACGTCTATGACGGTGACCCGTACGTCTCGCCGGGCAACAACTCCACCTTCTACGGCGACACCAGGGGTCTGGTGAAGTTCCCGACGTTGACCGGCATTCCGGCCGGAGCGCAGGTCACCGACGCCCAGCTGCGAATGTGGACGACCAACGTCTACCCGGGCACGGTCAGCGACGTCATTGACGTGCACAGGCTGACCCGCACGTTCGCCGAAACCACCGCGACGTGGAACAAGGCGGACGCGACCACCCCCTGGAGCACACCGGGCGGCGACTACGATCCGGCGGTGCTGTCCAGCGAGGGCGGGCTGACCAACGACCCCGAGTGGCAGCGCTGGGACGTCAAGCCCGCGGTCAACGGGTGGCTGGCGAACCCGGCGAGCAACTTCGGACTGCTGCTGAAGATGCACGACGAGCTACCGGCCACCGCGCGGGTGATGCTGCTGTCCTCCGAGGGCGCCGAGCCGATGTTGCGCCCGACCCTGGAGGTCAGCTACCTCGAACCGACGCCCGCCTCGACCTACCACGCGCCGTACACGCCAGCCCGGATGATCCCCGGTGACACCTACACCGTCCAGGTGAGTGTCTCCAACCCCACGCTGAGCACCTGGACCGCCGCGGACTGGGAGCTGTCCTACCACTGGATGCTGCCCGACGGCGTCACCGACGTGACCACCGGCGGCAACCAGCTGGCGACCCCGCTGCCGAAGAACATCGTGCCGGGCGACACCGTCGAGATCGCCGCCCAGCTGCGTACGCCGATCCAGTCCGATGCCGGCAACAAGCGCACCGACTACCTGCTCAAGTGGGAGCTGCACAACAAGACCACCGGGCAGTGGCTGTCCGCCGCCGCCGGCATCCCCTCGCTGGATCAGAACGTCGCGGTCGAGGACCCGACCTCAGACCAGCTCGGGCTGGAGACGTTCTACCAGTACGCCGGAATCAACACCGGCGCCGGCACCACCCTGGTGAACAACCTCTACGCCGGCAACACGGTCTGGTCGTACAACGCGTTCAGCAACCCGTCCCGGGGCTTGAGCACGTTCGTGCGCCTGGCGTACAACTCGAAGGACACCTCCGACACGGTGGCCGGCTACGGCTGGTCGCTGCAGGCATCCTCGCTGATGCGGTTGGGCACCCCGCTGGACTTCCATCCCAACCCCAACCCGACCACCGTCACCCTGACCGACGGCGACGGCACCACTCACACGTTCTCCTGGGACGCGACCGCCAACGAGTGGCGACACCCGGCGGGTGTGCATCTGTTCTTGCAACGCTTGGTCGTCTGCGACAGGCAGACCGAGGAGTCGCGGGCCTGGTCGCTGACCCGCCCGGACCGCACCCAGTTCTTCTACGACTGCGACGGCTACCTGTCCTCGGTCCAGGACAACAACGGCAACGTCATGACCTTCACCTACGAGGTGCGCCGGTCGCAGAACAAGCCGACAAAGTTCCTGCGCTACCTGACCGATCCGGTCGGTCGGCAGACGCTGACCATCGAGTACTGGGCCAAGGGTGACACCTACGACACCATCGACGAGTCCACCTGGACGAAGGTAACCGGGCAGACCAACCTGACCAACCCAAAGATCATCGACCACGTGCGGTCCATTGTGGACATCTCAGGGCGGAAACTCACCTTCACCTACACAGTCAAAGGACTGCTGGGCGAGGTGATTGACGGCGCTGGCTCGGCCCAGCCCAAGGTGTTCGGCTTCGCCTACGATATGACCCAGGGCAACAAGAACGTCAAGCTCATCCGGGTCACCGACCCGCGCGGCCACGCCACCAACCTGGACTACTACAGCCGCCCCGAGGACGATCCCAAGTTCAAGTGGAGCACCAAGACCTACACCGACCGGTTGAACAACCCGACCAGGTTCGCGTACACCGATCCGGACGGCACCGCCGGCTCGACGATCCAGACCGTGGTGACCGACGCGGAGAACCACAACGCCACGTATGTCATCGACGGGTTCGGCCGGCCGACCCAGGTCACCAACGCCAAGAACCAGCTCACCAAGCTGGCCTGGGACGCCGACAACAACGTCGCCCGCCTGGAGGAGGCGAACGGCGCGGTCTTCACCTGGGCGTACGATGCCAAGACCGGCTACCCAACGGAGATCAAGGACGCCGAGGCGAACCGTAACGGCTGGCCCGGCACCACCCTGGCCTACCAGTTCGGGCTCAACGGCCACGTCGCCGACCTGATCGCCAAGCAGTCGCAGCAGGGTCGCCGTTGGACGTTCACGTACACCACCGAGGGCGATCTCGCCTCGGTCACCGACCCGATCGGCAACACCACGGCCACGGCCGGGGACTACACCACCAGCTACACCTACGACACGTTCGGCCAGCAATTGACGGCGGCGGATGCGAACGGACACACCACCCGCTACTCCAACTTCGATCCCAGCGGGTACCCGCGGACCATCACCGATGCGCTGACCAAGGCCACCACCTACACCTACGACATCCGCGGTAACGTCACCAAGATTGTGGATGCCCTGGGCAAGGACACCACACAGGCATACGACGTGTACGGGCGCCCGCTCGAGCGCAAGATCCCCAAGGACCTCAGCGCCAACCCGCCCGTCTACATCGTCACTCCCGCCCCGATCTACGACCCCAACGACAACATCACCACATCCACGGCGGCCAACGGCGCGGTGGTCACCGTGGTCCTCGACGACGCCGACCGGCTCAGCTTCGCCCTGGCGCCGGTGGACGCGGCCGGGGACCCGCAGCGTAAGACCTCGTACACGTACGACAAGGTCGGCCACGTCCTGACCACTACGGAGCCGAAGGGCAATCTGAGCGCGACGGTCGGCGACTTCGTGACGACCAGCACCTACGACGAGATCTACCAGCTCACCAGCGTGGTCGACGCCAGCAACAACAAGATCAGTTTCGAGTACGACAACGTCGGCAACGTGGTCACGGTGATCGACGCGCGCAAGAATGCCACCGCGGACACCGCTGACTACACCGTGAAGTACGCCTACGACCGCAACCATCGCACCTTCAAGACAACCGATGCGTTGGGCAAGTTCACCACCACCACGTACGACCGGGACGGCCTGGTCACCGCGACAACGGATCAGCTGAACAACACCACGCAGTACAACCTCGACGCCCGGGGCATGCCCACAGAGATCAAGGTGCCGCAGAAGGTCGCCGGTGGCACCACGACCTACCACGTCACGAGGTACGAGTACGACCAGGTCGGCAACCAGACCAGGATCATCACTCCGCGTGGCGTCGCGACCACCGACGATCCGGAGGACTTCGCCACGACCACGGTGTATGACGAGCTGAACCGGGTCAAGGAGACCCTGACCCCCTTCGACAAGGATGACGCGCGCTACACCACGCCGGACAAGACCATCTACTCCTACGACGCGGTCGGCCGGCTGGCGCAGGTGTCCGCTCCGCCGTCGTCAGGGGAGCTGGTACGCAACGACACCAGGTACACGTACTGGGACGACGGCTCGCCCCGCAGCTCAACGGATCCCTGGGACATCCTCACCGAGTACGACTACAACGCACTGGGTGAACAGACGCTGCGCAAAATCACCTCGGCCGGTGGTTCGTCGAGCCGGACCATGACGTGGCAGTACCACCCGGACGGCAAGCTCAAGGCGCGCTCCGACGATGGCGTTCCGGTCGGCCTGCACGTCGTGCTCGTCGACAACTCCGACTTCAACAACACCACCGCGACCGGCACGTGGCCGGTGGCGACCTCGGCGACGAACCGGTACGGGCACAATTACCAGACCCATTCGGCGGGCACCGGGACGAACACGTTCACCTGGCGGCTGAACATCCCGCAGGACGGCAACTACGAGGTGTTCGTCCGGTACCCGAGCGTGTCCGGTGCGGCCACCGACGCAAAGTTCACCGTTGCCCACGGCGCCGGGACCACCGTCAAGACCGTCAACCAGACGACCGGCGCCGGTACCTGGGTATCTCTTGGCTCGTATGCCTTCACCGCGGGCAACGCGCACCGGGTGAGCCTTTCCGACCAGGCCGGCGGAACCGTGGTGGCGGACGCGGTCAAGCTGGTGCGCAACAACGCCGGCGAGACCGACACTGAGAAACACGACTACAGCTACGGGTACGACCCCAACGGCAACCTGACCACGATCACCGACGCCAGCCTGGACGCACGCGTCGACACCTACACCGTCGGCTACACCGGGCTGAACCAGGTCGAGCAGGTCAAGGAGTTCAAGGCGGGCAGCCTCAAGAACACGACGTCGTTCACCTACAACGAAAACGGCGATCTGCTCACGGCCGGCCACGACAAGTTGTATGCCCGGTACCAGTACGATCCGCGAGACCTGCTCTCGTCGGTCACCATCGGCAAGACCGCCGCAGACCCCGATCCGAAGACCACCACGTACACGTACACCGACCGCGGTCAGCGGTTGCGGCAGGTGAAAGGCAACGGCAACGCCGTCGACTACACCTACTTCGCGAACGGTCGGCTGAACACCGAGACCGAGAAGAAACCCAACGGCACGCTGGTGTCCGACCACGTCATGGACTACGACCTCAACGGCAACCGGATCCGCGACGTGAGCCGGAAGATGAACGCCGACAACCACTCGGCCTACCTTTCCACCACCACGACCTACAGCTACGACCCCCGGGACCGGCTCGCGTCGGTGACCCGGACTGGTGACGGCGCCGGTACCGAGACCTACATCCACGATGCCAACAACAACGTCATCTCGCAGACCGTCAAGAACCTCACCACCACGTTCAACTACGACCGCAACCGGCTGCTGACCGCCAGCGTGAGCGGCACCCTGCTGTCCTACAACTACGACCCGTTCGGCCGCCTTGACTCGGCCACCGCGGCCGGCATCATCATCGAGCGCAATGTCTACGACGGCTTCGACCGCGTGCTGGAAAACCGCCACACCAGCGGCACCGCCACGACGGTCACGAAGTACACCTACGACCCGCTCGACCGCACCGCGACCAGGACCAGCGACGCCGGCACCGCCAGCGCGAAGACCACCACATTCAACTACCTGGGCCTGTCCAACCAGCTCATCAACGAAGAGGTCGGCGGCAGGATAACCAAGTCCTACCAGTACTCGCCGCTGGGCGAACGGCTGTCGCAAACGACGTTCAACGCCGACGGCACCGAGGAAGACATCTTCTACGGATACAACCCGCACGCCGATGTCGAACAGATCACCGACGACACCGGCGACACGAAAGCCACCTACGGCTACACCGCCTACGGCAGCAACGACGAGTCTCTCTTCACCGGCGTCGACAAACCCGACCCGCAGAACCCGTCCAGTCAGCCCTACAACCCGTACCGGTTCAACGCCAAGCGGTGGGACCCCGGCTCCAGCTCCTACGACATGGGCTTCCGCGACTACAGCCCCGGCCTCAACCGGTTCCTCACCCTGGACAGCTACAACGGCGCCCTCTCCGACCTGCGGCTCGGCCTCAACCCCTGGACCGGCAACCGTTACGCCTTCGGCGGTGGCAACCCGATCAGCATGGTCGAAAACGACGGGCACGACGGATGTAGCTGGAACCCGACCACCTGGGGCGACTGCCTCAGCGACGCCGGCGACGCCATCAGTGAGGGTGCGTCCGACGCCTGGGATGCTGTCAGCTCGGGAGCGTCGGCCGTCTGGAACGGAATTACCGACGCGGCCTCGGCCGTCTGGGACGGGATCACCGAGGCGGCGTCGGCCGTCTGGGATGGCATCACGGCGGCGGCCTCGGCCGTCTGGAACGGAATTACCGACGCGGCGTCGGCCGTCTGGGACGGGATCACCGACGCGGCGTCGGCCGTCTGGGATGGCATCACGGCGGCGGCCTCGGCCGTCTGGGACGGGATCACCGAGGCGGCCTCAGCCCTCTGGGATGTGACCACCGAGGCGGCCCGCATCGGTTGGGGCATAACCCGGGCCAGCATCAACTTCCCACTCACGCTCGGCGTGGTCACGATCGCCACAATCGGCGGTGCCCGGTGCGGGTTTAACTGGCACGAGTTCATGGCGGTCTGCCAGAACGCGCCGTCGTGGATGTACGAACGGGCCGGCACGACGATCGGTGGCGCTTACCTGACCGGCAACGACAAGCCGACCGCCCGGCAGATGGCGCACGAAGCGAAGCACGCCGACCAGTGGGCTATCTTCCAGATAGCCTTCGGTCCGGCTGGAATGATCATCTTCCCGGTCTCCTACTATGTAGCCGAGAAGACCTCCGGGGGCGGCTCCTGCAACCCCTTCGAGAAGTGGGCCGGGCTCAAGGACGGGAACTACCCACCATGCTGAGTGTTCGCCGAGCAGAACGGCACGGCGCGGCGCGCCGGTTGGTGATCGGGCCGCTGACCGGCTTGATCACCGCCGGCGCGCTGGCGGGTTGCGTTTCCCGTGCCCTGCCCAGCGAACCGTTCAGTCCGATAGCGGTACGGCTGTCGGGCGACTCGGTGGAGATCCTCTACACCGACTGCCGACCGGTGGGGGTCGAACGAGCGTGGATCGTGCGCCCTGATCCGAAGGATACCGTGATCAAAGAGACGGACCCGGTGATGTGGGAGCAGACCTTCAACCCACCGAGCACCGCGACCAGTTTCTTGGCCGTACCGCTCGACGCCGGCACCGAGTACGCGGCCTTTCTGCGGCTGAACAACGGCACCGCGCCGCACGCGAGTTTCCGGCCAAGTTCGTTGGTCGGCGGCCGGGTGAGCTTTCAAGGAAAGTACCTCTCCAGCGAGGAGTTTGCCCGGCGCTCGTCCTGCAGTAGCCCGAGCAGTTAGCCGGAACTTCGCCGCGCCATGACGTCGGTGGCGCCGGGCACGCTTGCTGATCCGCGTGAGGCGACGCCCGCGTTGGAGCTTGCGGCACGCCACGGGAGATCGGTTCGCCGCCGCAGCGGCGGCCGGAGCGCCGATGAAACGGGTCGGGAGTTTGCTTTGATGTGGCGACGCAGGCCGGGTGTAGGAAAGGGCTGTCAGGCCGCGTGACGATACTCGTGGACAAGTCCGCCGAGCAGGTCCACGCGTTCGATCCGCCGAATCTGTCCTCGGTGCGGACGAGCCGTGTTGTAGTGCGTGACGTAGGTGGCGAGTACCTTCGCCACGTGGCGTCGGTTCCAGACGAGCATCCAGTCCAGGCACTCGGTGCGGACCGTGCGCACCCAGCGCTCCGCGAACGCGTTCGCCTTCGGCGCCCGCGGCGGAATCCTCACCACGTCGATACCGGCCGCGGCGAGCACCGCGTCGAAGGCGGCTACGAACTTCGCGTCCCGGTCGCGGATCAGCATGGCGAACCGGTCGGCGTGCTGGTCGAGATCCATCAGCAGGTTCCGGGCGGCCTGGGTGACCCAGGCGCCGGTGGGGTGGGCGGTGACGAAGGAACTGTGTCCAGCTGGGACCGCCGCGGCGCGGTGCCGGGCCCAGGCGGTGCCGGCGCAGGATGCTGCGCACCGACGTCGCTGAGACCTTCACGCCGAGTTTGCGGTACGAACACCCGCGCGTTGACCGATGCCGGCATCGAGGTTCTCGAGGTCGACCGGCCGGACCGCACCGATCGCCGCCTGAAGGCAAAGACGACGAGCTCGACGCGATTAGCGCCGCCCGTGCCGCGGTACAGGGCCGGCGCACCAGCATCCCGAAGCTGGGACAGGACCATGAGGGCCGATCATCCGAAACGTCCGGCTCAACGTCCGGTCCAACGTCCTGGTTCCATCGGCGATCTTGGGATTTCCTGATCGTGCCGATCTGGCCCAGATCAGTTGATCACCGGAGTAAGCCATGGCGCGATCGTTGAGGTTCAGCTGCCGCATGGGGTTGATCGGCGCCGCCGCCGTGGCTGCCGCGATCGGCGCCGTCGTCGTACCCGGTGCCGACATGACCCCGGCAGTCGGGGCGCCGCCGGCCTGCGCCGGATCGGCGCCCACCGAGGCGGCGGCGCTCACCGAGGCGGCGCGGTGCGGGCAGCCGGTCGCGGTCACCCCGTCGCAGTCGGAGTACGTCCAGGTGCTGGCGCAGCCGGACGGCCGGCTCCGGTTCGAGTCGGCGGTGGTGCCGCAGCGGGCCCGTCGCGCGGGGGGCGCCTGGGCGGATCTGGATCTGACCCTGCGGTCCGGCGGCGACGGCCTGCTCCGCCCGGCGGTGTCCGTGGCGGACGTCGCCTTCTCCGGTGGCGGGGCGGACGCCCCGCTGGTCACCCTTCGGCGCGGTGGGCGCTCGCTGCTGATGTGGTGGCCGGGCGCGCTACCTGCTCCGGTGGTCGTCGGGGAGACGGCTAGGTACGGCGGCGTCCTGCCCGAGGTCGACCTTGTCGTGCGGGCAACCGCTACCGGGTTCAGTCACGCGCTCGTGGTGAAGTCGGCCCGCGCGGCGGCGCACCCGGCGGTGCGGACCGTGGCCCTCCGCCTGGGCGGAGACGTCCGGGTGGCCCGCGGGCCGGGCGGTGTGCTGCAGGCGTTTGCCGGCACCACGCTCGTGGCACAGGCCGAGCCGGCCGTGATGTGGGACTCGTCCGGGCTGGCACCGGACGCGGCGGGTACGGCCGTCGAGCGGTCCACCGCATTTACGGCGGGAGACGGTGCGCGTACGGCAGCGGTGGCCACCCGGGTCGCCGCTGACCGGCTGGAGTTGGTACCGGACGTGCGCCTGCTGGACGACCCTGCGGTGCGGTTCCCGGTCTTCGTCGACCCGGCCTGGTCGGTGTCGAAGTCGAAGTGGGCGTACGCGACGAGCAACAACTGCACGAACACCGACTACTCGGTGGCCCGGGTGGGGTTGAGCCCGGACGGGCCCTGCGACGGCGCGGTGTTCCGGTCGTTCTTCGAGTTCCCCACGACCAACGGCTCGGTGTCGTTGAAGGGCAAGCACATCGAGTCGGCGTACGTGCAGATGAAGCTGTACCACTCGTGGTCCTGTTCGGACACCTGGGTGAACATGTACCTGACCCCGGCGATCAACGCCACGATGAAGGCCTCATGGTCGGCGATGGGTCTGATCCGGCATCTTGATGCCGCGGCCGGACACGCCAACAAGGGCACCGGCTGCTCTGACTCGCCGCAGCCCGACATGATCATGAACTTCACCGGCTCCGTGGTGACCAGCCAGGTGCTGACGGCGGCCACGAACAGCTGGAACATCATCGCGGTCGGCTTCAGCGCCCGGGACTCCGACGGCACGGATGAGAGCACCCAGTCCCGGTGGAAGAAGTTCTACCCTGCCAACGCCAAGCTCATCGTCGACTACGACGCCAAGCCGAGCAAGCCGACGGGCCTGCAGGTGTCCGGCGTGTCCTGTCCCGCTGGTGCGGTCGGCATCGGCACCCTGACACCCACGTTCTCGTCCGTCTACCCGGATGCCGATTCCGGGCAGACGCTGACTGGAACCTACGAGTGGATCGAGGTTCCCTCCGGCGGGATCGGCACGGTCACGGATACGTACCCGGTGCGCAAGACGCCACCTCCGCCCGCACCGGCCACCGCCAACGGACGCGGCACCACCGCGGCTGTCGCTGTCACGAACGGCAAGATGTACGCCTATCGCGTCCGGGCGACGGATCCCGCGCCGTACAGCATCACCGGGCCGTGGTCCGGCTGGTGCCAGTTCTGGGTCGACACCTCGGTGCCGCCCGCTCCGACGATCACCTCGGGCACCATTCCCGGTCCCGGCCAGCCCATCACCTTCACGATTTCCGGTACGGCGGACGTGGCGAAGTTCCAGTACAGCTGGACCGGCCCGCCCGGAGTCCTGCACACGGTGCGGGCGTACGCGGGCAACGGAACCGGCGGCATCGCCAGCGCCTTCTCGCAGCCGCCAGCGGTGTGGGACACCGACGGCACGGTGTTCAGCCCTGGCGACCTTTCCGGCGATGGCCAACCCGATGTCGTATTCCGCCGGCTGGGGGATTCCAGCCTGCGCGTCGTCCGCGGCGACGGCGCCGGCGGGTTCCTGAGCGGACCCGAATCACTGGATACCGGTAACTGGTCCACCGCCCAGTTCCTGTTCTCTCCCGGCGACTTCACCGGTGACGGCCGGCCGGATGTCCTCTACCGGGACCAGGCCACCCAGAACCTCTTCATGCGCCGGGGTACGACCGCCGGCGGGTTGGAGTCGACGTCCGTGCAGATCGGCACCGGCTGGGGGTCGGCCACGTGGATCTTCTCACCTGGCGACTTCAGCGGGGACGGCAAACCCGACGTCCTGTGGCGCAAGTCGGACGGCACGCTGTACATGGTCAGGGGCAACGGCGCGGGCGGTTGGGTCACCGGGGTATCCCAGAGCATCGGGACCGGCTGGAATGGCGCCGCTCTCTTCGGCAGGGGCGACTTCTCCGGCGATGGCAAGACCGACATGCTCTACCGCATCACTTCCACGGGAGACGTCAAGCTGATCCGCGGCAATGGCGCCGGCGGTTGGTTGGAGTCCACGGGAGTCCTCAAGGGAAACATTCCGGTGGGTGGCGCGATCTTCGTTCCGGGCGACTTCACCGGTGACGGCAAGCCGGACGTACTAGCCACGATGCCCTCGCCACCGAACTTTGGGGAAGTGACCGCGTCCGGATCCGGCACCAGGACCGCCACGGTGACGCTGACCGTCCACAAGTACGGCCAGAACGTGCTGTGGGCGCGCGCCATCGACACGGTCGGGAACCTGGGTAACCCCTCCTCGCTGGAGCTCACCGTCGCCAGACCCTCCCCGGCGGTAGCGCGGTGGGGGCTGGAGACCTATCCCGGTCAGACCCAGGCACAGGCACTGGCCGACGGTCAGCCGGCGCTGGGCGGGGACACGCCGTTGACGCCGACCGGTGTGACATGGACCCCGAACCTGCGGCTGGTCGGCGGTAGCACCGCCACCCTCGGCCCGTCGGGCGCCGGGCTGGCGACCACGACAAGGGTGGTGGACACAACCAAATCCTTCAGCGTGGCACTCTGGGTGCGGCTTACCGATGCCAGCGACAACTACCGGGCGGCCGTCTCCCAGGACGGGCAGAACTCGTCGGGGTTCATCCTCTATAACACGAAGGACGCCAAGAGCTGGGGCTTCGTGCTCTACGACACCGACCAAGCGGGCAACCCTGCCGGCATCTTCGTCTACGCCCCCGCGACCCTCAACGAGTGGACCCACCTGGCCGTCGTGTATGACGCCGCCGAGCGGCAGGCGCGCATATACCGCAACGGCGTACTCACCGAGGCGAGGACCCGTACCGCGGCGGCCTGGGCGGCGAACGGACCGTTCCGTGTCGGCACCTCGAAGACGGGCATGGTGACGGGTCTGGGCCAGGTGGCCGATGTCCAGGTCTTCAACCGGGTGCTGGTGGATCACGACTTCACCGGGCAGCTCGCGTCGGATCCCGACTCCGGTGGGGTCGACGAGCCAGGCATCCTGGCTCCGATCGACGTGGGTCGCTGGGACTTCGAACTGGCTCGTCCGTGCTACCTCCAGGACCTGGCCGACACCTGCGACGCGGCGGACGGCAGCTCGTTCGACCGGTGGCTGGCGCTGACCCGGGGGGCGTCGGTGGACGCCGGTAACCGCGGAAACGGCCTGCGCCTGGACGGGTACTTCTTCCCCGACGAGAACCCGGAACCGTGGGAGGCAACCCACGAGTACGGCAGATCTGCGTACAAGGCCGGGTTGACGCCGCCGGACCCGGACGGCAACCAGTTCACCGTCTGGCAGGACACCGCGGTGCTGCGTACCGACCAGTCGTTCACCGCGTCGGTGTGGGTGAGGCTGGACCGCACCGACAAGTACCAGATGATGCTGAGCCAGGACTCATCGTCCAACAGCGGCTTCTACCTGTACTACGCGCCGGAGAACGGCGGCCTGTGGAAGTTCAAGATGCGGGCCAGTCCCACCGCGGACGACACCGGCGCGTCGTACGCCGTCGCCCCGGCTCCGGACGTCATGGAGAGCTGGCATCACGTGGTCGGGGTGCTGGACGTCCCCATGCGCCAGATGCGGCTGTACATCGACGGTGACCTGGCGGCGGCCACCGGGGTTTCGTCGGCGTGGCAGCCGTGGCAGGCCCCTGGCCCGCTCATCATCGGCCGGTCGATCGGCTCGGGCTCCGTGGGCAACTACCTGGCCGGCACCATCGACGACGCCAATGTGTACCAGGGCGCGATGACCGATGCCGCGGTCAAGATCGTGTA
>WNGB01013600.1_pt1 | contig 15209 bp, 15 predicted proteins | sample 5400681 | NCBI WGS metagenome assembly WNGB01 (sample SAMN13153367, study PRJNA577476) | soil metagenome | isolation source: 115 cm soil or saprolite under grassland replicate 2 | place: USA:California | collected 2016-06-15
TGGGGACGCTCCTTGATGAAGGTCTCGGTCATGGCGGTGACGCGGTCGATCGAGCCGTTGAGCCAGAGCGCGGTATCGATGCAGTGGGCCAGCAGGTCGCCCGTGACGCCGCTGCCGGCCACGCTGACGTCCAGCCGCCACAGACCGGCGCCGCCCTGCGGCAGGTCTTTGGAAATCGTCCAGTCCTGCAGGAACTTGGCGCGGTAGTGGAAGATGCGGCCGAGTTTGCCCTCGTCGATGAGCTGCTTGGCGAGCGTGACGGCGGGGACACGGCGATAGTTGTACCAGACCATGTTCGGCACTTTCGCCTTCTCGACGGCCTCGACCATTTTCAGGCCCTCGGCGGCGTTCATGGCGAGGGGCTTTTCGCACAGGATCATCTTGCCGGCCGCCGCCGCCGCGAGGGCGATTTCGGCGTGCGTGTTGTTCGGCGTGCAAATGTCGATCAGGTCGATGTCCTTGCGCTCGACCAGTTTTCGCCAATCCGTTTCGACCGACTCGTAGCCCCACTTCGCCTGGAAGGCCTTCGCCCGATCGGCGTTACGGGCGCAGACGGCCTTGAGGATAGGACGATATTCAAGGTCGAAGAAGTGGTTAACCTTGGCATAGGCGTTGGAGTGTGCCCGGCCCATGAAGCCGTAGCCGATCATGCCGACGTTCAGCGGTTTCGCCATGAGGAGTCTCCTGGTGCGCTCAGTCCTCCGTTTAGCCGCGGTTCGCAGAACCGCGCTCCGGAGCGCGGTTCTGCGAACCGCGGCTAAACGACCTATTTCTTCTCCACTTTTTTTGCGAAGTAGTCATGCACGGCACGGGCCACGCGGGCGCACAACACGTTGCCGGCATTGTCCGGCGCCCAGCGCTTGTCCTCGTTGCCCGACGTCAAGACGCACAACGCGACCGGACCGCCGTTCTTCAGGTAGAGAATGCCCGCGTCGGTGCGAACGCCCGTGACCGAGCCCGTCTTGTGCGCCACCACTGTCCCGGCAGGCAGGAACCGCGGGAACGAGTCCTTGTCCTGGCAATTCTTGAGGTGCTCGATCATCTCCTTGCACATCGCGGGCGTGGCGATCTTGTGGTGATAGAGTTTCTCCAGCAGGACGATCATCTCCTTCGCCGTCGTCGAGCCGAGGCCGTACTTCTTCGAGCGCTCCGGGTTGACCGACGTCTTGCTGCCGAGAAACACCTTGGCGTTGATGCGCGTTTCCCTCAGGCCCCAGCTGTCCATGCGCTTGTTGGTCGAGTCGATGCCGATGCGATCGAGGACGAGGTTCGTCGCGGTGTTGTCGGAGTAGGCGATCATCAGGCGAGCCGCGTCGCGCAGGGCGAAGGTCGCACCGTCGCTGAAGTGATACGTCAGGATACCGGAGCCGGGCACCTTGTCCTTCTCGCGATAGGTGACCATGTCGGACAGCTTGACCTTCATCTCCAGCACTTGCAGGTAGAGTTCGACGAGCAGCGGGAACTTGATGAGGCTGGCGGTCGGCATCGGCTCGTCGCCGAGGAGGGAGTAACTCTCGCCGGTCGTCAAGTGCTTGACGGCGATGGCGACCTTGCCCTTGTGGGCCTTCGCGAGCGGCGCGAGACGCGCTTCGAGGGTATCGGTCGCGGGTGGGCCGCCGAGCAGGGCAAGCAATACCAACACGGACTTCATGGCAATCTCCCTCTTGGTCGGTCAGCGGCCCTTGCGCTGCCGGCGTTTGGCGCGAGCAAACAGTTCCTTCAAGTACAAACGGAAGCCCGGCAGGACGTCCCCACCGTCCAGCGCCTGCTCCTTGCCGACGCGTCGCGATTTCGTTGGCGAGGTGTAGGCGGTGGCCGTCTGGGTCTTCGGTTGAATGAACCATACGAGACGTACGCCCGTCTCGAAATAATCGCGGAGTTTGCGGTCCATCTCCGCTTTCGTGTTCCCCTCGCTCAAGACTTCGACGGCCAAATCCGGGACGACCCCAGCGATGGCCTCGTCGGGCAGTTGCCCTTCGGGCAGGCGATCCCAGGAGATGAAGCAGGCATCGGGGATCCGAACGAGGCCGAGCTGAAGCCGTAGCGCACCGTCCGCAGGTAGCACCAGGCCCAGATCATCCTCCTCCACGAAATCCCAAAGGTAATGAACGAGAACGCCGGCAAGCAGTGCCTCCCTGGTGCTCATAACCTTCTCCACCAGGACGCCATCAATCAGTTCGTACAACCGCTTGTCTGGCCCGTCCAGCGCGGCAATCACATCCTGCTCCGTCGCGGTGCCCGGCGCAGGGCGCAAGCGAATCCGCTCCAGCGGGATGTCGCCGAGGTGGTGGAGTAAATCGGCCAGGGTATCCAGCGTTGGCGCTGTCGTCGGAGTCATGGTGGATCCTTCCGCAATGACCACCCACGGACTGCGGCCCGTGGGCTTGAAGTTTGCCGTCACGCCACGTACTTCTGCCGCAGCTTGTCCAGGAAACGTTTGCTCTCGGCCGTCACGTCCCAGGCGTGCGGCCAGAAACACAAATCGATCGCCCACCAGTCATGCGGCACGCCGGCCTGGTTCAGCGCCGGCATCAACTTGTCGAAGTTCAGCTTCCCCGTGCCGAACGGATTGTGCGTGCTCGTGTTGTGCTCGTTCAGGCTGCCGTCCGAGTCGATCAGGTGGACGTGCGTAATCTTGCCCTTCAGCTTCTCCAGCAATTCCAGTTCGCCGCCGGGGAGCGTCTCCTTCGGCGCGGGCTGATTGGCTCCGACCACAGCGCACATGTGGGCGTGGCAGGTGTCGTACAGCACGCCGAAGTTCGAGTTGCCCTTCGCCCGCACCGCCTCCACGATTTGCAGGATCTCCGACGGCTTGTTGAACAGGAAGCCCGGCTCGAACTCCCAGCAGATGTTCATGCCGTGGTCGGCGGCGATCTTGCTGCACTTGTCCCAGACCTTCACGATGCGCTCCATCCCGACCTTCGGATCCATCTTCGACTTCTGGAAGAAGTCCGGTGGCTCGACGGCGTCCACGCGAATCGTCTTGATGCCGAGGTCGCTGCCGAAGACGGTGAAGCCAAGGAACGCCGCCATGTACGGCGTCGGGTTTTCGTCGAGGATCGACGGCCCCGGCTGCTTGAAACTCCACAGATCGACCGCGATGCCGGAGAACTCCAGACCGTGGTCAGCGACCTCTTTCTTGAGACGCTGCCGATCAGCCTGCGTCGGGTGCGAGAACGGCGTCGGGTGGGCGCCGAAGGATCCCAACTCCACTCCCTCATATCCAAGATCTTGGAGTTTGTGCAGCACGACATGGAAATCGAGCGTCGGCTGCTCCTGGTTGAAGATGTACGCCCAGCTACCGATCGAGAGTTTCTTCTTCATGATGTGTCTCCTGACTCAGATGGTGAGTGCCGATTTATCGGTTCGCGAACCGATAAATCAGCACTTCCCGGTTATTTCTTCTTGTGATCACCGACGGCGGGCGCCTGCGGGTTCGTGCCGGGGCCGAAGTAACGCAGTGTTACCAGCGGCTCAGTGCCGTTGTTGTCGAACACCACCCCGGCCCGTGCCGCCTCGTGCGTGACGAACACCTCGTCTTCGGTCAGATCGCCGAAGTGGATCATTGCCGGCGTATGCAACCGCTGCTTGCCAATCCAGCCGCTGCCCTGCACCGCGATCAGGCCATAGGCTCCGCCGTCCTTGATCGTCACCTTCACGCCCGGGTTGACCGTCAACTCCTTGGCGCTGAACAGTTCCTCGCCGCCCACCTTGCCATAGACGATCCAGCGATCGACGTAGCCATCGCCCTCACCGCCGGCGGCAACGATCGGCTCTAGGTAGTGGTGGTCCTTGAAACTCGGATCGACATTCGCCTCCCAGTCGAGTTGCTCGATCAGGTAATCGAGATCGTGGTGCCGATCTTTGGGAACGTCCTTGACCAGCAACTCCCACGGGACGTAGCGGCCCTCGACCATCGACTGATACATGCCGAAGACGTCGCTGCCCCATTGCGGTTCGTACGTCACCAGCGAACCGGGCGCGTGCAGCAGACAGGGCGGCACCAGCCAGCCGGTGCCGGGCTTGAGCCGATACGCCTTGCTGTAGTCGAGAATGCCGTTGTCGCCCTCGTTCCAGCGCTCCAGACAGCGGCGTACGTCGGCCTTCGTCGTGCCCGGTTCCAGGCCGAAGAAGGTGTACGGAAAGTTATTGCCGGTGGCGTTGAGTTGGGGTGGAAAATAATACGACTCGGGCTTACCCTGCTGACCTACCAGACCGGCCTGAGAATTGCTCTGATGCATGTGGTGCGGAATGGGGCCGAGGTTGTCGAAGAACTTGCTGTAGACCGGCCAGCGCTGGTACCGCTCCCAGATCGCCGGGCCGACGATGCCGGCCTTCGCCTCCTCGACCGCATCCTTGAGCGTAAACGCTCGCTTGCCCTCATGGACCACGTAGCTGAAGCCCTCGTCGGGGGTGCGATTTTCGTTGGCGGCCGGGGTCGTCGAGCCGAACCAACGCTCGTCGATGCCGCCACGGTTGGCGCCGAAAGCGTAGAGATCCTTTTGGGCCAGTTTGAGACGGCGGCCGGGCATCAGGAACGATCGCGGCACCCAGGTGGGCGCCAGCCGCAGAACGCCGCCCGTGGCGGCGAGAACTTGCTTGATCAGGGCTACGTTGGCCTTGTCAGCTTCGGTAGAATGGGTCGTCTTCTTGGGAGAGGCTGTCTTTTTCGCCATGCCGGTAGCTCCTCGGAGTATTGAACAGCGGCAGGCCCTCCGCTGGCGTCAAGCAACCCACCGCATTCGATTCAGGCTCGAGGGATCGTCCTGCGGTTGCGTGTCCGTGGCGTGCTTTTAGCCCGTAGGAAAGGCCCAGGCAAGGATAAAGTGGCGAGAAACCACTCGCTCCCCTCGCCCCTTGCGGGAGAGGGGTTGGGGGTGAGGGGTAAACGCTTGGGAACAGTCCTTGGCAATCCCCCTCACCCCCAACCCCTCTCCCGCAAGGGGCGAGGGGAGCAAGACGCGCCGCAGGTGAAAGTTGGCTTACAAGATTGCCCCCAAGATTCATCCCCAGGGCAGAAAAGCGGCAAGATTTTTTTCGCGCAACGAACAACCTGGTAGAAGAGTGTGTCCTAAAGTTGAGAAACGAATTGAGTAACGCCATCGACGAAGTCCGGATTGAGATGGGAGAGGATTCCTGATGATCGCTCGAACAGAGAGGCCGATGAGTTTTCGTCCGCGTTTGGTGCTGGCCTACGCCGATTCCGCCCTGTCCGCGCTTAGTTCGCGCCACTTCCGCCGCCTGGGCTGGGAAGTCCACTTGACCAGTTCCGGCGTCGAGGCCCGACGCCTGGCGCATGCGCTGCGCCCGCAGGTCGTGGTGCTGGAAACGGACCTGCGCGGCGAGAGCGGCTGGTTGACGTGTGCCAAACTCACCCTGACCGGGACCGATTTCAAGGTCGTGCTGGTCGGCGACGGCGTAACGGCGGAGGAGGAGGCGTTCGCCGACACCGTCGGCGCCGCTGCCATCGTCGATCGCCACGCTGGCCTGGCCGCCCTGGTGGCGGAGGTCCACGAAAGCGCCCTCCCCACCGTTGGCTAACCTGGTGCCGGCAAGCGGCCGGCATCACGGCGTCCCGGAACCGTTGGTGAGCCCTCCTCAGCGCTTGGCCTCGCGCACCGTGAAGAGGATCGGCACCTCGGCGCGAAAACCCAGATCCTGCGTTCCCTGGCCCACATCGAACGCCAACGTCGCCTCGCGCTTGCCGGTCTCGTAGGCCCGCAATCGCAACAGGGCATACTCGACGCGCGCGCCGCTGAGCGTCTTTGCCAGCGGCGCGGCGCCGTGGATCGTTCCCTCCAGCCACCGGCCCTTCCCCGCCCCGATCTCGCCGCGCAACTGCGGCCCGGTCGCGGTCAGCGCATGAGTCACGCCGGCCTCGTTGTGGACCTTCACGAGAAAGAAGACGTCGCGATCACGCAGCAGCAGCGCCTCGGCGGCGCCGCGCGCTGCCTTGACGCGACTCTCGGGGTTGATCGTGACACTGACGAGGCAGTGCGGATCGAGGAGCTGCTGGATCGTCTCGATCTCCATTTCGGGGTTGACGGACTTGCGGGCGAGCAGAGCTTCCAGGCCGTTGACGGTCGCTGCCGGCAACGGGCCATCCAGGGCCTTGATCGCCTTGAGTAGCCGCCGGCAGTGCTCACGCAACTGATCCGCGACGACACCTTCGCGGACCGGGGTTAGCTCCTGGACCGCGCCTGCAGCGACCGCCACGAACAATACACTTCCCAGTAGCGACGTGTACCGGACCATTGCTTTCTCCCAGTTCACGAAACCGAGTTGCTCCGCGAGGTTCATTATCGCGCGGCCGTCCTGCCGCCGCCAGAGGGGAGCGCCAACCGCCGCGAAACCGTCTCGGCAATGGTTGCCCTCTCCGAATCCCAGGAACCCTTCCCGAGCGGGTGCGGCCTTTTTCTCGGTTCGACCCTTCGCGCCGCCGACCGTCGAGGTAGAATGCCGGGATAAGCCCAGCCAACGCGCCTCACCTCTCGGAGTTAGGCCGTCTGGGCGGAGGCGGCGAACCGCTTTCTCGCGGCGACCCAAGGAGAACACACCCATGAAGCGCTTGCTGTGCGTGGCCGTGCTGATCAGTTCTTGCCTGGTGGTGGTTGGTTGCGATGCTCGCGGCGGTGAACCGGGCCGGCATTACGAGAAGGATGGCGGTTTCTCGTACGTGCCCCCGTCAGGCTGGAAGATCATCGATTTCGGGGGCCTCAAATACAAGGCCGTGGTTGGGCCAGCCAAAGATGGTTTTGCCGTCAACCTGAACTGTGTCGAGGAAGCGTTCACCGGCACCGTCGAGGCGTACACCGAGGGCAGTCTCGCGACCTTGCCCAAGGTATTTCCCACCTTTCGCTTGCTCCGCCGGGAAAAGTTCAAGACCGACAAAGGGCTTGAGGGGATGAAGCTGATCTTCGAGACTGACCAGCAAGGCAGACGCTTGCGGCAGTGCGGCTATTTTCTCCCCATGAACAACAAGATGTTGGTCATTACCGGCAGCGCGCTGGCGCAAGGAGGTGAAGGGTTCGATGCCGTCTTCGACGGCGCCGTCAAGACGTTCCGCCTCGGCAAGTGATTCGCGGCGTGGACAACGCCTATTGGAGATAATCGAGATGGATCCAGGCGGCGAACGCTAACCCGAGGAGCAGGAGGTACGTGCCGGCGGTGGCCGCCCAGTCCGAGGACCAAAATTTCATGGCGCTGCCCGCGGACTTGCTCAGGCGAATCTGCACGCCCATGAAATCGACGCTGTACAACTCGTCGAGGACCAAATGCGACAGAAAGCCGAGCATGACGCCGCCGGCCAGGTAGTAGCGCAGCCAGCGCGCCGGGCTGTGGTAGCTGAGAAAAACCAGCAGGCCGGCAATCAGCAGCGCCGGCACGCTATGGAACATGCCGCGATGGACGGTGTAGCGCTTAAACAGTTCGGAGACGCCGTAACGGATGAGTAAATAAACCGCCGCGCAGACGACAATCGTCTGTTCCAGCGTGAAGCCGCCGGCCTGTAGCCGGCCGAACAGCAGGAATGGTGCGGCGGCCGCGGCGAGGCTGAAAAGCTCACGCACCGGCACGCCGCTGTCGCTATCCAGGTCCGGCATCAGTCCGCCCATCGCCGTCAGCCCGGCGCCCAGGAACGCCTGTCCCCAGTCGAGGTTCCCGTAGACGTAACCCAGGCCGCCGTAGGCAGCCCCCAGGACCGACGAGGTGGTGAGGTGTCCCTGGTAGCTGGCCATCGTCCCTCCCTGTAGCGTAGCCGCGCGGACTGGGCAACCCTGGCAAAACTTCGCGGGTGTGCCGGTATTGACGCCTGCGCCCAGCGCATTTCCGGCCACCACTTCCCGTGCCATCAACCTCCCATCTCTCCTGACCGATACTTCCTAAAGAATAGTGGAACTCGGCAGGTTCAGACAGGGAGGGATGCTGATGAAGCGCTGGCGCTGTCCGCTCGTCCTCGTTGGCCTGGCATTCGGGGCTACGCTTGCCCCAGCGAAGGAGCCCGTCGGCGCTCCTGGGCCGGTGCTCGATCCCAACGTGCAGATCATCTCGACGACCGTCGAGCCCATGCCGGAGGACGACTCGACCGTGACGATGTCGTCGGAGGAAATGCCGGCACCCCAGCCCCAAGGGCACGGCTGGCATCCCGTCCGCGACACGCTGCGGTTCTTCGGCATCGGCGGCGGCTCGGAACAGCCCTACGGCACTCCGGGTCAGGTGTTTTATCCGCACACGCAGACGGCGCCGCCGGCGGTCACGCCGCCGACCCAGGTTGGCCCGCCCCCCTACACGCCGCCGCTGTACCCGCCTCTGGAGTTCGATCCGGTCCAGCCGCGGCCGGTGCGGAACATCGCCCAGCGCTTCGGCGTCGGTTGCTGGTCGCACCACACCTTGCCGACCTGCGGCAGCCTGCGCTCGAACCTGACGTTCGTGTTCGGATCGTGCCGGGCGTTCTTCGGCGAATCGTGCCGCCACGGCCCGCCGCAGGTGCCCGTTGTCGAGGAACTCCCTCCGCCTTCGACGGCTCCCTACGGCCCGCTGCCGATGGTTCACCCATGAGAACGTGTGCGCGGCGTAGGTGCCGCGAGCCGAGCGGCACAACCTTCGTGCCGCTCGGCTCGCGGCACCTACTGGCGCGCAGAAACGGCTTTCTGACCGACTTCCCTTCGCTTCGAGCTTTCCACTCCCTCAACGGCGTGGCCGACCACCTCCGAAAAGCGTAACCTGCCGCTGGGGCCTCTCGCCCTCGACGATACCCGCCTGACCGGCTCCCCGTTGTGGAGGACAACAGCTCATGACACCCCGACTCGAATGGGCAGCCCTTGTCTGCACTCTTCTCCTTCTCGCCGCTCCGGTTCGAGCCGGGGATGCCGACGAGGCTGCGCTGCGCAAAGCGGTCACCCTGTACGCCTCGTTCGATGAGGCGGTCAAGGCGGACTTCGGCGGCGGCGAACTGACCTTCAGCACGCGCTTCAACCACCCGACCGAAAAGGGGCAATTCGAGTTCAAGAAGGGCATGACACCCGACATCTTTCGCATCGCTCGTGGCCGCGGCATCGCGGGCGGCGCTCTCGAAGCGACCGACGTCCTGCCGCGTAACGGCCGCGCCTTCTTCCCGGCCAAGGGCAACCTCGCCTTCAAAAAAGGCGGCTGGGGCGGGGCCGTCTCGGTCTGGGTCAACACCGATCCCAACAAGCTCCTCAAAACCTCCTTTTGCGACCCCATTCAGATCACTCAGAAGGGCGCCAACAACGGCGGCATCTGGTTCGATTTCAACGACGCCAAACCGCGCGACCTGCGTATGGGCGTTTTTCCCGTCGTCCCCGCGGGCGAAAAAGGCATCGCCGAGTCGGACCCCGCCGCGCCGATGGTGCGCGTGCCGGGCGTCGGCTTCAAGGTGGGGAAATGGCATCACGTCGCGCTGACCTGGGAGAACCTCGACACCGGCAAGAAGAACGCAAAAGCGATCCTGTATATCGATGGCAAGAGTATCGGGGTGATCGCCGACCGCGACCTGGCGATGGGCTGGGAAATCGACAAGGCCGGCATCTATGTCGCCGTCAATTACATCGGTCTGCTGGACGAGCTGGCGCTGTTCAACCGGCCGCTGACAGCCGCCGAGGTGTCGCTGCTGTACCGCCAACCCGCCTTGCTGAGCACGCTCAGAAAGGCCGCGCCGAGGCCACCCGCGCCGCCGCAGTTCCCGTTTGATAAAGAATCGGCCCGACGCTACCAGCAGGCGCACGCCGACTGGGGCGTCCTGTCCACCCTCGACGTCAACGAGTTGTGCGGGAGGTGTCTTTCCAATGAGTGGCAAACACTGGCTGTGGAAACTGACGATGCCTGGATCCCGCACCCCTCACGGGCACCAGCCTTATCTGGTCGAGCGCGACGGTGAGGTATGGTCGGTAGCGACCAACGGCCGCGTCCTCGTGTTCCTTGCCGGCAAAGCAGCAGATTTCGAGCCAGCGCCGCCGGTCGTGGCGGCGCAGTTGCTCCACTTTATCGATCCCGTTGGCCGCTCCACCAGTTTCTACCTGCATGAGTTGAAGGAGTACCTTGGCGCGCCCGTCTGGCCGGTACAGTGCCCACAGTGCCACGGACAAGGCACAGGTGCGGCCGGCGCGTGTTCGCAGTGTAAGGGGGATGGCGGATTCCCGCCTGAACCGCGACCAGGATGGGTCTTCAGCGTCCTCCTGGACCGCAATCTCCTGGCAAGAGCCCTGGAGCCATTGCAAGCCGAGATCGTCTGGGTTCACGGGCAGGATTGCCGCAAGCCCTTCTGGGTGGTCGCGGACGCCTGGCGAGTCGTGCAGGTGCCCCTGAGTGCCCCCAATGGACACGATCCCAACTCCTGGGAGGCGGACAGCTACCCAAGGTTGGGGGGATGAGCGAGGCCACGCTCCCTTGACCAGCGTCCGCCCATCGGAAGAGTGCCCGTCGCAGACTGCTCAGCGGCGTTTGTTCTCCAGGCGACGCCGCGTCAGCCAGAGCGTATGCCGTCCCTGCGCCTGCAGCGCCTCGACCGTGAACAGGTAGCGGCCGACCAGCAGCGGGTGCGCGGCGAGCGCTTCTGTCACCGACTGGTCGATCAGGGTATTTTCCCCTCCCAAATCCCACAATTGCACGAACCAACGGCCAGTGCCTTCCGAGGCATCATGGCCGGAGCAGATGGCCACGCGCCCATGAGCGTCGGCCCTGGCGGTCCACGGCAGCGCGTCGCTGGTGGCGACGCGCGTTTGCTGGCCGATCGCGTCGCACAGGAGCAGCGACCGCCCCGCACGGCAAAGCAGGAGTCGGCGCCCGCGGAGGGTCAGGCTGTCCAGCGGCACGCCGCCGAGTTCGTGACCGGCGAACTTGCTGACTGGCCCCCGACTCGAGACCAGCACGGCGCACAACTCCTCGCCCGCAGAGGTGGCGGGTGGCGGGTGGCGGGTGGCGGGAGAGCGTAGACCGTGCCGCTGTCGTCCGTGGCGCCGCCGCCCGGCACGAAGACCACTCCGGGCGTTTCGTTGATGTTGACCAGTAAACGCCGGCCTTCGAGCAGCGGCGCCGCGTCCAGTTGCCGCCGTCCGTCCGGCCCGGGCGGGACAGGAGCGCCCGCCCCGGGATCGAGCAGCCACAGGCCATCCTCGGTCGCCAGCAGCAGCCGGTCGCGATCCGGCAGCGGCGCCGGCACGAGCACCGCGCGCTGTCCGTCCCGAATGCTCAGCGGCCGGCCGCCGCACGTCGGCGCATAGCGGCGCAGGGCCGGCGAACGCCCGTGCGTCACGAGCAACGGCGCCGCCCACAGGGTCACACCCGTCAACCCGTGTGTGAGCCAGACGGCCAACCGCTCCGCACCTTTGGGGGTATCACGCAACAGAACCGGGTCGGCGATCGGCCGCGCTCCCGCCTCCGCCTGCCACAGGTCGCGCGGCCGGCATTCGCCATATCCCGGATCGTCCAGGGAGAGAAGATTGTGAACCTTCACCCCATACTCCGACGAAAGCAACATCCAGACGCCGCTCGTGTGGGCGCGCACGTGTACCAGCGCAGCGGCGGGCCAGAACGGCGCGGGCACGACGGGAGGAGTGCGACTGCGGTCGTGGAAGGGCTGGACGAACAGGCAACGGCCGTCGGGGCCGCTGATCCACAGCCAGTCTCCGACGAGGGCCAGACCGAGCGGACGGCGGTCCCAGGCATCGCACGGCAGATAGCTGTCCAGGCGCAAGACCGGTTGTCCGCGCTTGGCGAGCGGCGTCTCCAGGGAGAAGGGCTGCGCGCCGGCCTTGCGACTGCCGCCCGCATCCTCGGCCCAGAGCGTGGCCGCCCAGTTGGGAGGAAACTCGTAGCGACATTGACGGCAGTAGCGCGTCAGGGGACGGTTGAGCGTGGCGCAGCGTCCGCGTCTGCCCGCCGCGGGACAGGGAGCCGACAGCCGATGGCAGTCCGGGCAGACCACCAGTTCCTCCGGGACGATCCCGGGCAGCACGCCGGGACATTCCGGGTAGGGGCATGCCAGGGTCGCGGCGGTCTCGAAATCGACGGGTTGCTCCACGGGATCCTCAAGGTGACAAGGTGACCAGGTGACCAGGTGACCAGGTGATCGAGGAAAGCGTCGTTGGTTCAATTCACCTTGTCACCTTGTCACCTTGTCACCTTCAGCCGGGCACACAGAAGGATAGCAGAGGCGGCCAGCACCCTTCAAGCAATCGTTCGAGGGCGGGTCGCCGCCAGAGCCATCTGTCCGCCGCACCGACCGCCGCGACCATAGCCTCTGTCAGCCGGCGCGTCAGGTCGGTGAAGCCGCCGCCGGGAAGGGGTATCGGCCAGAGGTTGGCATCGCCCCACCCTGGCCAACCCTGAACACGGTCTTTTAACTCCGTGATGAGCGCCGCCTCGCGCGGCCGGCGGAACAGCAGCCCGAGCGCGCAGCAGGCAACGAGCGGCCCCGGCGGCCAGGCAAAGTTCCCCGCAGCGCGTTCCTCCTCGTACAGAGCGACCAGCCGCCGCATGAACCACTGGGTTTCTTCGTGCTCAGTGTTCGTTTTGCAGCCGAGAAAGGCTCGGACGAGAAGGCATTGCGCGACCAGGTCCGCCAGGAACGGCGCCAGCCACGGCCGCAGCGGCGCCGGTCGGCCTGCGTCGATCTCTGCGAGGCGCCAACGCAACTGGCGGGCGATGACGAGTGCCAGCAACCTTGCGTGGTGCAGCTCGATGGCAGTCACGGCACGCGCGGTCGCGAGAGGAACGTCGGCGCAGGCCGGATCGACTCTGCTGTGCAGCGGATGCAGCACGGGATCCTCATCGGGGTGAGCGCTGCTGAGATGCCCCAGGGCGAGGCTGCGCCGCGCCAGTTCGCACAGAAACGGCCGACCGGCGCCGGGGCTATCCACCTGCCAGGTGGCGGCCTGTTCTTGTGTCAGCGCCTGAGCAAGGAGGCGCGACAACGTCAGCGGGCCGTTTGTTTCGTCTGGGATTTGTCCCGCCGCGATCAGGGGCAAGCCTTCGAGCAGCGTCAGCCAGCGGAAGCGCTCCGCGGCGTTTCCGGAAGGAGCCGATGGCAGCAAGACGCGGCTCCAGGCGTCGCGGATCTGATCGGGGTGCGGTACGGCCATGGACCAGTTTGCGGTTGAGTGTGGTCGGCTCGCTCCGCGAGTCGTGATTCCTCCGGCAAGGAAGCCCCTCACGAGGCCAGGGCCAGCGCGTCCAGAGGGTGACGGTGCTGGAGGGGGCGCACCGCGGACGGTGGGAGGGGTGGGAGCGGGTGTCAACGTGGAATGAAATGAAACCCATTTTGCCCCTACCGCTATTGTCCCAGACCGCACAGCCGGACACAAGCCCACGGGCCGCGGCCCTTGGGCTTTCGCCGCTGACGCGGGCACTACTTGGCGACCTTCTCTCCCAGGTAATCGATGCCATAGCGAACCAGGAAATAGCCGCCGATGCAGACACCGGCAATGATTGCCAGCCAGAGCAGCAGCCCGACCAGACCACCCGTCTTGAGGAGCAGGTTGTGCAGCCAGCGCCAGCGCCGCCGCCGCTTATCCTCCTTCTCAATCTGTTCATACATTGAGCGATATTTCTGCCCTTTCTTGTCGGCCACTGCCTTCGTCATGCGAGCGCGCAGCGTCGGCTCGAACTCCGACCAGGTGGCCAGCGCCCGATAACCGCCCTTGAGAGTGCGGCTGACCTGCGTGTCGGGGCCGAAACTGCCGCTCTTGATCGCGCCCAGAACCTCCTCCTCGGTCATCTTCTTGGTGGCCTGCTTGCCCTGGGCATTCTTGAACGTGGCGAACCAGAGTTCCCCTGGCGTCTCCTCTTCCTCCGGCTCCGGAGCCGGCTTTTTTGCCGCTGCTGGCGCTTTCGTCGGAACAGACGCTTTCGGAGCGGTGCGCGCAACGGGGCGGGCCGTCGTCTTAGTGGTGGCCGCGGGCGCCTCGATGAAACTCAGCTGGTCGTTGGCCAGGCCGAGCGCTTCCAGTTCGTCGGCGACCTCGGTGCAATTCTGGTAGCGGTGTTCCGGTTTGCGGGCCAGCATCTTGTCGAGGATCAGGTCGAGCCGTTCGGGCACCTCGTTATTAAGCAGTCGGGCGGACTTGAACTTGCCTTTCTCCTTGGCTTCGATTAGCTCGACCAGCGTTTCACCCTTGAACGGTGCCTCGCCCGTCAGCAGACAGTAGAGCATGCAGCCAAGGGCGTAGACGTCGCTGCGGCCATCGACGTGCTTGGCGTCGCGCGCCTGCTCGGGAGCCATGAAGATCGGCGTGCCGGCGCCGGTGCCCGTCTTGGTCAGCGACAGGTCGTCGTCCTGGGCCTTGGCCAGCCCGAGGTCGGCAACCTTGACGACGCCCTTGCCCGTCAGCAGGATGTCGTCCGGCTTGACGTCGCGATGAACCAAGCCCTGCTCATGAGCGTGGCCCAGCCCGCGCGCGCAGGCGATGGTGACATGCAGGGCGTCGCCTAGCCCGAAGCGGCTGAGCTTTTTCAGCCAACCGTCGATGCTGCCGCCTGAGACAAATTCCATCGCGATATAGTGATACCCGTGCGATTCCTTGACCTCGTAGCAGCGCAGGATGTTGGGGTGATCGAGGCGGGCCATGACGCGCGCCTCACGCACGAAGCGTTGCACGAACGCCGGCTTGGCCGCGAGTTCCTTCGAGAGGATCTTGACGGCAACCTCTCGGTCGAGACTGATCTGGTGCGCCTTGTACACCGCCCCCATGCCGCCGGCGCCGAGTTTCTTGAGCAGGCGGAAGTCGCCGAGCAAGTTGACCTTGCTGGCATCCTTCGTCGGGGCCGGGGCGGCAGGGGCGGGCTGCTTCGCGGCAGACTGGCGTTTGTCCTTCTCTGCCGCTTCAGGCTCGTGGGCGACGGTGGCCGCGAGGTTCGGCACGGTGCGTGCCGGCTTGTCGCTCGGTGGGGCCTCGGCCGCTTGCCCGGCGGTGTCCTCGTCCTGGAGGGTGAAGGCATCGTCTGCGGGGGGCGCGGCCGGCTCTCCCTCGCTGGTGTTGGCGGGCGCGAGCAAGTTGTCGCCGCCGATCTCGGTAGCCTCGACATCGTCGGGCGACTTGGGTCGTTGCGGTGGGTCTTTCCCGGGCTTGGGAATGCCAGGACGCTTCTCCATGGGGCTCTCCAACCTGGGCGGGTGATGAAACAAACGAAAAACAACGAGTGACAAGGCAGATTCGTCGCGGGCGATCGAGAGGCGTCCGGCCGGCGCCGATTCC
>WNGB01010217.1_pt1 | contig 15207 bp, 7 predicted proteins | sample 5400681 | NCBI WGS metagenome assembly WNGB01 (sample SAMN13153367, study PRJNA577476) | soil metagenome | isolation source: 115 cm soil or saprolite under grassland replicate 2 | place: USA:California | collected 2016-06-15
TGGGAGAAGCCAGCTGATGACCGCCGCGCTGAGGCCGCCGGCAGCGTGTGCAGTTCGAAGGTGGGTGCCGGGGAATTGTACCACATCTCCTTGGGGGCACGTCACTTGCAGCAAGCGGTGTGTCCGACGCCTGCGCTGAATTGCCACCCATTCGTCGAGCGCGGCGCAGGCCCGCCTGGAACGCTATGAAAACGATCAAAATGCTCTCGCCATCCGCGCTGATCATCCGCGGCCTCTTCCTGAGCGCCATAGTGCTCGGCGGCTGCACGAGTCGCACGCATCCTTCGGGCGCGACCGAGCGCCTGCTTCAGAACACAGCGCCCTACCCTCCCACGCGCAGCGCGGCCGACCTCGCTCGGGGCGGCGATCTGAAGGGCCGGGCGCTCGCCGACGCACTGCGGCACGGCGGGTTTGTAATCTACGTGCGCCACGCAGAGACCGACATCTCACACGCCGACACCGACCTCCGGCACCTGCAGAACTGCCGGACGCAGCGAAATCTTTCAAACCAGGGGCATCTCGACGCGGAGCGGATCGGCGACAGCTTTCGTGCGCTCGACATTCCGGTGGGGCAGGTGCTTGCCAGCCCGTACTGCCGGACGCTGGACACCGCCCGGCTGGCCTTCGGCCGCGCGACGCCGACCGACGACCTGATCTCGCGCTCGAACGCCGAGAACGACCCCGCGCGCCAGAAGCTGGTCGACGCGCTGAAGCAGCTGCTGTCCAGCGCGCCGCCCGACGGCACCAATACAGTGCTGGTCTCGCACAACTTCAACCTGCAAGACGCAACCGGCGTCGCGCTTGCCGAGGGCGAGTCGGCCATCTTCGCGCCGGGCGGACCGGATAGATTCACGCTGGTCGCGCGCCTGCTGCCGCGCGACTGGGCCAGGCTGGCGCGCATGGACGCGCTGCCGGGTATCGAATTCAAGGATGATAATCAGTAAGCGGAGCAGATATGCGAGGTTACTCGATCGTCGCGGCGCTGGCGCTCTTACTGGCCGGCTGCGCCGGCCAGTCGCAGCCGGCCGCCGCGCCTACCCAGGCTGCCGCGGCGACCCAGCCTGCGCCGGACGCGCAGCCTGCGGCGACTCAGCTCGCTCCTACCGCATCGCCGGCCGCCGCGCCCACCACCCCGCCGGCCGCCACTGCGGGGCCGGCGCCGCACGCTGCCGCGGCGTTGCAGGAGTACCCGGTGCCGCGCGGCTCGCACCCGCACGACGTGGCGCCTGCGCCCGACGGGACGATCTGGTACACCGCGCAGGGCGCGGGCGAGCTGGGCCGGCTGGACCCCGCGACCGGCGAGATTCGCCGGATCAAGCTCGGCGAGCGCTCGGCCCCGCACGGCGTGATCGTCGGCCCCGACGGCGCGCCGTGGATCACCGACGGCGGCCTGAACGCGATCGTGCGCGTCGACCCGGCGAGCGGCCAGGTGCGCGTGTTCCCGCTGCCGCAGGATCGCGCCGGCGCGAACCTCAACACTGCCGTGTTCGACCGGCGCGGTGTGCTGTGGTTCACCGGCCAGGGCGGCGTCTACGGCCGGCTTGACCCGGCGAGCGGCCAGGTCGAGGTGTTCGACGCGCCTCGCGGGCCCGGCGCCTACGGCATCACGGCAACGCCGGATGGCGCGGTCTACTACGCCTCGCTGGCCGGCAGTCACATCGCGCGGATCGACGGCGAAACCGGCCAGGCCACCCCGATCGACCCGCCGACGTCCCGCCAGGGCGCGCGCCGTGTCTGGTCGGACTCGCGCGGGCGGATCTGGGTCAGCGAGTGGAACACCGGCCAGGTCGGCGTGTACGATCCGCGGGACGGTGCGTGGCGCGAGTGGCGGCTGCCCGGCGACCACCCGCAGGCCTACGCGGTCTATGTCGACGACCGCGACGCCGTGTGGCTGAGCGACTTCGGCGCGAACGCGCTGGTGCGCTTCGACCCGGCGACCGAGGCGTTCGAGAGCTTCCCGCTGCCCAGCCCGTCCGCCGCCGTGCGCCAGATCCACGGCCGGCCCGGCGAGATCTGGGGCGCGGAGTCGGGCGTGGACAAGATCGTCGTCCTCAGAGCGCCGTAGCATGTTACAGGCGATCTGGCTGGAGACAAGGTGACAAGGTGACAAGGTGACAAGGTGACAAGGTGACAAGGTGACAAGGTGATGTAATTCTGACTCCTGACCCCTGACCCCTGACCCCTGACCCCTGACCCCTGACCCCTGGCCCCTAGCCGCTCGACGCGCCCAATTGCTCGAGGATCCTGCGGAGATCGGCGGGCAGCCGCGGCCTGGCGAGCGCGTTCGGCCAGAAGATGCTCTGCGCGGCCTGGCCAGGCGCGACGTGATTGCTGCGAAAGAGCACCGCGCTCAGCCGCTGGAACTGCTTGAGAAAGTCGCGCGACCCCTCGAACCCGCGCTTCAGGAAGAACGCGTCGTCGCGCTGCTCCGCAAGCAACCGCAGCCTGCTCATCGACGCCACCACGTCGTAGCCGCCGTGGATGGCGGTGTCGTAGGTGACGACCAGCAGATTGATCATGCCGGGCGCCAGCTGGCCGATCTTCTGGCAGGCAGTGTTGACGATCTTGCTGAACTCTTGCTCCTCGGAGCGCTGCTCCTGCTCCGAGAAGCGGATGTGCTTCACCTCGACATTGAAGGGTATCCTGGTCCTAAAGGTCACGTGGAAATCGGCGCCGCGCTGCTTGCCCACGCCGCCCTTCTCGTACTCGACCGCGAAGTGGCGCTCCTGCAGCAGCAGGAAGGCGACCTCGAGCTCGAACTGCAGGTCGCGCAGCCCTTGCTCGTCTCTGATCCCGCGGATCTTCTTGCGAATCTTGTCGCGATAGGTCTCCGCGAACGCCTTGAAGCGCGCGGATGCCATCACCCAGGCCGCGAACTGCGTGGCCAGGTCGTGCGTCTTGCCCTCGAAGATGTAGACGAGCAGCTCGTCGATGGTCATCGGTTGAGCCCACCTGTTCAGTGCGACTGCAAGTATATTACACCTGGTCGATAGTCCAATGTAGCGCCGGGCTACGTTCAGTATAATAGATCCCTCAACCTTGCTTCGATCAACTGCTGAACAAAAGTGGAGTGTGCGGAGGTGGTCTATGAACTACCTCGACTTCGAGCTGGAGATTAGCCCTGGCATCGGGCGTGATTATGCGGTGACCGTTGTTCACTCGCCTGCCGGGGAGGCGCGCGCGACGATGCGCTTTCCCTTTGACAAGCTCGAGCTAGAGAACACTCTCCTGAAGCTTCAGAACGCTCTGCTACGCTCCGGAGGCCAGCGCCGGGCCTACCTTACACCAGAGCGGCAGTCGGTGCAGGACTTCGGCAGCGCCATGTTCGACGCGCTCTTCACAGGTGAGGTGCGTAGCCGCTACGACGTGAGCCTGGCGCGAGCCCGACGAGAAGACAAGGGGCTCCGGCTGAAGCTGCGCATCCAGCCGCCGGAACTCGCCGCGCTGCCTTGGGAGTTTCTGTTCGATCCGCGCCAGGCTGACTACATCTGCCTCTATTCTCTCACGCCGGTCGTGCGATATCTGGAGCTGCCCCAGCCCATCCAACCACTCACGATAACACCGCCATTGCGTATCTTGGGAATGATCGCGAGCCCTCGTGGCCTGCCGCCGCTGAATGTCGAGCGCGAGAGGCAGCGGGTGGAAGCGGCGCTTGCGGCTCTGCGGGCGCGCCATCTGGTAGACCTGACATGGCTGCCGGGGCAGACCGGGCAAGACCTGCAGCGGGCGCTCCGCCGCGGCCCCTGGCACATCTTTCATTTTATCGGGCACGGGGGCTTTGACCACACCGCTGACGAGGGCTTCATCGTGGTAGCCGACATGGACGGCGAGATGTATCGCCTGAAAGCCACCGATCTCGGGCGCCTGCTCGGGGATCATTGACCTCTGCGCCTGGTCTTGCTGAGCGCCTGCGAGGGCGCGCGAGCCGGTGATCGCGATATCTTCTCGAGCACCGCCGCAACCCTGCTGCGGCGCGGTGTCCCCGCCGTGGTGGCTATGCAGTACGAGATTACCGACGAGGCGGCGATCGAATTTGCCCGCGCGTTCTACGAAGCTCTGGCCGACGGCGTGCCGGCAGATGCGGCTGTGGGCGAAGCGCGCAAGGCAATCAGCCGGATGGTATCCAGCACATTAGAGTGGGGCACGCCGGTGCTCTACCTGCACTCTCCCGACGGCGTTTTGTTCAACATCCAGCAGTCGTCAGCTGAACCCACTCAGCGACCGGAACCTGCCCCGGCACCTGAGAAGACTCAGATCTCGCCTGCCCAGAGCAGCGATACGCGGGAGGGGTTGCACCGCCTTTGGACGATTCTGACCGTTGTTGCGCTTCCGGTGCTTGTGGCCGTGATAGGCATTCTATTCATTCTGTCAGGCCTTTTTCGCGGAGGATCATCGACCGGCACCCCAACCGCAGCTGGCGAAGGCTCAGGAGCGCCGGCGATCGTCGCCGCCAGCTCTACAGCTACCAATACATCCGAACCTACCGGTGCTCCTCCAACGGCGACTTTCGAGAGCACGCCGGGGTCGACCCAGACGAGCGAGCCGGAGCCGACCCCGCTGCCGGCGGATTTTGTGAGATTGGAGGAGACGATCTACGGGAGGTTCGACCCGAACGTCCCTGGAAATGTCAGGCTCGACGCGGGGAGGCTCTACCGGTTCACCGGCCCGCGCCAGGGCCGCTACTGCCGGGCCGAGTTCCCGGCGAATGGCCTGGTCTGGGTGTTGTGCGCGGCGATTGGCCAGCCAGAGCCGACGAATACGCCTGTGCCGAAGCCGACCGCGCCGACAAAACCCGCGCCATCTTTGACGCCGACGCCGACGCCGGCGCCATCTTTGACGCCGACGCCGACAGCGGCGCCATCGCCAACGCCATCTTTGACGCCGACGCCGACAGTGCCCTCGTCAGTGACGTACCAGGTAGATGTAGTTAAAATCTCGCTGGAGGAGATGAAGACACTGCCAGGTTGCGACAATCCTACTCTAAGTAATAATGCCTGTATTGTAGGGCCAGGTAAACTAAATATGGCATTGGATGCTCTAAATACCAACGAGGTGTTTCCATTTACTAGCGATGCGCGTCTACTTACCATCTTTCCCACTCAAACGCGAATTAGAGTCGTATCCGACAGTTCGGCCCTGCCCGTCACCACCATCGGCAACAACACGTTTGTTCCAGAACCAGGACAGTACTACAAAATTGTCGTCAAGAAAGAATTGTAATCGCAGCGAACTGTCTCAAGATATCACGATCTCCCCTGTTTCTATCAACCTACTTTCAGCCTCGCCTCATTTACCTTTGCGAAGCGCCGTGCTATGATCGAGTGTGCTGGAATGTCCACGGCTGGTTTCTAAATCGATCCGGCATGATCGCTGGAAATCGTTTACACTTGGGTACGGCTATTCCCTCTGCATCGGCGGTTGGCACCAATCGCGTTGTCGGGTCACTGTATGAGTTGCCTGTCGCAGCATCGCTCCGGAGGCCCATATGTCGCCCCGCGCCCGAACAGGTCGCGTGTTACTGCTCCACCGCTCGCTGCGGTGGGGCTGGCGCGTGGCCGGCGCGGCGCTGGCGGCGCTGCTGCTGCTCGGCGGCTACCTCTGGCTGACCACCGGACTGCCCACGCCCGAGCGGCTGCGGGGGCGGGCCGCGCTCGGCAATACCCGCATCCTCGACCGGCGCGGCCGGCTGCTGTACGAGCTGCCCGACCCGCTGAGCGGGCGGCAGCGGCCGGTCGCGATCGACGAGATCCCGCTCGCGCTGCGCCAGGCCACCATCGCCGTCGAAGACGCCAGCTTCTACCAGAACCCCGGCGTGGACCTGCGCGGCATTCTACGGGCTGCCTGGACCGACCTGCACAGCGGGTCGCTCGCGGCCGGCGGCTCGACGATCACCCAGCAGCTGGCGCGCGGCTTCCTGCTCGACCCGCGGCTCGCCCGGCAGCGCACCTTCGAGCGCAAGCTGCGCGAGGCCGTGCTGGCGCTCAAGCTGACCGCGAGCTACCCCAAGGACGAGATCCTGGCGCTGTACCTCAACCAGACCTACTACGGCGGCCTGGCCTACGGCGTCGAGGCGGCCGCGCGCCACTACTTCGGCAAGCCGGCGCGCGACCTGGACCTGGCCGAGTGCGCGCTGCTGGCCGGCCTGCCCCAGGCGCCCTCGCGCTACGACCCGCTGGCCGACCCGGCGGCGGCGCTAGCCCGCCAGGCCGACGTGCTCGACGCGATGGTGCGGACCGGCGCGATCACGCGCGCCCAGGCCGACGCCGCGAAGGCCGAGCCGCTCCAGTTTACCACAGAGACCACAGAGATCACAGAGATGGCAGGAAATTCTTCTCGATCCTCGGTGGTCTCTGCGATCTCTGTGGTTAATCCTAACCGCATGCGCGCGCCGCACTTCGTGCACTACGTGCTCGACCTGCTCGACGCGCAGCTTGGCCCCGACGTCGTCGCGCGCGGCGGGCTGACCGTCACGACCACGCTCGACGCCGACCTGCAGGACGCGGCCCAGGCCAGCCTGCGCCGGCAGGTCGACCTGCTCGCCACCCCGCGCGGTGGCGCGCCCGACCACCGCGTCCACAACGGCGCCGTGGTCGTGCTCGACCCGTCGGACGGCGCGATCCTGACGATGGTCGGCAGCCCGAACTTCGACGACGCGAGCATCCAGGGCCAGGTGAACGGCGCGCTGGCGCTGCGGCAGCCCGGCTCGGCGATCAAGCCGCTGACCTACGCCGCGGCGCTGGAGCGCGGCTGGACGCCGGCGACGACCATTCTGGACGTGCCGTCGACGTTCCAGACCCGCGAGGGCCGGCCGTACGCGCCGCAGAACTACGACCGCGCCTTCCACGGCCCGCTCGCGCTGCGCGAGGCGCTGGCGACCTCCTCGAACGTCGCGGCGGTGCGCGTGCTCGACACGATCGGCGTGCCGGCGCTGCTCGACATGGCCGGCCGCCTCGGCATCACCTCGCTCGGCGACGCGGGCAGCGCCGGGCGCTATGGCCTCGCGCTGACCCTCGGCGGCGGCGAAGTCACGCCGCTGGAGCTGACCGCCGCCTATGGCGCGTTCGCGAACGGCGGGCGGCGGGTGACACCTTACGCCATTATAGGGGTCAGGGGTCAGGGATCAGGGGTCAGGGAGTCTTTCCCTAATCCCCAGCACCCGATCCCTGATCCCTCTCCTACCGGGGCCAGGGGGCAGGGGTCAGCGATAGATGAGGCTTTCCCTGATCCCCGACCCCCGATCCCTGATCCCTCCCCGGGGCTGTCGCCGCAGGTAGCCTACCTGATCACTGACATCCTCTCCGACCGCTACGCCCGCATGCGCGCGTTCGGCGCCCAGAGCGCGCTCGACGTCGACCGGCCCGCCGCGGCGAAGACCGGCACGACCAGCGACTGGCGCGATAACTGGACGGTCGGCTACACGCCGGACCGCGTGGTGGGGGTGTGGGTCGGCAACGCCGACGGGCGGCCGATGGAGGCGATCAGTGGTGTGAGCGGCGCCGGGCCGGTCTGGCACGAGGTCATGCTGGCGGCCCACCGCGGCCTGCCGCCACGGACCTTCCCGCGGCCCGGCGGCATCGTGGAGCTGGCGATCTGCGCCGAGGGCGGGCTGCTGCCGTCGCCGAGCTGCCCGGCCACGCGCCGCGAGCGCTTCGTCGCCGGCAGCGAGCCGGTGCAGCCGGACACGACCCACGTCGCCGTCGCCGTGGACGCGGCGCTTGGCTGCCGCGCGCCCGCCGGCTATCCGCCCGGGCGCGTGGAGACGCGCGTCTTCCGCATGCTGCCGCCCGAGGCCGAGGCGTGGGTGGTCGCGGCGGGGCTGCCGCGCGTGCCGCGGAACGTGTGCCCTCCCCTCGTGACGACCGACGACCGACCACCGACGACGAATGATCAACGACCGACGACCGACCACCGACGACCGACGACGAATGATCAACGACCGACGACGAATGATCAACGACCGACGACCGACGATGTCCGGCAGCTCGCCGGAGACGATCTGTCACCTTGTCACCCTTCGGCTGCGCTCAGGGCAAGCCTTGTCACCTTGTCATCTTGTCAGGGCGCCGCCGCTCCGGCGATCGTCACCCCCGCCCCCGGCGCGGTCTTCGCGATCAGCCCCGGCGTCCCGCGCGAGCGGCAGCGGATTGCCCTGCAGGCCCGCGCCGGCGCCGACGTCGCGAAGCTGATGATCTACGTCGACGGGCAGCCGCTGGCCGCGCTCGACGGGCCGCCGTACCGCGCCTTCTGGTCGCTCGCCCCCGGCACGCACCGCGCGGCCGTCGCGGCGACCGACGAGCAGGGGAAGGTGTGGCGCAGCGAAGAGGTCGAGTTCGTCGTGGAAGGAACATAACACATCACTCATAAATCATAACTCATAACTGAAAACGGAGGTGCCCTATGGAACGTCTGCGCCCCTACCTCCGGCTGCGCTACATCAACATAACGCTTCTAGCCCTGGTCGTGCTGGCGGCCGGCGCGGTCTTCGGGCCGATCGCCCTGAGCGGGCCGCAGGTCGTCGGCGTGAGCCCGGCCGACGGCGCGGCCAGCGCCAACCCGCAGGTCGGCGTCCAGATCACGTTCAGCCAGTGGGTCCGGCCCGAGTCGGTCCGGCGCGCGGTGAGCTTCGACCCGCCGGTCGAGTTCACGGTGGCCGAGCCGGGGCTGCCGCGCGCGGGCGCCGCGCTGGTCGTGATCCAGCCGCAGGGCGGGCTGCGCTACGGCACGACCTACCGCGTGACGATCGCCGCTGGCGTGCAAAATATGTTCGGCCGCGCGCTCGAACAGCCGCTCGCGCTCGCGTTCGCGACGGCGCCCTACGTGCCGGTGGCGCGCTTCGGGCCGGAGGCAGGCGCAAAGGACGTTCCGCTGAATGCGCCAATCACAGTCGAGTTCGGCGCACCAATCGTCAGCGCCGAGCAGGTCGCCGCGGCCGCACAGGATCCGCGGCTGGCCGACGCGCTGCCGCAGCCGGTCAGTCTGTCGCCGGAGGCCAAGGGCGTGGGCCGCTGGCTCGCGCCGACGCTGTTCGGCTTCTACCCCGACGGCGGGCTGCGCGCCGCGACGACTTACACTGCCAGCCTGGGCGCGGATCTGACGCCCGACGGCCAGGCGCGGCTGGAAAAGCCCATCGCGTGGGGCTTTACCACCGCCGCGCCGCTGCTGGCCGGCGCGCGCCCGTACGACGGCGCGACCGATGTGCCCGCCTCTGGCGAGGTCGAGGTCCGGCTGGAGCCGGACGTCGACGCCGCCGCGGCCGGCCAGAGCTTCAGCCTGCGCGAGGTCGCCAGCGGCGCCCCGGTGCAGGGCAGCGTCCAGCCGACGCCCGGCGGCTTCCTGTTCAGGCCGGCCATGCCGCTGCAGCGCAGCGCGCGCTACGAGGCCCGGCTCGCGCCCGGCATCCGATCGGGAACCGGCAGGCCGCTGAACAGCCAGCCGCTGACCTGGAGCTTTACGACGATCGGCGACCTCGCGGTCGCACAGGTCGAGCCGCCACCGGACACCACCGACGTGCTGACCGGCACACGCCGGATCAGCGTACGCTTCAACCACCCGGTCGTCGCGCTCACCACGCTCGACGGGCAGGCCGCGCTGCCGCAGCCGATCGCGATCGAGCCGGCGCTGGCGGGCGCGGGCCGCTGGCTCGACACCAGTACCTACGTCTTCACGCCGAAGGACGGCCTCGTGCCTTCGACCAGCTACCGCGTGCGCGTCGCGGCGGGGCTGCAGGACCAGACCGGCGGCGCGCTGCGCCAGGAGTATGCCTGGTCGTTCAGCACGATCATGCCGCAGGTCTACGGCAGCGTGCCGGAGAGCGGCGCGCAGACGGCAGGCCCGCGCGACCCACTCGAGGTGATCTTCAACCAGCCGATGGATCTGGCCGGGCTGCGCGGCGCGCTCACGCTCCAGCGCAATGGCGTGAATGTGCCAGGCTCGATCGCGTTCGGCGGGATCAGGCCGAACGCCGCCACGATCGTCGGCAAGGAGCAGGAGCCGGGGCAGAGCCTGCCCGGCTGGGCCGTGACCTTCACGCCCGCAGCGCCGCTGGAGCGCGGCGCCAGCTACACGCTGGCGGTCGCGCCGGGCACGCGCTCTGCCCAGGGCAGCGGCGCGCTCGCCAATGCCTTCAACGCGACGTTCCAGGTCGCGCCGCTGCCGCGGCTGGTCAGCTCGACCCCGCCGAACAGCACGGCCGCGGCCGACCCGCAAGGCGGCGGCGTCCAGCTGGCCTTCAGCGCGCCGATGGACTGGGCCTCGGTCGAGCAGAACCTGACGATCGCGCCGAAGCCGACCGAGCTCTACACCAGCACCGGCGACACGGAGTACTTCCTGAGCTTCACGCTGCGGCCCGAGACCGACTACCGCGTCACGATCGGCGCGGCGGCACGCGATCGCTTCGGCGTGCCGCTCGGCCAGGACGCGTCGATCGGCTTCCACACCGGGTCGCTGCCGCCCTCGCTGTCGTTCGCCGGCGGCTACCGGGTCGGCGCGTACAACGCCTACGTGCCGGCGCGCGTGCCGGTGCAGCACCTTGGCACGCCGAACGTCGGCTACAGGCTCTACCGGCTCGACCCCGCGCAGACTCTGACGCTGGCCTCCGACTACGATGCGTGGAACAACTACACACCCGCCGCATCCGCGCTGGTCAAGCAGGCCGACGCGCGCCTGCCCGGCGACCGCAACCAGCAGCGGATCGACATGCTGGAGCTGGGCAAGCTCGACGCAGGGATGTACTACCTGGAGGCGCACGGCCCGGCAGGCGCGATCGACCGCCAGCTCATGGCCGTCAGCCCCTACGCGCTGACGATCAAGCGCGGCGATGGGCAGATTTTCGTCTGGGCGGTCGACCTGGCGACCGGCGAGCCGGTGGGCGACCTGTCGCTCGCCGCCGCGTACGACTACGACGCGAGCAAGCAGCCCGGCGGCGCGGCGCAGCCAGTCGACCTGGGAAGGACGGACGCGCAGGGTATCCTGAACGCCAGCCTGGCGGTTGGCAAGGCCTACGCGCCGCTGTTCCTGTGGTCGCCGGCCGGCGCGCGCTTCGCCTTCGGCACGACCAACTGGGGCGAGGGGATCGGCCCGTGGGATTTCGGGCTGCCGGCCGACTACGAGCACAGCCCGCTGGTTGGCAGCGTCTACACCGACCGGCCGATCTACCGGCCCGAGCAGAACGTCTACATCCGCGGCGCGGTTCGCGTGGCGCAGGGCGAGCGCTACGCGCTGCCCGGCCAGGGCCGGCAGGCGCTGCTGACGATCGCCGACCCCGAGGGCAACGCGATCTTCTCGACCACCCTGACGCTGAGCGAGTTCGGCACATTCAACACCAGCTTCCCGCTGGAGCGCAGCGCCAAGCTCGGCAGCTATACCATTGGGGTCGGGGTTCAGGGGCCAGGGGTCGGGACCAGTGCGCCTGATCCCCGATCCCTGACCCCTGGCCCCCAGGTCTACGGCACATTCAGCGTCGCCGAGTACCGCAAGCCGGCCTTCGAGGTCACGGTCACGCCGGCAAGGCCAGACCTGATCCAGGGCGACACGCTGGAGCTGGGCGTCACGGCGCGCTACTTCTCGGGCGGCGCGGTGGCGAACGCACCGGTGCACTGGCGGCTGCTGGCGAACCCGCTCTACTTTGCGCCCGAGAGCGCGCCGGGCTACAGCTTCGAGGATCTCGACGATGCCTACGCCTGGTACCGCTGGGACAGCAGCCAGCAGTCACCCGGCGGCGAGATGGTGGCCGAGGGCACGACGCAGACCGACGCGCAGGGCAATCTCGGCGTGCGGCTGCCGGCCACGCTCGGCAAGGACGGCCACAGCCGCGTCCTCACGCTCGATGTCGAGGTGACCGACGTGGACGGCCAGGTAATCGCCGCGCAGGGCCGCGTCGACGTTCACGCCGGCGCGTTCTACGTCGGCCTGCGCCCCGAGCAGTACGTCGTCCGGGCCGGCCAGCCGCAGACGGTCGCGATCGTCACGCTCGACCCGCAGGGCCAGCCGGCCGGCGGGCGCAAGCTGTCGGTCGGGATCTACAAGCGCGTGTGGAACAGCGTGCGCCAGCAGGGCGCCGACGGCCAGATGTACTGGACGTCGAGCTACAGCGACACGCTGGTCGAGACCAGCGCCGCCGCGACCGACGCGCAGGGCCGCGGCAGCGTCACGTTCACGCCCAAGGAGGGCGGCGAGTACCGGATCGGCGCGGAGGGGCGCGACGGCGGCGGCCACCTCGTCAAGTCGAGCGCCTACACCTGGGTCTACGGCGGCGAGGTGTTCTGGGGCGTCGACGACACCAACCGCGTCGACCTGATCGCCGATAAGCAGAGCTACCGGCCGGGCGACACCGCCAGCATCCTGGTCGCCGCGCCATACCCGGGCATGCGCGCACTGATGACGATCGAGCGCGGCTCGGTGATCGACTACAAGCTCTTGACACTCCAGGGCACGACACAGCTGCTCGAGGTGCCGATCGACGCCGGCTACGCGCCGAACGTGTACGTCTCGGTGGTGCTGATCAAGCCGGCCGGCGGCCGGGGGTCAGGGGCCGGCGGCCAGGGGTCAGAGGGAACCGATCTTGCGCCGGCGGTCCCGGATCTGCGGGTCGGCATGGTCAACCTGCCGGTCTCGACCGAGCAGCAGGAGCTGACCATCTCTGTGACGCCCGCCGTAGGGGCGGGGGCCGTAGGGGCGGGGGCAAGCCCTGCCTCTACGGCCCCCGCCGGGCCGCGCGACCAGGTCACCTACACCGTCAAGGCGACCGACCACGCCGGCCAGGGCGTGCGCGCCGAGGTCGGCCTGGCGCTGGTGGACAAGGCGGTGCTGTCGCTGGCCGACGACCCGAACCCGACGTTCAAGCAGGCCTTCTACACGAAGCGGCCACTGGGCGTGTTCACCGCGCAGTCGCTCACGGCGCTGGTGGACCGTGTGACGCTGAAGCTGCAAGGCGGCGACAAGGGCGGCGGCGGCGGCGCCAACGCCGAGGTGCTGGTGCGGCGCGACTTCCCCGACACCGCCTACTGGAATCCTTCGGTCGTCACCGGCGACGACGGCACCGCCAGGGTCACGGCGCGTCGGCCAGGCTACCAGCGACCTGATCGCGACCAAGCCGCTGCTGGTGCGCCCGGCGCTGCCGCGCTTCCTGACCGTTGGCGACCAGGTCGCGCTCCAGGCGGTGGTCCACAACAACACCGCGAGCGCGATCGACGCGACGGTGACGCTTGTGGCCGAGACCAGGAGACCAGAAGACCAGGAGACGGCCAGCGCCGCCGCGATCCAGCTGAGCGCGGACGCGAAGCAGGCCGTGCAGGTGCCGGCCAACGGCACCGCGGTGGTCCGCTGGCCGGCGCAGGTGCCGGCGGCGGGCCAGGCGACGCTGCGCTTCACGGTCGAGGGCGGCGGCATGCAGGATATCGTCGAGCAGGCGCTGCCGGTCCAGCGCTTCAGCACGCCCGAGGTGGTCGCCAGCGCCGGGCAGGTACAGGATACGACTGTCGAGACGATCCAGCCAGGGGCCAGGGGCCAGGGGCCAGGGGCCGGCGGGCAGGGCACGACGAATGCAACTCCCGATCCCCGACCCCCGACCCCCGACCCCCAGCCGCAGGGCGAGCTGGACCTCGAGCTGGTGCCCTCGCTGGCGGCCGGGATCGGCAGCGCGCTTGGCTACCTGGAGAGCTACCCGTACCTCTGCTCCGAGCAGACCGTCAGCCGCTTCCTGCCGAACGCCGTGACCTACCGGCTGCTCAAGCAGCTTGGCATGGACGATCCGGCCCTAAAGAAGTCGCTCGACACCAACCTGACGGCGGGCCTACAGCGGCTGTACTTCCTGCAGCACCTCGATGGCGGCTGGGGCTGGTGGGCCGACGACGACAGCCACCCCTACCTGACCGCCTACGTCGTCCAGGGGCTGGTCGAGGCCCGCCGGGCCGGCTACGCGGTCGACCAGGATCGCCTCGACAAAGCGATCGCCTACCTCGTGGCATTTCTCGATGCGGGGGAAGCGCAGACAGGCGCTCAAGCCTCAAGCCCCGAGCCCCAAGCCCCAGGCCTCAACGCCCGCAGCTACGTGCTGTTCGTGCTCGCCGAAGCAGGCCGGTCCGACCGCGGCCGGACGATCGCGCTGTTCGAGCAGCGCGCGAAGCTGGACATCTACGCCCGCGCCTACCTGCTGATGACCCTCAAATCGCTCGGCGGCGAGGACAGCCGCGCGCGCACGCTCGTCGGCGAGCTGATGAGCACGGCGATCCTGCACGCGGCCGACGCGCACTGGGAGGAGCGCGCGCCCGACCGCTGGAACATGGGCAGCGACACCCGCACGACCGCGCTGGCGCTGCAGGCGCTCGTGCGCGCCGACCCGGGCAACTTCCTGACCCCCAACGCCGTGCGCTACCTGATGGCCCAGCGCGACCAGGGGCACTGGCGCACCACCCAGGAGTCGGCCGCGACGCTGATCGCGCTGGTCGAGTACATCGCGCAGAGCGGCGAGCTGGCGGCCGACTACACCTACCGCGCGTCGCTGGACGGCAAGATTCTGAAAGAGGGCGCGGTCAATCGGGATAACCTGAGAAACCCGATCGACGTCGTCGTGGCGCTCGCGGATCTGAAGCTTGGCGACAAGAGCCAGCTCACCCTCCAGCGCCAGGCCGCCGGTGGGCAGACCGGCCAGAGCCGGCTGTACTACACGCTGCGCCTGCGCACCTACCAGGACGCCGCACAGGTCGGGGCGCTCGACCAGGGCGTCGGCGTGGCGCGCGAGTACGTCGCGGTCAGCACCGACACGCTCTCGCCGACCGGGCAGATCGTGACCGGCGCGAAAGTCGGCGACGTCGTGCAGGTCCGCCTGACGCTGACGGTGCCGGAGGACCAGCAGTACCTGGCGGTCGAGGATATGCTGCCGGCCGGCCTGGAGCCGCTCGACACCAGCCTGAAGACCACCAGCGCGTCGGCGCGCGGCGCCGAGCTGCAGAGCGCCACGCAGGAGCAGCCATACTGGTGGTATTTCACGCAGACCGAGATCCGCGACAACCGCGTGGCGCTGTTCGCCCGCGACCTGCCGAAGGGCACCTACCACTACACCTACCTGGCCCGCGCGACCAGCGCCGGCGCGTTCAAGACCCTGCCGGCGACCGCCTACCAGATGTACGCGCCCGGGGTCTTCGGCCGCAGCGCCGGCGCGACGTTCACGGTGGCGGGACCGTGATCTGACTCTGGGGGTTGGGGTGGGGG
>WNGB01007914.1_pt1 | contig 15203 bp, 13 predicted proteins | sample 5400681 | NCBI WGS metagenome assembly WNGB01 (sample SAMN13153367, study PRJNA577476) | soil metagenome | isolation source: 115 cm soil or saprolite under grassland replicate 2 | place: USA:California | collected 2016-06-15
TGGCGCGCTACTTCATCACCAAGCATGAGCGACCAGCCGAGCAGCCGCGCGCCGGGTCGCTGATCGAGCGCCTGTTTGGCACGACCACGACCGAGCTGCTCAACCAGCTGCGCGGCAATACCCAGGCAGCCAAGAACGTGCGCCTGCTCACTCGTGAGGTCGATCCCCATGAACACGCCGTGTGGACCCTTGCGGATTTCTCGGCCATCTTTGCAGAGTGGGCCTACGAGGTCTACGACCAGATGGAGCATCCGGCCTTGGGACAGAGCCCACGCGAAGCGTTCGCACAGGGCATGCGGCTTGCCGGGGCGCGGCTCCACCGCCTCATTCCCTACTCCGAAGAGTTCATCATGCTGACCCGCCCGCCCACACGGAACGGCCAGGCGAAGGTCCATCCGTCGCGCGGGATAACGGTGCAGTGGCTGCACTACTGGAATGAAATCATGCGCCTGCCGCAGGTCATCGGTCAGACGGTCCCGGTGCGCTACGAACCCTACGACATGGGGGTGATCTATGCCTTTATCGACGGTCAGTGGCGCGAGTGTGTGGCCGACGCCTATGCCCACGTCCATGGGCGCTCGGAGCGCGAGTGGCAGTTGATCCTGGAGGAATGGCGTGAGCAACACCGCCAGCATAGTCAGCATCGCCTGAGCATCAATGGCCCATTGCTGGCGGCGTTCCTGGAGCAGGTCGCCACCCAAGAGGCCATCCTGGTCCAGCGACAACGCGATTTGGAGGGAGTGCCGATCCGTGAGGCGATAATCAGGCGACAACAACCACTTGTTCCACTTACCGCTCCCGCACCCAGCGAAATGGAGCTTGACGACGAGGAATTGGATCTGTCGGCGGTTCCGCAGTACGAGGATTATCGGTAATGGCTCGGATACCGCCAGAAGCACGCTTGCACCTCGAAACCTTTAAGGGGGTCAAAGTCCGGCACCCGCGGCTGGAGGAGGTCGATGTCGCCGTGTCGCAGGCGATCGACGAGCACGCCGGCTATACCCACGTGCTGCTGTATGGTCCCAGCGGCGTCGGGAAATCAACAGTCACGCGCCGGATTGCCGAGCGCTTTCTTGCTGAAGAGACCAATCGGGCGGTGGTGCCGGTCGTGTGGGTGGAAGCACGCCCGGCCGATACCGGGACCTACGCACGACTGGATTACTATCGTCAGGTGCTGACGGTACTACGGGAACACGTCGCAGTGAAAGATCGCTTGATGAACTTGGCGCTGTCGGCCAAGCCCAGTCGTCAGGTTCGTGACGCGGCTGAGTGGCTGGATATGCGTGAGGCGGTCGAGTATGCGCTGGAGCGATTGCAGGTCAAGGCGGTGGTGATCGACGAAGCCCAGCATCTGATGCGGGTTGAGGCACCCCACCGTCCAGTTGACCAACTGGATTGTCTCAAGTCGATGACCAACCGGACCAATGTGTTGCATGTGCTGGTCGGACCCTATGAGCTGTTTGACTTTCGGAACTTGAATGGGCAGGCCGCGCGGCGGGGACGCGACGTGCATTTTCCGCGCTATCGGGTGGAACGCAAAGACGAGCGGCTTGCGTTCGTCGGCGCATTGCGGTATCTGCTCGCGCATGTGCCGATTGCGTGTGATGTTGAGCGCCTGTTAGGGCGGTGGCGGTGGTTTGCCGAATCGAGTATCGGGTGTGTGGGCATCCTGCGGGATTGGTTGGTGACAACGGTGGCAGCGCTGATCGCGGAGGAGCAAACCACCCTGACTCTGGAAGCGTTGGAGCGGTTTGCGCTGCAGCCAGCGCAGCGCGTCCGCTTGGAAATCGATGCTCGTACGGGGGAACAGAACGTTGAGAGCGGCAATAGCACCAGCCAGCAGCAACTCCAAGCGCTGCTCAGGCTCCCGACGAGCAGCACATCGGCCTCCTCCACCCTAGCTCTAGGGGTGACAGAGAGGACGGTGCCAGCCACCAGGAGCGCTGCAACGCAACGTGGCGGTGGACGACGGGGCGTACGTGCGCCACAGCGCGATCCCGTCGGCGAGATCGCGCCTCAGATCGAGGATCGTCGATGTGCGTTTGCCGAGGTGCTCTCCCTCTCCGTGGCACAGATGGTTGAGGCCGGTGTCACAAAGGTGGAATGTCCCGAGTGTGCGACGGTACGGACGCTCCAGCCCCGTGGCGCGACAGTGCGCTTTCCGTCGCATCAGCGACGGAAGACACACACACCCAGGAGCGAAACGCGCTGGATTCGGGCAGGGGAGGCGTGGACGCCCGTGAGCGGCTAAAACGGCAGGCTCGCAAAAACGACCGTTTTTGCAACAGCAGGCTGATAACTGAACAGTCGCGAACGGGCAGTGCCACAAACGTTGGTGTTGTCGATGTCACGTTCCATAATGTCGTTACACGACCCTGAAACGTGTACAGCTTTTTAGCACAAGAGTCATCAGGATGCGTCAAATCGGCTTGTGTCCTTTACACGTGATCCTTGGTCAATTCAGCCAGCAACAGATGCGCCCCGGCCCATAGCTCCACCGATCGTCCTCGGGTTTGGGCCGCCCGTGCGGTCTCTGGTTGTAACTGATCCATCAATTCGGGCAAAAGCTGCCGCGCATTGTTCCGGGTCTCAAAAGTACTGGCTTCGTGCCGCTTGGCCAGGGTCAAGAGTTCTACAGCCTGTTCCGTCTTTCCCGCCAGCGCCAGGAGCCGGGCCACGCCCACGCAAACATCCAGGGCGATGGGCGCCAGTTGATGCTCCGTGGCCAGTTCGAGGGCTTGCCGAAAGTAATCCCTGGCCTCAGCGTGACGGTGCTCGCCCGAGGCAATCATGACCTGGCCAAGATGACGCAATGTGGCTGCGACCATGGCTGGTTCCTGCTCTGTCTCCTGTAACAGCGCCAGGCTCTCCTGCTGAAGTTGTTCCGCCTGCTGCAGCTTACCCTGGTCATGTGCCAGGCATCCGAGACAATTGAGGCAGCGCGTCAGCTCCAAGCTGCTATCCGCCGCTTTGAGCCCTTCCAACGCTTGATCGTACAATTTTGCGGCTAGATCATGGTCACCCTGCAGGTGATGTGCCAGACCAAGATAAATCTGAGCCCTGCTGGCATGAATGGTGCCGACCTTGTTGAAGTAGCTCAAGGCTTGTTGTAAGGTTTGGATGGCTTGCCGGCACTTGCCCTGAGCAATCTCCAACCGGCCACGACCGAACAGCGAGTACCCAAGGCCAAGCATATTGTCAAGGTTCTCTGAGATCGTGACCGCCAGATCGATGTGCTGCTGGGCCCGCGCGTAGTGGCCCAGCTCACAGGCCGCATTACCCATATTAAGACTCAGATAGCTCAGAACGATCTGGTCCCCTTTCTCTCGACACAGAGTCAGACCTGTCTGGTAAATTATTACCGCCTCCGCCGGGCGCCCGTGTCTCAGACAGTTGCCTAACAACAACAGCGCCCACCCTTCACCCCAATGATCTCCTGTTTCAGTAAGCAGGGTCAGACTTTCTCTGGCATAACGCTTACCTTGGATAAGCTGACCTTGAAAATACAGCGCCCAACCCAGCCACAAAAGCGCAAACGCCTCCTTGCGTCGGTCGCCAGGCGCTTTCTCGCGCAACAGCGCCAGCGCCTGTTCCAATAAGATCTGACCTTTTTGTAGATTGCGTCGGTGGGCGAGAAAATATCCCAGTCCCGCCAGCAGGAAGCCAACCAGATTGTGTTTTTGATCTGGGATGACGAGCTCTGCTGGCCAGCCATCAGCTATCTGGGCGTCTGGTAAGCTGGCAACAGCTGCCATAGCCCGCCCGAATTCCAGCACCCCCTCATCATATCCGTTTCGATACAGATAGTAGACGAACAGACCCTCAGCAGACCGTTCGATTGCCCCAATCTCCCGATGTGCCACGGCCCCTCGCCAGGCCAGCCGTACATTGTCCATGTCGGCTTCGATTCCCGCCAGTGTTTCTAACTGTCTAGATCCTTTCACGCCGGTAGTATGCGTTTCGAGAAAGGTGATGAAGAAGTCACGGTGTCGCTGCTGGGTCTGTTCGATTGCCTCCGGGTCGCTCTGCAACTGTGCTTCGGCGAATTGGCGGATCACTTCGTGCAACTCATAGCGCCCCAGATTTGTACGACGTACCAGGGCCTTGTCCACCAGTGACGAGAGCACAGGTAGACTTGCGCCCGCCACCACTTCAGCCGCCTCACGAGTACAGCCGCTGCGAAAGACGGACAGGTGCATCAGGACAGCCTGTTCTGCCTGTGACAGCCGCCCCCAGGTTTGCTCAAATACCACCCGCAGACTGCGATGGCGTTCCGGCACGTTGCGCAGCACGGTAGTCAGAAAATCCAGGCTGTGCTCAATCTCTATGGCAATCTCGCGGCAACTCAAGGTCCGGATCCAGGGAGCCGCCAACTCCAATCCCAACGGCATTCCCTCCACCAGTTGGCAGATCCGCCCAATGTCCGCCATCTCATCCGCAGAGGGGGCGAAACCGGCTTCAGTCTGGCGGGCGCGTTGTACAAACAACTGGACCGCGGCGTAGCCATCTATGGCGTCGGAGATCTTCGATACCGCCGCGGTCGCGTCTTTCACGGCTGGAAAGGGCAAGCCCTGCACCTCATAGACCCACTCTTCCTGCAAATGCAGCCGCTCGCGCGAGGTGGCCAGCACGGTGACCGCTGGAGCCTGCCGTACGATCTCAGAGAGCAGGTCAGCGCCATCGAGGAGATGTTCAAAATTATCGACCACCATGAGCAACCGTTTCTGGCTCAGATGGTGGAGCAATTGGTCTTTGGGGTCGGTCTGGCCGTAGAAGGTGAAGCCCAGGGCCTCGGTGATGGCCCGGACAATCAACGCCGACTCGCGGACGGGCGCCAGCGAAACAAAGTAAACGCCATCGGGGAATGCGTCGAGGGTTTGCCTGGCTGCCGCCAGGGCCAGACGCGTCTTGCCAATCCCGCCGGGACCGAACAGATTCACCAGCCGGCAATCGGGTTCGTCGAGGAGCAATCGGCGGATTTCAGTCAGCTCCTGTTCCCGCCCAATGAAGGGTGTTGTCTGCACCGGCAGCACTGAACGCGTGTGCTCCGCGCCCACCGACGAGGCAGGCTGCTCCTGCGGCTCGGATGCACCTGGCAGCGGGCCGGTGCGCGCCAGACGGACGAAGCCCTCGCGCTCTTTGGGAGGAAGCTCCAGGATGGCAGCCAGGCGTTCGAGCACTTGGCGCGAGGGGCGCAGCGTGCCCTGCTCGATCCGCTGGATGGTCACGGCCGCGCAGCCGACCTGGTGCGCCAGCTGCTGCTGGGTCAGGTCGAGCGCTCTCCGGCGCTGCTTGAGCACCTGCGCAAAGGAGGCACCCTGGTCCATGCGCATCTCCTAATCACAAAGAAGGAAAGCCAGGGCATCGGCTGGTACGACTTTTTGTATTGCAAATTATACGACTCAGCCCCTTGCGATGCCAGCCCCAAACGACTACACTCGCTCCAGGCGCCACACACCATTACAGTCATCTATACCCACAGGAGGTTCTCATGTCACTGCATGGAAAAACCGCCCTGATCACCGGAAGCTCACGCGGGATCGGCAGAGGGATCGCGCTCAAATTGGCGCAAGGCGGTGCGCGCATCGCCATCAACTACGTTGAAAACAGGACGGCTGCCCAAGATACGCTGGCGCAGGTGCGAGCGGCCGGTGGCGATGGCTTTATCATTCAGGCGGATGTGTCACAGCCCGATGATATTCGTCACCTGCTCAACACCGTGCAGGCGGAGTTTGGTAAACTGGATATTTTTGTGAGCAATGCCCGGCCGGAGGTAGCCACCTTTTTCTATCCACCGTTGGAGATCACGTTGGAACAGTGGGACACAGCGGTCGATTCGCAGGCTAAGGCGTTTCTCGTGGCCGCACGCGAGGCGGCTGGACTGATGCCGGATGGAGGCAGAATCCTGGCCATCACTTACGCGACCGGCAGTCGCACCGGCGGCCTGCAACCATGGGTTGGCATGGGCGCGGCCAAGGCGGCGCTGGAGGCGCTGGTGCGCTACTATGCGGTGGCGCTGGCCAAGCGCGGCATCACAGTGAACGCGATCAGCCCTGGTTGGACCGAGGACAGCGTGTTGAACAGTCTGCCGGAACAGGCGCAGGATCTGATCAGAACCTGGCATGAGCGCGGCTGGACGCCGCTGCGCCGCCTGGGCACCCCGGCCGACATCGGGAACGTTGTGGCGCTGCTGTGTGCGGAGGAAGCGGGCTGGATTACGGGTCAGGTGATCTGCGCCGATGGTGGCGCGTCCTTGATGAACGCCGAAGTTCCACCCGAAATTCAGCTCGGATAGCAGTTCCAGCCTAGCACGCTGCTTGGGCCAGCCTCCGGGTATATGGCCAACGGCACCGAAGAATGTACTGATATAGCCTCTCTCGTGGTTCGAACTCGCAACTGCCCATCACGTTGCCTTGAACGCAGTAGCGCCAGTTGGTAGGAAATAGCGGTATCGTGATGTCCAGTGCGGGGAACCATGTCATCCTTTGGGTTCGTCGTGACGCTTTGGTGCCACACCTGACAGACAAGAGGAGGAATGAACACGATGGCAGCTATCGCATTAGCCTTCCCTATCCTGCCGGGCAAACTCGACGCCTGGAAGCGCTTTGTCCAAGAGATGGCTGGACCGCGACGGAGCGAGCACGAAGCATCGCGCCGACGCATGGGCGTGAGTGTTGAGCGGGTCTGGCATCAGACCACGCCGCAGGGCGATTTGGCCATTGTGTATGAGGAGGCGGATGACCTGGCTCAGGGCTTGCCGCGCCTGGCTGCATCGCAAGAGCCGTTTGATGTCTGGTTCAAGCAGCAGGTGTTGGAGATACACGGCGTGGACTTTAACCAGCCACTACCTGGACCGCTGCCGGAATTGGTCTTCGACTGGGCAAGACAATGATGTTATAGCAGCATCGGCAGCTGCAACAGCCCGAGGTGATTCAACGACCAGCATCTAACTCGGCTCGAACCGAGAACAGACCGTAAGTCGAAAGCAAAAAACACTCGGTTACGATCTGTTCTCTCTCCTACGCGTTAATGATATGACAAATCATACGTAGCCGCCTAACCCGAACTGACCATGGTGTTGTGAAGTGCAGAACGAGCGCGGGTACGGTAGAATAAACCTGCTAGGTACACACGCGAGACAATGATAGTTCGGCGGCGTGCCATCAAAGTGATACCCAATTCACGCTTGATGGAGCCCGTACAATGTCTTCCAGATGCGCTATAATCAGCTAAGGACCGATGAGCGATGACGGCTTCGCTTGAACACCAAGCCGTTAGGCCTTGGTGGGGCTACTCGCAGGAGGGGATATGCGACTCAAAGATCGCGTGGCCATTGTCACTGGGGCGGCGCGTGGGATCGGACAGGCGTACTGCCTCGCCCTGGCGCGCGAGGGTGCCAAGGTCGTTGCTGCGGACATCCTGTCGTGCGCGGAGACCGTCGCCAAAGTCCAGGACGCCGATGGCGAAGTGCTCGGAGTCACGGCTGACGTCGCCAGCGCGCCAAGTACCCAGGCGATGGCGGCGCAGGCCCTCCAGCGCTTTGGCCGGATCGACATCCTGGTCAATAATGCTGCCGTCTTGGTGAAACCCACCCCCTTTGATCAGATCCCGGAAGCGGAGTGGGAGCGGGTGATGGCGGTGAACATCAAGGGTATGTGGCTGTGCTGCAAGGCCGTCATTCCGGTCATGCGGCAGCAGGGCAAAGGCAAGATCATCAACATCGCTTCCGACACCATCTGGCTTGGTGTCCCCATGCTCTTGCACTACGTGGCGTCGAAAGGTGCCGTCTTCGCGTTCACCCGGGCGCTGGCGCGCGAGCTGTCGGGCACGGAGATTACCGTCAACGCCATCACCCCGGGCTTTACGCTGACCGAGGGGACACAGGGAATGGCGGACCCTGAGATGATTGCTCACATCCAGGCAGGGGCCGTGGAGAGGCAGATCATCAAGCGGAGCGAAGAGCCCGCAGACCTGGCTGGGACGGTAGTGTTTCTAGCCTCGGATGAGAGTGACTTCATCACCGGCCAAACGATCAATGTGAATGGTGGAGCGACCCATCACTAACACGCCAGCCGACGCCCGCGCAGGGGCGTCGGCTAATGCGCAGGCCGTTAGCGTGCATCAGTATACCCCCAACAAGGAGGCATCTCGATGTCAGCAGACGAGCAATCTACCGAGCGCATTCCCACTTACTGCGCCCTGTGCGTTTCACGCTGCGGCTCGATCGCCGTCGTCGAGAACGGCCGCTTTGTCGCCTTGGAGCCCGATCCGTCACACCCGACTGGAAAGGCGCTCTGCGCGAATCGTCTATCACTCGGACAGATTGCTCTATCCGCTGAAACGAACCCGGCCAAAGGGTGATCGCGACCCGGGCTGGCAGCGGATCAGTTGGGACGAAGCACTCGACCTGACCGCTGCCAAGTTGAGCCAGATCGCCGAAGCATATGGCCCAGAAAGCGTCGTGTTTACCCTGGCCTCACCGCCCACGTCGGCGTCATCCGATTCAACGATCTGGATCGAGCGCTTGATGCGAGCGTTCGGTAGCCCGAACGAGTGCGTGTCGATGGAGTTATGCGGATGGGGGCGATACCTGGCCACGGTGTACACCTTCGGCGCCAGTGTTCCCGGCAGTTATATGCCTGACCTTGAGCATGCCGGCTGCATCCTCTTCTGGGGCTACAACCCGAACCTTGCCCGGCTTGCCCACGCGGTCGAGACGACAGCGGCGCTCAAACGAGGCGCGCGTCTGATTGTGGTCGACCCCCGCCGCACCGGGCCTGCGAACAAGGCGGATCTCTGGCTGCGCGTGCGACCGGGTACCGACGGCGCGCTGGCGCTCGGCATCGCCCATGCCATGATCGAGCGTGGCTGGTATGATCGCGCCTTCATCCGCGACTGGACCAACGGTCCATTGCTCGTACGTGCGGACAACGGGCGCTTGCTGACCGAAAGCGACCTCTCCGCCGCCGGTAGCCCTCAGCGCTACGTGGCCTGGAACGAGGGCAAGGGTTGCCCAATATGGTATGACCCAGCCACCGGCGGCTATGAGGGAAACACCGTTGAGTTGGCCCTCTTCGGCGAGTTCACGCTTGAGACGTTGCAGGGCAGGGTCGTTTGTCGGCCCGCGTTCGATCTCACGGCCGAACTCTGCCGGCGGTATGCCCCGGAGCGCGTGGAGGCGATCTGTGGTATCGACTGCAAGCAGATAGAAGCTGCTGCCCAGATACTCTGGGAAGCGCGGCCGGTCGCTTACTATGCCTGGAGTGGCGTCGAAATGCAATCGAATTCCACCCAGATCGCCCGCGCGATTGCCCAGCTCTATGCGCTGACCGGTAGCTTCGACGCCCTGGGAGGCAATGTGCTTTTCCAAGCCGTGCCAACTGCGAATGTCGGCGGCGAAGCATTGCTGCCGGCAGAGCAGCGTGCGCGCGCACTTGGCCTGCTGGAGCGGCCGCTGGGCCCGTCCCGCTGGCAGTTTGTCACCTCGGACGAGATATACCGGGGGATCCTGGAGCAGCAGCCCTACCCGGTGCGCGGACTGGTCGGCTTCGGCGCCAATCTGCTGATCGCCCACGCTGACGGCCGGCGCGGGCGCGAGGCTCTGACGGCGCTCGACTTCTCTGTCCATGCCGACCTGTTCATGAACCCGACTGCCGAACTAGCCGACATTGTGCTGCCGGTTGCCAGTGCCTTCGAGCGCGAGGCACTCAAGATCGGCTTCGAGGTGAGTGCGGACGCGCAATCGCTGGTGCAATTGCGGCCGCGGGTGGTCGAGCCGCGTGGTGAGGCCCGCTCCGATACCCAGATCGTCTTCGACCTGGCGTGCCGCCTAGGTCTCGGTGCCCACTTCTGGGACGGTGACATCGAGGCGGCCTACTGCTACCAACTCCAGCCATCCGGCGTTTCGCTCGACGCGCTGCGCGAGAAGACGAGCGGGGTGCGGGTACCGCTCCAGACACGCTACCGCAAGTTCGCTGAGCAGAAGGACGGCAGACCCAAAGGTTTCGCCACGCCGACACGTAAGATCGAGTTGTATTCCGAGAGATTGTTGGAGCACGGCTATCCGCCCCTACCCGACTATGAAGAGCCGCTGATCAGTCCGACTTCACGACCGGACCTGGTCGAGCGTTTCCTACTGATCCTGACCTGCGCCAAGCACACCCTGTTCTGCGAGAGTCAACATCGGGCGCTGCCGAGTTTGCGACGGCGCGCGCGCGATCCGGAGGTCGAGATGCATCCGGCGGCGGCCGCCGAGCGCGGCATCAACCCTGGCGATTGGGTACAGATCGAGACACCGAAAGGGAGCGTGCGGGCGCTGGCGCGGATGAATGACACACTTGAGCGGAATGTCGTCTGCGGCCAGCACGGCTGGTGGCAGGCCTGCCCGGAGATCGGTGCACCCGGCTATGATCCGTTCGGTTCGGACGGAGCCAATTTCAACCTGATTATCGGCAACGAGGCGATCGACCCGGTCAGCGGCTCGGTCCCGCACCGCGCCTACCTGTGTCAGATCCGCCGCGCAGATTGAGGGTTGAGGCGATTAGAAGGGGTGATGGCATTCACGCTACTAAGCTGTACACGCGTCAGGGTCGTGTAGCACATTATGGAACGTGACATCGAGAGCACCAACATTTGTGGCACTGCCTGTCCGCGCCCCATTCAATGTTTACGGTTATGAAATGCTACTATGTGACGATGTCTCAAAAACGGTCGTTTTTGAGAGGCGAAAGAATGAGATTTTACCTTTTCGTGGGGTTAAGCAAAACCGCCAGATACGGGTCACAAGAACGTGCGTGAGTGGATCCATACGACCTCGCGTTTCTGCAGATACCCCTGCTGCGCTCAGCGCCTCGCGCCGACATTCAGCGATCACGCTGATCGTCAGCAAACAACATAGCTCAACAGCGGATCACGCTGCGCGGCGGTCACGGCCCGCGCTGCCTTCGCGCCGATCGCATCCCGAACGCCGGCTTGACACGAGCCGCGCAGCCACACCAGCCTCAGGCGAGTCCCGTGCAGTAGGGACACGCTATAGCGTGTCAGTCACTGAATCACGCGGGAGCGCATCGGAATCAATGCATTGCAATGCAGAATCGGCACGCAGGCCCCTGAGCCAATCCTCGCACACCGGTCAAGTTTGCGGCGTGGCTATGCCGGTATTCGGTGTGTCCATTGCCTCCTCTGAGCAAGCAACGTATTCCAGCGCCAACACCGCCCCTTACTCACGGCAACAATGTATTCCACAGCCCAGCAGCGCGGGCCGTGCAGCGCGGTGGGTGCTGTGCGTTTCATTGTGCGCGCTGCTCCCGACAATGCGATCACCGCACATGGGAACGAACTTGACTCGGCATGCTCTTCATCGATTGGGGCCTGCGTGCTTGCGATTCGATGCCTCATTGCCACTATTGGAGCGCATTGGAACGATGGAGCGCCGCGAATTTCAGTGCGATCAATGCAGGGGAAAAGGGAAAAGGGGGTCGGCGGGCCGTGGGGCGGCGTGGCGCGGTGGGTGGCCGCTGCGCTTCGTTGTGTGGCGCTGGGCGCGCCGGTGCCAACCGTAGCGCGGCGCTCCAGCGCCATCCCCGCTGCGGCGGCCTCATGGGCATCTCGTGCGCGGCCCCGGCCTGGGCGCGCCGGGGGCAGCTCGGCGCTGGGCGGCGCAGCCACCGGCCCGCACCGCCAGCGCTGCCCCCGGCGCACGCGGCGGCCAGGCGGCGACTGCGACCACAAATCCTCGGCACCATGCACGAGTTTTTGCGATGAGGGAGAGGAAAGGAGCGCGGCGCCCCTTCGCCTGATCTGCGCGCGGCGGCGCCCGGCGCCCGAAGGCAGCCCAGCCCGCGCCAGCCGGGAGCGCCCGCACGTGGGTTTCGCCAAAGTCTTGGCGGCGTCGGATGGACACCAGCACAACAGAGCGGGTGCTTGTGCGGTCGAACGTCCACCCGCCAAATCACGCCGCGCGCAGCGCCGAGCGGTGCCACACGGTGGGCCGCGCCGGCAGGAGCGAGGGTTAATCGACGCCGCGACCAGGCAGGCATGTTCTTGCCTCTACTTGAAGCCATGTGGGGCGATGCTCGACAGCGTCGCACCGTGCAGTTTTCGCTCACCCGCCTACGGCCCGCTCACCCCGCGCCGCTCTGCGTTCCCATCTCCCCATCTCCGCATATCCGCTTGTCTGTGCCAGGACGCGCACCAGCTCCTTGTTTTTTCGATTGGTGCATCCTACCAGCCCGGCGCAGCGCGTCAAAAGAACTCAGTTTTGGGAACAACGGCCCCACTGCGGGCTGCCCCCGCTGTTTCCAAAACTGACGCTCTGCGTTTTGACCCGCCGCTTTGCCCTGGCTGGTTTGTTCACGCCATCGAAAACACTACGCCGCCGCCTGGCAGCACAGAAGGAGGATGCGATGATCACAGTGGGAAACAAGCAGCGCGGAGCACGCGGAATCTACGTCGGGCGGTCGTCGCCGCTGGGCAATCCATTTCCGCTGCTTCGTGAAGCGGAGCGAGCTGCGGTCATTCGCGATTATGAGGACTGGCTCGCGGAGCAGTTACTGGATCCGCGCAGCCCAGCGAGTATTGAGATTCATCGGCTGGCAGCGTTGGCGCGGAAACAGGATCTCTGCCTGGTCTGTTGGTGTGCGCCGAAAGCCTGCCATGCCGACATCATCAAGCGAACGATCGAGGCAATCAATCGCGGCTGATCGTCGAAGCGCATAAGCGAGTCGCTGGCTGCCGATGGCTCGCTTTTTTCTTGTCGCTTGCAGACCTCTTACCTATTAGCACAAACGCCCCGGCCGGAAACGCCCGCTTCCGTCTCTACCCCAGCCACAACGGGCATCCTGGCTTTCTGCTCGTCCTGCTCACTGGCTCCTCCTGGTCGATCGCCTGGACATGCCGCACGGTACCAGGCCCACGCCACCGCATCAAAAGAACGCACGATCGTGAACAACGGCCCTCTACGAGCTGCCCCCGCTGTTCGCGACCGCGACGCTGCGCGTTTTGACCCGGTGCGTATCGGCCTGGCCGATGAGCGGCTGTATCAGCCGATACATCGACCAGGAAGGAGCCAATTAATGAACAGCTCTATCGAAATTCGCATGCAATCGCCCGCCGACGGGGTCAGCTTCGTCGCCCAGTGGTTTGCCGGTGGGGAGCGCTCCGGCCAGGCATTTTTGTTATGCACCATCGGCGAGTTGCTCTTCTTCGCCTTCTTCGCTGAAGCGCCGCTGATCGTTCCCGACGACTCCACCCGCGCCATGCTGTGTGAGCGCGGATACACCGTGCTTGGCACTGCCGGCTAACCCTGCTCGAGCAGGCGGCGACTCAGCGAGAGTCGCCGCCTGCGTTTGTGCATGTGGCCAGCCATTGTACGGATGCGGACACATCCGGCGCTCCTGGCAGTGAGCCAGGCTTCTGTACCTCCTGCCCTACCGGTCCCAGCCGGCCAGTCGGTGCAGGATGGCTGATCCCCAGTAGTATGTGGTGAAGAAATAGGTGCCCAGCAACAGAAAGCCCGTCGCGCCGGCGAGCGCAGCCGCGGCCACCAGCTTCAGTGCTGGAGGCGCTGTGGTACGGCGCGCATTACGGCAGTATGGTAGAGCTCGCTGCGTCGCTCTCCCTACCGTCACCACAGTGAGGAGCCGCTGGATGCCCTGCCAAGCGCAGGAACACAGCGGAGGCCGCACCGCCAGCCTTCGGCATCACACCACCGCAGCAGCGATCAAAGCGGCGATCGTCGGCGCAGTTGGTAGGGGCGGCCAGCCGCATCGTTGTGCTCCGCGATGCGACAAGCTGCTAGAAGCGAGGACATGGACGGAAATGCCCATATCCGTGCCGAGGATCGTGGCATTCGGTCGTCTGCGGCAGATTCCGCTCGATAGGCTACCCCGCGAGTGACGCATTCCTACGACATGGTATACTCCTGCACATCCTTATATAACCATTGGTGCTAGTTCAAATGGTCGCTTTAGGCCATCGAAACCGAGCAGAATGCGCGAATAGTGTAATGGTCAATCACCTTTTGCACACTACATGCTGCTGCGGTACCATGTATGTATGACAACCAATCGGACCTAGTTCGGTTCCACCACGGCGCAGCAGCGCCGCCTCATATTCGAGACCTGGGAACAGATCGGCAACGTCACCGAAGCCTGCCGCGTTGCCCGCGGCGGTCGTCGCACCTTCTAGTACTGGAAGCCGCGCTGCGACGCCCACGGCTCTGCCGGCCTGGAGGTCTTCGCGTCGTCGGCACCCAACCACCCGCACCGCGTGGCACAGACGGTTCACGCCCAGGTGATTGCCCGCCGTCACGCCAACCCGACGTGGGGCAAGCGCCGCATTGCCCAGGCGTTGGCCAAAGCCAACCAGTGGCAACCGGTCGTCAGCCCCAATACCGTCCCGCGCATCCTGATCCATGCGCGCGTATGGCCACGCGCAGGTGTGGCCAAAAAAGGGGCTGCACTGCCAGCGTCCGCAGCGCCGACGGGCCCGCCCAAACCGTAACTAGCGATCTCGGTTTCGTTCCCGCCACGCCTACGCCGCACCAATCCTTGCCGGCCGTCAGTGGCTCGTCAGGCCGCTTGGTGCTGAGCCACCGACCGGCCAGCGACCAGAGGCACCCGTGGCCCGGACAGGTTACCTATGGGTTACATACTGGCCTAGTCGAGTACATTGATGCAACCACCATCTCTGTCGAATTTGAAACTGAGGTCAGAACTATTCGTGGAAGCTATCAGAGCGGAACTAGCATCGAAACTATCAGTGATTACAAGGGCGGATCAGAGCTGACCATGGATCGGAATCGTGGGCGAGATCGTCGGGCACCTCGGCCGGCGCCTCAAGTGCGAGCCACACCTTGACAGTGTTGCGATGCAGACCGAGTTGACGAGCACTTGCGCGTTGTGACTGGCCTTGCCTTGCGAGCGCGTGGACCTGAGCAATCCCCGCTTGGCGAGTGGCCTGCCGCAACTGCCAGCGCTGGGAGGAGGGATCATCTGGATCATCTGTCGGAGGTGAGGCCCGTAAGCGCCCACCCCAGCGGCGGCCAGGCTTGGGTGGTGGAGATGGCAGCGTTCGGCGGAGCGACTGGATGACCTCCAGCACTGCCCGCATCACATGCCGCGTTTCATGAAACAGGCATAATTGGTGCGCAGCCTGTGGCCAGATCTTCGCCAGGACGGTTGGGTAGAGTGACGAACCGTCGG